>Ga0315274_10009931_pt1 | contig 13725 bp, 8 predicted proteins | sample YL17G02_20_MG_FD_203700 | JGI IMG/M metagenome (GOLD analysis project Ga0315274, IMG submission 203700) | Sediment microbial communities from Yellowstone Lake, YNP, Wyoming, USA - YL17G02_20 | ecosystem: Environmental > Aquatic > Freshwater > Lake > Sediment | place: USA: Wyoming | collected...
CCCGTGTCCATGAGGCGAAAGCCCTCACGCTCGTCCAGCGTCTGGGGAGTGTGGTGGGACCAGGCCGTGCTGTGGAGGACGGTCAGGCGAATCTCCCCGTCCTTGACGCTGTAGCCGCACTTGCTGTCGTTGAGAAGGGCGAGCCCGAACTTCCCCTGTCCGTCCCGGCCGCTGATATCAACCCAGGTCTGACCGGGCTCCTCCTCGCCGTTCATCGGCCTCTCGATGAAACCGTAGGGGATGGAATAGGTCAGTGTTCCTAGCTCTAGTACCGTCGGGAAAGCGATCTTCAAGACCTTGTAGTATTCGTTCCAATTCACCGTCAGGCGGCAGTGGAGTTCCGGTTCAGAGGCGCCCAACGTATAGTCTTGGAGCAGAGACGAACCTCCGCAATGCGTTTTGACCTGGATCCGGCCTCTTTCCGGCCCGCTTTCGACGGTCCGGAATTCCGCACCGCCGAACTTTCCGACCTCGCGGTCATAGGCGACGATCTTGTGGCCCCAGGTGTCATCCCAGTCCTCGAGCACGATAGCCTCGGCCGGGCTTTTCAGGAGCTCGCGATTCCTGGTCTTATCGAAGTAGGAGCGGATGGCCCCAGTCTTTCCGTCGAAGGAGATGCGGACAAAATCGTTCTCCAGGGCGTTGGGTTCGACCTTCACCTGCGGAGTCTGAGCGGGAGGTTCAGTCCCGCCGAAGTCGAGATAGTAGAGGGCATATCCCAGGGACGGGAATTCGTCCTCGAAGACGAGGCGGATACGGCTCTCGACTTTGACTCCCGCCGTCCGGATCTCCTGGCATGCGACTTCTTTCCCGTCGTTCCGGATAAGCCGCGGCGGCCGATCTCCCAGGCGTTCGACCTCCACTTCGACGGGTTCGTGGACTCTCCAGGATTGGGGGTTGAACACCAGGAACGGCGAGCACATGGCATTGGGGGCGGCTGCGGTGTTCACCCTTTGGGCGATATCCTGCAGGGACCTGATGCTGATGTCGCGGGCTGCCGACAAAGCATACCCATAATCGCTCCGGGCGTCCCTGTAGGCCTCCTCGATGGCCGAGCCGGCGAGGATGTCGTGGAACTGGTTGAAGAGCACCTTCTCCCATGACTGCCGGAATGGCTCCGCCGGATACTCGCTTCCGAGGAGCGCGGCGTCGAGCGCGGCCAGCTTTTCAGCGGTGAGCAAAGCCCATTCGCTCTCCCGGTTTAGAGCTTTGACGGAAGCGCAGGCCGAGTAGCAGCCGCGGGCATGGTGCTGGAGCTCGCCTGAGACGATGGGCAGCGCCTCCAGCCCGGGCCCGATCGTGCCGAGATACCGGTCGAGGGTTGAGAATTGAATCCCGGGATCAGAACTCCGCATATTTCGGATCTTTTCGATGGCCGCTTTGGTCGGCCCTCCGCCATGGTCTCCCACTCCATAGAACACGACCCAGCTTTTCTGGTCCGGCTGATTCTTGGCGAAATACAGTCCCGTCTCTTTGACCTGGGCTTCCAGGCTTTGCTCGTCCCCGTTGTAGGAGCCGAGGATCTGGACGGCTGGGATTTTTGTCCCGTCAGGCGCCTGCCAGAGGATGAGCGGCGTCCGGAGGTCCGCTTTCTCGTGCGGGCCGGGCCTCATGAAAAAATAGCTGGCGAGTCCCTGTCCGCTCAAGATCTGAGGCAGGGTCCAGGGATGGCCGAAGGCGTCGGGATTAAACCCGATCCTTGTCTTGCGGCCGAAGTTCTCGAGAAAGAAGAGTTGTCCGTAGAGGCCCTGTCGGACCAGCGACTCTCCGAGAGGACAGTTGACGTCGGCCTCCACCCACCATCCGCCGACCGGGTTCCAGCGTCCGTCCTTCACCAAGGCTTTGATCTGGTCGAAAAGAACCGGGTCGGCCTCTTTCGCCCACTGGTAGAACTGGGCCGAACTGGCGATGAAGGCTACTTCCGGGTACTCCTTAAGCCTGGCCACGGCGGACCGGAACGTAGCCAGGACCTCGGCGTGGCCTTCGTCCTTGGTCCAGCGCCAGACCGGGTCGATGTGGGCGTGCCCAATCATGTGGATGGAGGGTCCATCCTTCTCCTGGGACCGAGCGGAAGCAGGGAGGGAGGCCGGATTCAGGGCTATTAGGAGAAGCGCGGCTAAAAGCCGCCAGACATGTTTTTGCTGTTGGGAAGCTTGGCACATCCCCTGACTCTCCTTTTTCAGGAAGGATACGCAGACAACGAATATCATCTCTGGCAAATGGATGTCAACGGTTTCTCGGCGACATCGTCAGCGCGGCGGCAGGGCCGATTTGAGGCGGGCGGCTGTGATCGGCAGCCGGCAGAGCCGGGCGCCCGTTGCATCGAAGACTGCATTGGCCACGACCGCTCCCATGTTGACGATGGGCGGCTCGCCGCCTCCCTGGGGTTCCAGGCCGGGATTGTCCACGAGGACCGTCTCGATTTTCGGCAGCCAGGAGAAGCGCGGGATCTCATAGCTGTCGAAATTGCGCTCCTGGATGGCACCGCCGCGGAAATGAATCTCTTCGGACAGACAGTATCCCAGCCCCATGGTGATGCAGCCCTCCATCTGGGCCCGGGCGCCGTCGGGGTTGATCACCCGGCCCATGTCCTGGGCGCAGACAACCCGCTTCACCCTCACGGCGCCGCTCTTTTCGATCCCAACCTCAGCCATGGTGGCGACATAGGTGTTGAGATAATTCACGCAGGCCACTCCGAAGCCACGCCCGCTCGGCGCCTTGGCCGGCTTCCAGCCGAACCGTTCTGCCGCAGCCGCGAGCACTTTCTTCATCCTTTCGTCCTTCAAGTTGACCAGCCGGAACTCCAGGGGGTCCAGGCCGGCCTTCGCCGCCATCACGTCCAGGTGCGACTCGCGGGCGAACGTGTTGGTGTTGCTTCCCGGCGCTCTCCAGGCGCCGACTTCGAAGGGATGGGCACCTGCGCCTCCCCGGCCCCAGCTGCCGCGCGAAAGGATCCTATAGTGGGGGATATCATAAAAAGGTTGTGATGTCCGCTCGCCTCCGAAAAAGATAACATAGTCCCATAGTACAAGCTTATTCGCTGCGTCCAAGCCGGAGACGATCTTGACGACCGCCGCGGGCTGAAAGGTGTCGTAGAAAAATTCCTCGCTCCGGCTCCAGGCGACCTGGACGGGCGCTCCGGCGAGCTTGGCCAGGCGGGCGGCCTCGACGGTCTGCCTGTTCCTGTTTTTGCCGCCGAAACCGCCGCCGACGAACGGCGTGATGACGCGGACTTTTTCCATCGGCAGGCCGAGAGCCTGGGCGACTTCCTCCTGGAGGCCGAAAGGCCGCTGGGTCGACGCCCAGACCGTGGCCGAGTCGCCTTCGATTTTGACAGCGGCGGTGTGAGGCTCGACCGGCGCATGGGCGACATAGGGAGCGAAATAGGATTGCTCGAAAACCGACGCCGCCAGCTTCCTCCCTTCTTCGAGGTTTCCCTTTTCTTCGACCACGTCTCCCGCGGGAGCAACCTTGACCAGATGATCGTAGATGGTCTCGTCATCGACGGTCGCTTCGGGCAGGTCCCACTCGGCCTTGATCTTGGACAGGGCTCCTTCCGCAAGGTCGAACGAGCTGTGCAGCACGGCGATTATTTCGCCGTCCTGAATGACCCTGGCCCCTTCGGTCTTTTCCGCCCCGGAGAGGTCGATAGTCTTGAGCTTCGCTCCGTGGGCGGGCGGCCTCAGGATCCGGGCGTAGAGCATCCCGGGCAGACGGATGTCGCCCGCGTACTGGGCTTTGCCGGTGGCCTTGAGCACAGCGTCCTTGCGGTCGGCCGGCTTTCCGACGATCGCATATTCCGCAACCGGCTTGACGGGCGGCTTCGGTTCGAGGTGCCGTTCGATCATCTTCCCCTTGGCCAAGGCCCCATAAGAAACGCGGTTTTGCGGATTGGCTTTTTCGTGGACGAAGCCGTCCTTGGTCGTCAGCTGAAGGACCGGAAGCTTCAGATGTTCGGAAGCGAGTTCGATGAGGACGGCCCTGGCCTCAGCGGCCGCCTGCCGGAGCGCCGGGCCGAAGTACTTGATCGACCGCGAGCCGAACGTCCCCATGTCCCACGGACAGAGCGCCGTATCTCCCATGACCATGTCCACCCTGTCGAGCGCGACGTCGAGCTCTTCGGCGGCGATCTGGGCCAGCGCTGTCTGGGTGCCCTGGCCGAGCTCGGCTTTGCCGGCAAAGCCGGTTATCTTGCCGTCCTCCGCGATCCGGAGATAGGCGTTGAAGTCAGTGGGATAGTCCCGACCCCCGGGCCGCTGTTGAGCCTCAAGCCAGTCCCAGGGCTCGCCGACCGTAAAAAACACGAACACGCCGCCGCCGGCCAGCCTCATGAACTCGCGGCGTTTCATCTCCGTGCTCCCTTCTTCATCTCTTGAGCCGCCGTCTCGATTGCCTGGATGATCCGCATGTAGCCGCCGCAGCGGCAAAGATTGTCGTCCATGGCCTGGATGATTCCCTCCCGCGCCGGCTGCGGATTTTTCCGGAGCAGACTATAAGCCGTGATGATCATCCCCGAAGTGCAGAACCCGCACTGCATGACGTTGTGCCGGACGAAGGCCTCTTGGAGGGGGTGGAGTTTGCCGTCCGCGGCCAGGCCCTCTATGGTGGTGACTTTCTTGGCCCGCACGTCTTTCATAGGATACTGGCAGGACCTTACGGCCTCGCCGTCGACGAGGACCGTGCAGGCGCCGCAGATCCCTTCCCCGCAGCCGTACTTTGTCCCGGTCAGCTCCATCTCGGTGCGCAGGACCCAGAGGAGCATGCGATCGGAGTCTACGTCCAGGCTGACGGGCCGGCCGTTGATTTCGAAGCGGATCGTTTCTTTCATGCCCTTCCCCTTCCTCGTTGAGCGCTTCCGATCCCATGTATATCACCGAAAATCCTCAGGCGTCAAACAATAATTGGTATTTAGAAAGGCACAGCTTCATTTGCGTGGCAAATAGGGCTTGCTTAGGCTCCGCGAGGTCAATATAATCCGCCGAAGGAGGTTTGAAATGAAATATCGATTCGGAAAAAGCACGGTTTGGCTTTCGCTTATTCTTGCCCTCGCTGTCTTCGGTCTTTCCCAGGAGAAAAAAGAAGAGCCCATAATCGCTCTCGTAGGCGCGACGCTCATCGACGGGACAGGAGCGGCGCCGGTCGCCAACGCGACGGTCCTCGTCCAGGGCCAGAAAATCAAAGCCGTGGGGCTGTCCGCGAAGGTCCAGGTGCCTTCCGGCGCTCAGAAGATCGATCTCGCCGGCAAATGGATCCTTCCCGGGTTCATCGATTGCCACATCCATACCGGCTATCCCTTTGACGATATCCAGTACTTCACCGATAGCGACAGCCTGGCGACGCTCCGCAGCTTCCATATCCTGGATATGTATCTGCGGAGCGGGGTAACGGCGGTCCGCGACGTCGGTTCGTCGGTCGAATCTATGCAGGCGCTCCTGGCCGCCCAGGGGCTGGGATATATCGACAACATCCGGCTCATCGCCTGCGGGAACCTGATCACGGTCACCGGCGGGCACGGCGACGGGCTGAGAGGTGCCATAGCGGCAGATGGGCCGTGGGCCTGGCGCAAGGCCGTCCGCGAAATGCAGAAAGCCGGATTCGGGCACATCAAGATCTCGCCGACTTTCACACTCGAAGAGGCGCAGGCGGCCGTCGAAGAAGCTAAAACTCTCGGACTGCGCATCACCGCACACGGCGGCGGCCTCTCGGACACCAGCCCGACGACCATGACCCGCATCGCCGTCCAGGCCGGTGTCCAATGCATCGAGCACCTCAACGAGATGGAGGACGACGTCCTCGACCTGATGGCCCAGAAGGGCGTGTACAACGTGCCGACACTCGCGGTCTACCGGGAGCTCTATAAGGCCAAGGGGGTCCCGCCCGTTCTCGTAGAGAAGCGGCACTGGACGCAGTCCATGCACGAAACGCTCTTCAAGAAGGCGCGGGGGCGGAAGATCCTCATGGGCATCGGCACCGACGGCGTGGGCGGGTTTATGAAGCTCTATCCCGGGCTCTACTTCACCGAGCTGAAATACTTCGTCGAGCTGGGGGTAAGCCCGATGGAGACGATCGTGGCGGCGACGAAAAACGGCGCGCTGATCCTGGACCGAGCGGATGAGCTCGGGACGGTCGAGGCGGGAAAGCTGGCCGACCTCCAGGTTGTAGCCGGCGACCCGCTCAAATCCTTCGACGTCCTCGGCAAGCCCGAGATCGTCATTGTCGGCGGCAAGGTCCACCGGTTTTAGGGTGATTCGATGAGGCCTATTTGGCCTGGTCTTTTTCTTTTTCTTTTTTCTTCTTGTTCAGGGCGGTCTTGAGCTTCTCGGCGAACAGCCCGCCAAAGGTGATTTCCTTGGCGGCCGCGGGCTTGAGCTCTTCCTTCTTCTCCCGGGCGGCGATTTCTTCTACCGCTTCCTCTTTTTCCTTGACGGCGGCCAGCGCCTCCTGTTCGCCCTCGGCCAGTTCGATCCGCTCCTCGATCACCCTGCGCTCGCTCTTGCGGGGCCGCGGCCCTCTCTCTCCCTCGACCTTGGGCTTCTTCTTCCTGACCGGCTTTTCCTTGGCCGTGGGAACTTCGACTATGACCCTTTCGACGGCCGGAGCGACCTGGACCGGGACGGGAGGAGAAACCTCTTCCCTTTCGATTTCCTCTTCGGGAATGGCCTCTTCCGGGACGGCCTCATCAGGCGCCTCGAAGGCCGGCCCTTCCTCGGCAGCCCTGGAGACCTCGGGCCTGACTTCTGCGATGGCCTTGCGGGGCTCCTGGTAGAGGAAGATGCCCTTCTTCTTTTCCGAGGTGCTGAACTCCGCGGAGTTGAGGAGGGTGGTCTCGACATCCTCCTGGGTGGTCTGCTTGAGCATATCCACCAGGTGGTAGGCCCTGAGGAAATGGAGGGAGTGGCCGTCGGATACCAGGCCGAAATTCTGGAAGATGAGGACCAGGAGATCGTGGAGGTCCTTATCTTCCCTCTGTTCATTCAGGGCGAAGAGCTGGGCCAGGGTTTCCTTCTCCAGGAAGATGATCTTGTTCGGCAGGGCGAAGGTGAAGGCCTCGGCTCCCGGGCTGGTGAACCGGTCCTCTGCTTGGCTGTAGTTCAGCTGCGGCACGGAGATCTTCTTCTTGGATTTCTTCAGCCAGAAGTTGAACTGGCCAGGGCTTTTTCTTTCCAGGGTCAGGCTCGTCCCCTGGGGGATGTTGTTGGCGAGGAAGAAGTTTTTCAACCCCAGGAAGAAGCAGCCGGTGGGATAATAAAAGACCGTGTAACTCTTATTCTCCTCGGCGTCCAGGAAGGTGTATTCCCGGGCATGGGAGAGCTCCTTGTTCAGGCTCTTGGGGACCCGCACTCCTCCCGACAGGACTTCCCTCCAGGTGAGGTAAATCTTGAGAGGGAATTCGTGAAAGGTGCTGAGTTGAGGTTTTTCCGTCGCCTCGGTCTCCGGCAGCCTGGCCGGTGAAGCGGCCAACGGAAGCTCCTCCAGGAAGGAGTTGAGAATGCTCTTGAGGTGCCAGCGGCCCCAGCCGAGGGGCGAGACGAAGACGAACTCTTTCTTGTACTTCTTATCCAGGGCCGCGTTGAACGATACGCAGGTTATATCGAAAAGGTCGTGGGAAGGCTCGAGGCCGAAGAACCTGTTGACGAGTTCCTCGGTCGCAGCCGAGCTGCGCGTTTCCTGGATGTGCTTTTCCGCTTCCTTGACCTTGTCCTCGGGGAAGGCGACTTGGTTCTTGGTCAATTGCCAATGGTCGTTCCAGCTGAAGAATTGTACGGATTTAGAGAGGGCCGTCCGCAGGTTCTTCTCCAGGGCTTTCATGTCCCGGTCGGTCATCGGGAGCTCGCTGAGGCGGGGGTCCTCGGCCTTTTCCATCGTCTCGGGGGCCAGGCTTTTTCCCTCGCAGTCGGAGGGGAGGAGGACCTGGGTCCGGGTCTTTTTCATGTAGTCGATGTACTTCCGGAAAAGGCCGCCCCCCGTATAATCCACCTCGAGCATCTCGCACTCGAAGCTCTTGTAAAAAATTTTGTTTATGACCTTGAAGACCACCGTCCCCTTGAAGTGCTCGACCGTCTTGCTGCTGACCGTCAGAGCTTCATCGTATTCCTTGTAGATGAGGTCGCCGACCTGATATTTGCAGTTGGGGTCGTACTTGAGGACGTCGGCGACCCTTTGGCTGGCGGTCTTGTGGAAGGCCAGTTTCTCGTTGATCTCCTTGAGAGAAAGAGGCCGGGGGGTCTGTTCGAATTCCCGCTCGACGAAGGTGATATTGTCCGCGCTGACCTGGGTGAGGTTGTTCTCTTTATCCATTTTTTTCGGTTTTTCCCATTAATAATACCATAATCACCTTCTGGACATAAAGCCGGTTTTCGGCCTGGTCAAAGATGAGGGAGCTCGGGGAGTCCATCACCTCAGCGGTGACCTCATCGTCCCGGTGAGCGGGCAGGCAGTGCATGAAGAACGCGTCTTTCTTGGCCTGGGCCATCAGTCCTCGGTTGACCTGGAAAGGTGAGAAAATCCGGGTCCGGGCCTCTTTCTCGGCCTCCTGGCCCATGGACGTCCAGGTATCTGTGTAGACGGCGCCGGCACCAGTCACGGCCTGGCGAGGGTCGCCGGTCAGGCTCAAGGAGAAACCCGTGTCTTTGCCGTCTCCCTTAGCTAGCTTGACAATCTGGGGGCTCGGCTCGTAGCCCACGGGTGTTGCCACGGCCATCGCGCATCCGGCTTTGGCCGCAGCGAACATCAAGCTGTGGCAGACGTTGTTCCCGTCGCCCACATAGGCGAGCTTGAGTTTCGAAAGGTCGCCCACCTTCTCTTTCAGCGTGAAGAAATCGGCCATAGCCTGGCAGGGATGGAGGAGATCGGAGAGGGCGTTAATGACCGGGATATTCACGGCGGCCGCCAGGTCGAGGATGTTCTGGTGGGCAAAGGTCCGGATCATAATCCCGTGGACCCAGCGCTCCAGATTCTTGCCGACATCATAGAAGCTCTCGCGCGCGCCGACCTGGCCGTCCGAAGGACTCAGGTAGATGGCGTGCCCGCCGAGCTCGAGCATCCCGACCTCGAAAGTCATCCGGGTGCGAAGCGACGGCTTCTGGAAGATCATGGCCAGCACCTTGTTTTTAAGGGCCTTGTGATAGTGATTGGGGTCGGCCTTCATCCCGACGGCCATGTCCAGGATCTCATGGAACTCGTATAGGCTGATGTCGTGGATGGAGATAAAATCTTTGTTCACCCATTTCCTCCTAGGCGGCCGCGATCCGCGTCCCCGACCGGTTGAGCAGGGCGGCTTTGAGGTGGCTGGCCGAGGTGATCAGGACCTCTTTCCCGCCCGCCTGGATATATTCGATGGCGGCCTCAATCTTCGGGCCCATCGAACCGCGCGGGAACTGGCCCTGGGCCAGGTATTCTTGCGCCTGCTCGACGGTCAGGGCTTCGATCGGCCTTGCCTGCGGCGTCCCGAAATCCAGGAAGACGCGTTCGATCCCGGTCAGGATGATGAAGAGGTCGACCTTGACCTCCCTGGCGATCAGGCTGGCCACGTAGTCCTTGTCGATGACGGCTTCGACTCCCTCGAAGAGGCCGCGGCCGTTGATGATGATCGGGATCCCTCCCCCGCCGGCGGCGATGACGATCCGGCCGGCGCAGACGAGGTCGCGGATGACCCGCTTGGAGACGACATCGATGGGCTTGGGGGACGGCACGACCTTCCGGTACCCCCGGCCGGCGTCCTCGACCATGGTCCATTTCTTTTCCTTGGCCAGCGCCTGGGCCCGATATTTGGTGTAAAAGGGGCCCACCGGTTTGGTCGGATTGACGAAGGCCGGGTCCTCCTTGTCCACGACGACCTCAGTGACCAGGGTGGCCACTTCTTTATCGATCGAACGGGTCCGGAGCTCGTTGACGACCGCCTTTTCCAGCATGAACCCCATGCTGCCTTCGGTCATGGCGTCGCAGACGTCGAGGCTGAACGGAGGAATCTTGGTGACCGCCTCCTCCATCTGGATGAGCAGGTTTCCGACCTGGGGCCCGTTGCCGTGGACGATGATGAGCTGGTACCCTTTGCGGACGATGTGGACCATCAGCCGGGCGGCGTGCTGGGCGTTCCGCATCTGCTCTTCCTGGAGTCCCCGCTGGTTCTCGGGGAGCAGGGCGTTGCCGCCGAAGGCGATGAGGGCGATCTTCTGCTTCATCAAAATCCTTTGAGCACGTCCTTGAGGGTGGGCGAGCCGATCTCCTCGAGCTCGTAGCGGACGCGGAGCATTTTTTTGTTCGGAGTGATGACCCGGTTGAGATCAATCGGCGTGGCGCTGATGATCAGGTCGCAGTCGATCCGGTCGATGGTCGCATCCAGCTCTTCAGTCTGCTTGTCGCCGTAGCCCATGGCGGGGAGGACTCTGTCCAGGTGGCTGTATTTCTCGAACGTCTTCTTGATGCTCCCGACCGCAAAGGGACGCGGATCGATGATCTCGGCGGCGCCGTATTTCTGGGCGGCGACGATCCCGGCGCCGAACTTCATGCCGCCGTGGGTCAGGGTCGGGCCGTCCTCGATGACCAGGACGCGCTTGCCCGCGATGGCCCCGCCGTCGTCGACGGTGATCTTGGAGTTGGCGCGGATGACCACGGCCCCGGGGTTGAGGCTTTTGATATTCGCCACGACGATATCGACCTGGTCCTTCTGGGCCGTGTCCATTTTATTAATCACGATGACCTTGGCCCGGCGGAAATTGGTCTCGCCGGGATGGTAACGGAGCTCGTGACCGGCCCGATGGGGGTCGGCGACGACGATCTCCAGGTCGGACTTGTAGAAAGAGAAGTCGTTGTTCCCGCCGTCCCAGAGGATGACGTCGGCCTCTTTCTCGGCCTGCCTCAGGATGGCCCCGTAGTCGACGCCCGCGTAGACGATGATCCGGTTGTCGATATGGGGTTCGTACTCCTCGCGCTCCTCGATCGTGCATTCGTGCTTGTCCAAGTCGGAGTAGGCGGCGAACCGCTGGACCTTCTGCTTCACCAGGTCGCCGTAGGGCATCGGATGGCGGATTACGGCGACCCTCCGGCCCTTGGCCTTGAGGAGAAGGGTGACCTTGCGGCTGGTCTGGCTCTTGCCGGACCCCGTGCGCACGGCGCACACCGAAACCACGGGTTTCCGGCTCTTGATCATGGTGTCGTCGGGGCCGAGCAGGACGAAGTTGGCGCCGGCGGCCATTATTTGGGAGGCCTTGTTCATCACATACTCATGGGAGACATCGCTGTAGGCGAAGTGGACGTCGTCCACCTTGTGCTCGTTGATGAGTGAATTGAGGTCCGCTTCGGAGTGGATCGGGATACCCTTGGGGTAGAGCTTTCCCGCGAGCTCGGCCGGGTATTTGCGGCCCTCGATGTCCGGGATCTGGGTGGCGGTAAAGGCGACAACCTCGTAGGCCGGGTTGTTGCGGAAGTAGACGTTGAAGTTGTGGAAGTCTCTTCCGGCAGCGCCCATGATGATGACTTTCTTCATGATAATTGCTCCTTGTCAGACCGGACGGCCTGTCCTTTAGGACAGACTACGCCGTCAAAAAAATGAACGATAAGTATAATACAGGCGCTCGGGTTAAAGCAAACAGAAGGCGGCTTTATGACGTTTAGTGTGGTAACCACGGGAGGGCGGGCACTTGGCATCTTTATTATCCCCCCTTTGGAAAAGGGGCGCTTATTTCCCCCCCTTTTTCCACCACACTATTCGTTATAGAGCCACGGAAGGCTCGGGTATGGAGTTCCTCAGCTCCTGTTAGCTTTCAGCCCGTGCTGGAGCTTGCTGTGCTTGACGCTGTAGAGGAAGTAGATGAGCAGGCCGACGAGAAGCCAGGCCCCGAACCGGAACCAGGTCACCTTGGGCAGGCTGTACATGAGATAGAAGCAGAAGCCGACCGTGATCAGCGGAGTAAAGGGCACTCCCGGCGTCTTGAACTTCCTCTCCACTTCGGGTCGGGTCTTTCTCAGGATGATGACCCCGATGGAGACGAGGACGAAGGCGAACAGCGTACCGATGTTGCAGAGGTCAATGATCATCGTCAGCGGGAAAAGGCCGGCGATCAGGGCAGTCACTGTCCCAGTGATCCAAGTGCAGATGTGAGGGGTCTTGTGGACGGGGTGGACGCGGGAGAAGGAGGCGGGGAGGAGACCGTCCCGGGCCATGACCATGAAGATCCGGACCTGCCCATAGAGGGTGACGAGCAGGGTCGAGATCATCCCGATGACGGCGCCAGTGGCGACGAGGGCTCCTCCCCAGCGGATGCCGATCCTGGCGAGGGCGGCGGGGAGCGCGTTGCCGACGTCGATCTGCTTAAAGGGGACCATGCCGGTCAGGACGAAGGCTACCGAGACGTAGAGGATGATGATGACAGCCAGGCAGACCATGAGGCCCAGGGGGACATCGCGCTTGGGATTTCGGGTCTCCTCGGCGGCCGTGGAGACGGCGTCAAACCCGATGTAGGCGAAGAAGATGATGGCTGCTCCGGCCATGATCCCCTTCCAGCCGAAGGGGGCGAAGGGGTTGAAATTGGCGAAATCGACATGGGAGACGCCGAGGAAGACGAAGAGCAGGATCACGGCGATCTTGATGGCGACGATGATATTGTTGATCTTGGCGCTTTCCCGAATCCCGATATAGAGGATCCAGCTTACGCCCATGGTGATGAGGATCGCGGGGAGGTCGACGACGCCACCGGAAAAAACAACCTTGCCGGCGGCGGATGTCGTCAGGGGCGGCGTGATCAGAGCCTTCGGCAGCTTGAGCCCCATCTGGGTGAGCAGCGGGATGAATGTGGTGGACCAGCCGGAGGCGACGGCGCTGGCCGCGACCAGATATTCAAGCATCAGGTCCCAGCCGATGATCCAGGCGACGACCTCTCCGAAGGCCACATAAGAGTAGGAGTAGGTGCTTCCGGCGACCGGAAACATGCAGGCCAGCTCGGAATAGGTGAGGGCGCAGAACGCGCAGGTAACGGCGGCGATGATGAAGGAGAGCACAATCCCGGGCCCGGCCAGCTGGGACCCCTGGCCGGTGGCCACGAAGATCCCGGTGCCGACGACCGACCCGATGCCCAAGGCGGCCAGGTCGATAGCCCGCAGGTTCTTTTTGAGCAGCGTGTGCTCGGATGCTTCATTGATTTGCGCGGGTGTCTTGGTGGCCCAAATGTTCACGGCGACCTCCGGAGAAGAGACTCGGCTTTTTTTGGGATAGCAGCTTTCGCTGCGTTGGGGGGCGGCAGCGGTGTCAGAATACTCATTGAAGAATGAGTTATGATACTCAGATTGCCGGCGCTATGCAATTAAGAAATAAGCGATTTGGCTACCGGCCGTCGACCTCCTTTTTCCAGGCCTGGTCCTTCCGGTCGTAGCCCTTCCCTCCCTTTTTCGTCGAGTGGGGCTTGCTGGGTGGAGGAAGCGGCCGCCGGACCTGTTTCCAGGCCGGCTTCTGGCGCCGGTTAACCTGATGAGGCATTTGTCCTTCTTTTATTTTGTCATGCGGGCACAAGCGAAGCAATCTCATCCTAAAGCCCGATGGTTTCCGCCTCCAGCTTTTCCGGATCCAGCAGCGCCACCGTGCTCTTGCCGGTGAGCCAGCCGCCGGCCTCGCCCGGGTTGAGGAGGAGGGTTTTGCCTTTTCTCCGGATATCCGGCTTATGAGTATGGCCGAAGATGATGATGTCGTATCTCCCCGACGAAGCATAGGTCGCGACCGAGAAATGATAATGG
>Ga0315274_10009936_pt1 | contig 13720 bp, 10 predicted proteins | sample YL17G02_20_MG_FD_203700 | JGI IMG/M metagenome (GOLD analysis project Ga0315274, IMG submission 203700) | Sediment microbial communities from Yellowstone Lake, YNP, Wyoming, USA - YL17G02_20 | ecosystem: Environmental > Aquatic > Freshwater > Lake > Sediment | place: USA: Wyoming | collected...
AAAACAGCTCGACTTCTTCTTCTTCTTCACCTCAGCTCGACGCCGAGCTCGGTCGCCAGCAGGCCGCGCACCGTCTCCTGCATCGCGTTGACCTCCTCGTCGCTCAGAGACCGCTCCATCGACCGGTACGCGATCCGGTAGCACGCCGAGTCGCGGCCCGTCTTGGGGTGCGTGAAGGCGTCGATGAGCGAGACGGACTCGACGAGGTCGCCCGCGACGCCGCGGACCTTTTCGCAGAGGTCGTTCTCCGAGACCGGCCCGCCCCCCGGGGCCGAGGACGCGCGGGGGGCCGAGGCCCCCGCCTCGCCCCCCGCCCGAGGCTGCCAGAACGACACGTCCTTGAAGCACGGCGGGTACTTGGAGAACGGCTTGAACCTCGCGCCGAGGTCCCCGGCCCGGAACTGCGACAGGAACCGCCGGTCCCCGGACCAGAAGAGGCGGATGTCCGGGATCCCGAAGAGGACCATCGCGAGCCGCTCGAGCCCGAGCCCGAACGCCCACGCGGCGCGCGGGCCCCCCCCGTCCCGCTCGGCGGCGGCGTCCGCGCCCGCGTTGCGCAGGATCTCCCGCTGCATCACGCCGCACCCGAGGACCTCGAGCCACTCCCCGCGAAAGAGCACCTCGAGCTCGAAGCTGGGCTCCGTGAACGGGAAGAAGGCGTCGACCCAGCGCGTCTCGGCCTCCGAGCCGAAGAGGTGGCGCGCGAGCCCCTCGAGCACGCGCTTGAGCTCCCGCTCGGCGTGCGCCGTCCCGGCAGCGACGGCGTCGTCTCCGCTGCCGCTGCCGCTGCTGCCGGACGAGGAAAACTCTGCGGGCTCGAAGACGCGGACGCCCTCCATCTGGTGGAAGACCGGGTAGTGCGACGCGTCGATCGAGTCGCGACGGTAGACGTCTCCCGTGACGAGGAAGGCCTTCTCCCCGGCCCGCAGGGTGTCGAGCTGGTGCGCCGAGGTGTGGCAGCGCAGCACGGTGGCGTCGTCGACGTAGTAGGTGTCGTTGGGGCTGCGGGAGACGTGGTCGGCGGGGACCAGCACGGCGTCGAAGTTGCTCGTCGCGGGCACGACGCACGGCAGGTCGTCGAACTTTTTGAACTGCGAGGTGCCCGCCGCGGCCTCCAGCGAATCAAAGTACTCGTAGATCGCCTCCTTGATGATGCAGATCGGGTGGTCCGGCCTGCGGTGCAGGTTGCTGCCCATCTTGTCGTAGACCGAGTCCGGGACGTTGCAGGAAGGGTGCGAGGTGATGACCGTGTCCCTCGGCGGCGGCGGCGCGAAGGAGGCCGTCGCCGCTTCGGCAGAGGCGGAAGCGGAGACGCTGGAGGAAGAGGAAGAAGAATGATTCCTCGACGACGACACAGACGACGACGAGGAGGAGGAGGCGAAGCAGCTCCTGTTCGCTGCCGCTGCTCCCCCTCGGAGCGCGCGGCGAGGGAGGGCTCGGCGCGGGCCTTGGGTTTTGAGTGAGTGTGTTTCAGGGTCGAGGTTTTTGCGAGGGGTGAGTTTTTTCCGGCGTACTAGAGCCAATCGCTGGCCTCTTCCCTTGCTCTCTCTCTTGGAAATAATCTCTCTTTCGCTTTCTAAATCACTCCGACGACGACACACCTGCAGCGGCGACCACGCACAGCGAGCGCATCAGGGAGGCCGGGCGCGGTAGCTGAGCAGCAGCAGGAGGAGAAGAATGCAGCGTCGACACCACTGACTGCGGCAGCGCCGCCGTCGTCGTCGACATCATCGCAAACCTCCGGACGTCGGCTGTGGTTGCAAGCGTGTTTTTTTTCGGCCAATTGAGACAAGCGTTAGGTAGAGGACTTTGACAAGACAGCATGTCCCAAGCGACAAGAGGAAGCGGCCAAGTCCTCGAGGAGAAAACACGCAAGAGCGAGAATAGAGCGGGCGATCAAACGCCACGTCGGTTTGGTGTTTGGCCGACAATTGCCAGACTTGTCTTTTCGCCGTCTTCTCCATCCGTCTATTTACCTCGAGCGGCAGTCACGCGGCGGCACAGGCCTGGGGCGCGGCTCAGCATCATCTCGCGAAAGAGAGAGAGAGAGAGAGGAATGCGCTCTCCTCCCAAGGAAAAAAAAGAGAAAGAACTCAAAGGAAAAAGTGAGGTGCTACGTTGTTCGGCGAAAGGGGAAAAAAACTCGACCTCGACCTCGACCTCAACTCTCTCCGTCTCTCGCTCCCTCCTTATTACTACTACAACAACAGCAACAGCGACGCGCGGCCCTTTGAGAAAGGAAGAGGTGAGAAATTGACCTGAAACTGTTCCTCTTTCTCTTACACCCATCTTCTGTCAAACAGAGACGACTCAGAGCCTGATCGGCGAGTTCAGGTCGACCGCCGAGGAGGCAGTCAGCACTGGGTTCTGACCGCCGCGCCCCACGCCCAGGTTGACGCCGAGCAGCTGCCCGAGGATGCCGCCGAGCGAGGGCATCGCCGGCGCCGCCGCGGAGCCCCCGGCCCCGTCCCCGGCCGCGGTCCCGATCGACCTCGACAGCAGCTCGTGCATCGAGTGCAGCAGCCTGCCCAGGCTGACGTTCGCGCCGTCCCTCTCGACCGCGGAGATGAACGCGAACGTGGCCGCCCCCGTCGAGACCGTCCCGCTCAGCGCCGCGGTGTCGGCCGCGACCTGCCCGTCGCGCGCCGCGGAGAACGCCAGCGCGATGCCCCCGGCCGTGCCCTTGGGCCTCGACGGCCTCCTGGAGTACTCCTGCTGCCAGGACGCGGCGGCGCCGCTGAACTCGGTGCGGAACTCCAAGTCGAGGACCGAGCCCGAGTGGCACGCGTCGACGACGGCGGTGAGCACCGCGCCCGCGGGCAGGGGGTTGACCAGCACCGCGTTGAGCTCGTCGTCGACGATCATCCCCCCGCCGTTTCGGAAGTCACAGGGGCAGAGGGTCTGAGGGAGAGAGCAGAGAGATTTTTTTTTTTGGGGGGGGGTGGGGGTGGGGGCAGGCGAGAAGAGGAGGTGAGCCAAAAGCTGAGAGCTTGAGACGAAGAGAAAGGCGTCTGAAAAAAAGGCGGAGAGGAGCAAACAAAAAAGCGCCCCTCACTTCGTTGTACCCGTCCGCCTCGTCGCCGCTCCAGTCCTGCGTCTGCGCCCCGTGCCCGCTGTAGTGGAAAAACAGCGAGTCCCCTGCCCGCGCGTCCGCGACGAGCCACCGCATGGCGGCCAAGACGTTGGCCCTCGTCGGCCAGAGGCGCGGGTCGGGCTGGCCGTCGAACAGGGCCAGGATCTCGCCATCGCGGAAGCCGAAGCGCGTCGTGAGGCAGTGGCGCATGCACTGCTGGTCGTTGCCGCAGCCTTTCAGGGCGGCCGAGGTCCCCTGGTAGTTGCACGCCACCAGCAGGCACTTGCGGCGCAGCACCGGAGAGGTTCCCGGCGCGGCAGGAGGAGGGGGCGGGGCGTCTCCCTGCGGTGCCGGCGGCGGCGGCGGCGCCGCGGCCGCCTGCGGCTGAGGCGGGAGCTGAATGGTGGCTTGGGTCGCGACGGGTGCGAGGGCTCCTTGGTCCCCGCCCCAGGCGGGCCCCGGGGACAGGAACCCTTGGCCGGCGAAGGTGGCCGCCGGGGCGACGAACTCGCTGCCTGCCGGGCCCGCGCCGGCGGTGGCGCCGCCTCCGGAGATGACGGGGGGAGCGTACGACATAGTTTGGGTTGAAAAAGAAGATAAAAAGGAGAGAAGAAGATTAAGAAGGCAGAGGGAGGAACGGAGAAGATATTGAGGACTGCCTATCTTCTCCTTCCGATCGTTGTTTCCTTAAAACGTTGCTCTGCAGGAAATTATCTTCTTTGCTCCCTGACGCAAGTCAAAGAGAGAAAAAAAGCGGACAAAGAGGCGCAGCAGAGCAAGGGAAAAGGTGCGAATCGAAATTCCAATTGCAAGTGTGAATTTTGATCGCCCTCTCGTCATCACTCTCAATTGTTTTCCTCTGGCACTCGTTTTCGAGCGGGGGCGTCTGGCTTCCGTGCAGTTCGCGGTCGCCGCGCCATCATGGCGACGCCGCTGCGAGGCAGCGTGCCCAATACCCGCTGGCCCGTGGCGACCTTGACGTGGGAGGAGCTGCGCTCTTCTTCGAGCTCGGCGTCGATCGTCCCGCTGCCTCCTCGGCACCCTGTCCAACCCCAGACCTCGTCGCCGCCGCAGAAGCAGCAGCAGCAGCAGCAGACTGTCGACCCCGCCAGGGTCCGCCAGGACGACTCCCCTCTCACGAAGCTGCTCCACCGGGGAGTGCTGACCGGAGGATACATCAACGCGCTGGTGGGGCTCGCCGACGGCGGCGCCGGGGCAGCGCGGGTCGGCGCGCCGAGAGGTGCCAGAGGCGGCGGAAACGGCAGCAGCAGCAGCAGAGGCCGCCGACGCCGCGCTCCCGCTCCCGCGCGCCTGGACCCGCACGCAGCCGCCATTTTGCACCTTCGGCAGCCGCGCTGGGACTTCGCCAAGGAGGGGCTCTCGTCCCCGGCCCTTCTCGCCGAGGAGGAGGAGGCGGCGGGCAGAGCGAAGCAGCGAAGGAAGAGGACGCCGGAGGAGGTCGCTCGAGGGGGGATCGTCCCCGTCAGAATGGCGTGGGGAAACGCCGCGGAGGCGGCCGCGCTGCGGTCGCTCGCGTCGGCGCTCTCCGCGAAGAGGAAGGACGGGAAGGGGCGGCAGCATGGGGAGCTCTTTCGGTGCTGCGGCGAAAGAGGAGGAGGAGGAGGAGGAGGGGCAGGGGCAGGGGCGCGCCCGGCTTCTTCTTCGGGGTCGGCGTCGGCGTCGGCTTCGGCTTCGGCGTCCGTGACCCTCGAGGAGGTGGGCATGCTCATGGTCTCCCAAGAGGCCCTGGAGGGCCTCCTCGGCAGCAGCGGCAGCGACAGCGGCAGTGGCTCCTCCCTCCCGCTCCCGCCGCTCGCGGCCTCCCCGGACGCCCTCGCTCGCCACAGGAGCAGCGGCGGCAACGGCAAAGGAGAAGGAGAAGAAGGAGAAGAGGGAGAAGGAGAAGGAGAGCGAGGGCTTTCTTGGCTCGAGCCTGTCGAGGTCAAGTGCGTCTGCCCGTTCCGGCTCGTCGGGCGCAACAGCGCGCGCAGGAGCGGCGGGCGCGCCTTCGACGACGGCGAGAAAGGGAGGGGCGACGGCGGCGGCAACCCCTTTGCGCGCTTCGAACTCGGCGACCTGGGCCCGCGCCCGCTCCCCCCCGCGAGCGCGATGCCGCAGCTCCAGCTGCAGATGCTGGCCTGCGGCTCGCCCTCGGCGCTGCTGGTCTCGCACTCGGCGACGCGCGGCGGGCGCGTGTGGCGCGTGGCGAGGGACGACGCGTTCCTGAGGAAGATGCTGCTCGTGGCGTCGAAGGCGTTCGAGAGGCACGTCGTCGGCGGGGAGCCTCCGCCGGCGAGGGGAGGCGAAGGGTCGAGCGGCTCGCAGCAGCAGCACGCCGCGGGCTTGGATGCGGTGCTCCGGCTCGCCGATGCCTGCGTGGCGATCGCCGCGTCGGCGAAAGAGGTGGCGCTGCTCCCGCCGCCGGGAGGGGTCGACCCTACGCGCGCGTTTCTGCAATAGAAAGAAGAGCGTTTTTCAAGAAGTTGTATTGCAAACGCTGAAAAAACAAAAGAAATGACAAGTTCGTTTCGTTCTCTCTCTCTCTCTCCCTCTCCGTTCTTTTATTTCAAGACGCCGCCGCCGCGGCCCTCCTCACGGCAGCGCACGCCGCGGCCATCGTCGCGAGCGCCCACGGCGACAGGGGGACCTCGCCGCCGGAGCCGCTCGACGCGGCGAGCTTGGCTACGGCGGCGGCGGCGGCCAGTGCGGCGGCGGCGGCGCGCCGGCCGCCGTCGGCGACGTCGGGGTCGTCGGCGCGCAGCGGCGCCACCGAGAGCGACAGAGCAGGGACGACGGCGTCTTCGTCCGCCAGCAGCCTTCGGGAAAGATGAGGAACAGGAGGAGAAGAAGAGCCGTCGTTTTCCTTGCTCGACTCCGCCTCCTCCTGCTTCTCGTTCTCGTTCTTCTCCTTGTTCCTCCTCTGCCTCCGACGCCGCTTCTCCTCCAGGATCACCCCGGCGGCGCCGCTCGCCAGGCCCGCGACGACCACGGCGAGCCCCTCGACGTCCATTCCCTTGGCCACGAGCAGCGCGCCCCTCTTCCACCCCTTCTTGCTCCCCGAGGCGTCGTCGGCGAGGGCCTCCAGGGCCGGGGCGCCGGCGCCGTCGGCGAACGCCGCCACGGAGAGGGCCGAGCGAAAAGGCGGCGGAGGCGGAGGAGGAGGGGCCGCCTCCTCTGCTGCCGCCGCTCCTCCCTTCCTCATCCTGTCCTCCTCGACGGAGGAGGCCGCGGCCGAGGCGACCGCGGCGGCCTCGGCGGCCTCGGCGGCGGTCCAGGGGGCGTCCGCCAGCGCCGCCGCGGCCGAGAGCTCGGCATGGAAGGCGCCGGGCCGATCGCCGAGCCGGCGGGCGACCTCGAAGGTCAGCAGTCGGCGCCTGTCCCGCGCCGGCAGCGCGCAGAGCAGCGCGTGGAGCCCCCGGGCCGACGAGACGACGGGGGACGCGAGGGGACCGGAAGAGGAGGAGGAAGGAGAGGAGCCGGTGCCGAAGGCGCTGGAGCGGAGGGCGGCGTCGACCGAGGCGCGGCGAGCTCGGAAGGCCGCCGACGACGACGCCGACGCCGACGCCGAGACGGGAAGGAACGCCTCCGAGGCCCCTGACAGGGCCAGGAGCGTCCTGAGGAGCGCGGCAGCCGACGCAGAGGCGGTGCGGGCGTCGACGGGGGGAGGAGGAGGTTCAAGATGAGGCGAGGGCTCCCTTCGCGCCCCTTCCTCTTCCTCCTCGTCGTCGTCGTCGACGTCGGCCTCCTCGGCCTCTTCGGCCTCGGCGGGGACGGCGACCGCCCGCGCCAGCGAGCGGATCAGCGAGCCCACGCCCCCGCATCCTCCCGAAGCGGCCCGCGCCGCAGCCGAGCTCGTGAGAGAGGGCTCCCACGCGAGCCTGGCCGCCGAGGCGCGGCGCAGGAGGTCGAGCGCCGCGGCGGAGCGCTCCGCCTGGGCGAGAAAGTTGTCGCTCGGGGAAGGCCCAAGGAGGAGCGCCCCCTCGAACGCTGCGAGCCTCGCCGCGGCGTCGAGAGAGAGCTGGGAGACGACGAAGCGCGCGAGCAGGGCGTCGCCGGCGTCGTCAGCGAGGGCGGCCGCGGCGGCCGGCCCGCGGAGCGGGGCGAGGGCTTTGGCGGCGGCGGCGGACGGAGCGCCGGCGAGGGCGAGGGCGAGGCCAGCATCTCCTCCTCCGACGACGGCGGCCGCGGGCAGCGAGTGCCTGCGCTGGGAGTGGCGCTCCCCGCCGGCCGGGACCGACGCAGCAGCAGCGGCGGCAGCAGCAGCAGACTGGGAGAGTGAGGAGCCGCCGCCGCCGTCGCAAACGCCGCCGTCGTCGGGGACCGCGACGGCGACGACTGTGTCGAGCTCGACCCTCTCCCGCCTCTGAGGGAGAGACTCCCCTCCTCTTCCTTTTCCCTCTCCTCTTCCTTTTCCCCCTCCTCCTCCTGCCCCGCTGGCCTTCGGAGGAGCGCAGGCCGAGCGCTCCAGCGCCGCGGCGAGCTTGGCGAGGCACCCGAACGCGGTCAGAGTCACGCCCTCGAGAAGGAGGAGGGCATTGCCGGCGGGAACGCCCCCGTCCAACCCCCGCCCCGCCCCTCCGGCGGCGGAGGCCGAGCTCGCGGCGGCGGCGGCCGAAGCGGCCCGGGCGGCGGCGGCGGCGCGGGCCGAGAGCGCGTCCTTCCCCATCACCCCGGCCCCCTCCGCGCCCTGCGCGGCGGGAAGGGCCGTGATCCCGGGGTCGATGCGGGCCAAGGTCCAGGGGCGGGGGTCGACCAGGACGGCGAGGGAAGGGGAGGCGGCGGCGAGGGAAGAGGAGGCAGCGGCGGCGGAAGCAGAAGAGGAAGCGGCGGCAGGCGGCGCAGCGGCGGGTTTCGCCTTTTTGCTCGAGAGGGACGCCCTCGGCTTCTTCGTCTTCCTCGCCGCCCCGGCCTCCTCCTCCTCCGCGCCTCCCCCTTCTTTTCCTTCTTCCTTTTTAACGTGAGAAGAGTGCTGCTTTTGTCCCCGATTGCATTCGATCAGGGAGGCGGCGGCGGGATGCATTCTCTCGAGCTCGCGCATCAAACTTTTTTTGTTCGAGATTTTTTTGCGTTTTTTATTTTATTTTTTTCGGGGGAGGGGGCTGAGGTGGGTGGAGGAGGTCGAGGTTTCGAGTAACCAAACAGTTCAATCGCCATCGACTTCGTCTTCGAGTTCGCTCATCGTCCTCTCGGGGGGTCGGTTTTGAAAAGAGAGGAAGAAAGTGCAAGCGAGAAACGAGAAAGAGGAAAAAACACTAGCACCAAAAAACGAAGAGCTCGTACCAGAGAGCCTGCGCCGACAGAGCCTTGTCCTCGTGGAAAGGGTGGGCGCGAACCATCGCGATGAGCTGGAGGTATTGGGATCTGTTTTTTCGTTTTTTTCTCGTTTTTTTTTTTTTGGAAAAAGTCCAGGTCGAGAGCAGCGAATGAGCTTCTTTTCTTTCGTCTTCTCGCTTCCCGCTTCTCTTCTCTGAATCTACCCCTCTTTCTCTCTCTCTCTTCCTTACCCTTGCAGCATCGTCCGCGGAGCTGCAGCCTGCCTCAGCAGCCTCAAAAACCTTGCCCCTTCCTCCTCCCTCCCGTCGCCCGCCGAGGAGGACCCGCCGATCCCAAAGCCGGAGGAGGCGTTGTTTTTCCCCCTGTCCGACGCGAACTCGCCGAGGCCGAGCTCGCGGAGGACTTCGTCGACGGGGTGGCGATGCGCGGCAGCAGCTGCGGAAGCGGGTCGGGCCCCAGCGCCTCCTCCTTCTCCTCCTCCTCCCCCTCCGCCCCTGCCGCCGCGCCTCTGCCTCCCGTCGCGCGCCCTGCCGCCTCCCTGCTCGGCGGCCGCGGCCCTGCTCGACTCCTCGGCGGCCCTGTCTGCTACTCCCTCCCTGTACTGCTCGAATACAAAGTCGGCGCCCAGGGCCAGGTCCTTCGGGATGAGCGAGGTCGCGGTGGCGCCCCAGGCGGCGCTGGAGTGCGGGCCGAGCTCGAGGGTGAAGAAGTCGGGCATCTGTTGTTGTTTTTTTGATTGCTTGTTGGGGTCGAGGTTTATGAAAAAAACCGATTCAATGCTTTTCGACTCGCTCTCTTCTTGCTCTCTCTCTCTCTCTCTCCGTTTTTCTCCGTCGTACCTGCGACATGCTACCGCGTTGGAGCTTTCTTGGGCTCAGAAAAACACGGGAGCGAAGAGAACGGGAGAGCGCGCGAAGAGAAGAAGAGAGAAGAAGAGCGATGCTTTCTTTCTTCACTCTTGTCAATCGGCGAAGCACTCTTCGTTTTGTGTGCGCCGGGTCGAAGCCTTCGTTCGCTGCCCTGTCGGTCACACCTTAGAAAAAAAAACGAGAAACGAGAAAGTAAAAATGCTCCGAAACGCCCTCGCCTCGCAGGCCAGGCTCCGCACCTCCTCACTGCCGCCCCGCAGCTCCCCTCGGGGGCGATCACTCCATGTTCGCGCCGCGGCGACCCCGCAGAGGCGCTCGCGGAGCCCCCAGGACAAGCTGAAGCAGCCATCTTCGTCGTCGACAAACGCGACGGCGACGGCGCCCATCGCCGCCGTACCTCCGAGCTCTGCCGGCGGCGGCGACGACGACGATGGGGGAGCGTTCCCGTCGGCGTACACGGTGAGTTGCTTCGTGTGCGGGTATGTCGAGATGCCAATCGGGGATTCGACTTCCCGTTCCGCGACGGAACGGCAAGGGGAAATCGAAACGATGGGGAAAAGGAACGGGGGGAGAAGAAAACTCTTGGCTCTGAGCCACGGGAGAATGAGTCGTGTGCATTCTCCCTCTTCCTGGCCTCCGACACCGAGCCTGAGCTGCTCGGCGCATGCTCTGCTGCTTGCATGTGCTCTCTAAGCAAGCAAAATGAAGGAAAAAGGGGGAAGCTGCTCCGAACCTTGGATTCCGCATCGACTCTCTCGCGCGACCTCATTTTTCTCTGACGCTCTTGTCGCTGCTCTTCTCGCTCAACCTCAACCTCAACTCTCGAAAAAAAAACCCTCTCAACCTCTCTATTCTTTTCTCTCGTTTCTTTTCTCTCTCCCTCTCTTCACAAAAAAAAAACTCTCTCTCTCTCCAACGTAGCTCATCACCGACGACCCGGACCAGCTCGCGCTCGAGATCAAGAGCCTACAGCTCGAGAACGAGCGCACCAGGGAGGCCCTGAGGGTCGCGCTGGCCGAGAGCGAGAAGACTGTCGCCGAGGCGGGAGCGTCCTCCTCCTCGTCTTCTTCGACCTCGTCTTCTTCGGCACCTGCTCGTTCGCATTCCCACGTCTCGGCCTCGGCCTCGACGCACTCGCTCTCGATCGAGGGCGCAAGGGCAGACGACGTGGACTCGGAGCTCAGCTGGGTTCTCGGAGGCGCGCCGCCGAGCGTGGCCAAGCCCGTGACTGCCTCGTTCGCGACGCTCGACGACGACTCCTCCGGGGACGAAATCGAAAAGGAAACCGCCGCCGTCGTCCCCGAGACGCTGCAGCACCCTCCCGCCTCCCCGCCGGCCTCGCGCACGAAAGTGACAGATATCATCTTCGTCACTGCCGAGGCCGCGCCGTTCTCGAAGACGGGCGGGCTCGGCGACGTGCTGGGTGCGCTGCCGCGGGCGATGGCCGCCCGCGCCGCCGAGGCTGCCGCGAGCAGCTCTGCCTCCTCCTCCTCCTCCTCGGCCTCGGCCTCCTCTCCCCCGCGGGGCCTGGGAGGCAGGGTCATGGTCGTGCTCCCGCGATACATGCAGGGCTCCGCCGCGGACGAAGTGTACGCGAACGCGGTCGACACGGGCGTCTCCGCGACGCTCAACCTCGGCACCTGCGGCCCGCAGCAGGTGCGGTTCTTCCACCAGCGGTCCGAGGACGACGGCGTCGACTGGGTCTTTGTCGACCACCCCTCCTACCACCGCCCCGGGAACCCCTATGGCGACGCCGCGGGCGTGTTCGGGGACAACCAGTTCCGGTTCTCGCTGCTGTCGCTGGCCGCGCTCGAGGCGCCGCTGCACCTGACCGGGCTGGGCTTTGGCCGCGAGTTCAAGGGCGACGGCGAGGAGAGGCGAGGGCAGGTCGCTCCTCCTTCTGGTGGTGCTGCTGCTGTCGCTAATGCTGCTGCTGCTGCTGCTGCTTCCTCTCCGGCAGCCTCCGTGGCCGACGTCGAGGCCCTCTGCCGCCCCTTCGGCTCGCGGCCCTGCACCTTCGTCGCCAACGACTGGCATGCGGGCCTCGTCCCCCTGTACCTCGCCCACAAGTTCCGGCCGTTTGGCATCTACGCGGACGCGCGCGCGCTCTTCGTCATCCACAACCTGAGCCACCAGGGCGTGGAGCCCGCCGGGTCGTTCGACGCGCTGGGGTTCCCCGGGGAGACGGCGTGGGGGGCGAGGGAGCAGCTGCACTGGGAGTACCCGAGCTGGGCCTCCGTCACCGGCGACGCCGTCAACGTCCTGAAAGGCGCGGTGCTCAGTTCCGATCGCATCTTGACGGTCTCCTCGGGCTACGCCTGGGAGGTGCAGACGCCCGAGGGCGGGTGGGGCCTCCACGACGTGCTGCGGTCGCGGTCCCACGTGCTCAACGGCGTGACCAACGGGATCAACGTCGGCGAGTGGGACCCATCTCGCGACGCGTCGCTGCCGTTCAACTATTCTTCGGGAGACCTGCGTGGCAAAGCGAAGTGCAAGGCCGCGCTGCAGGAGGAGCTGGGGCTCAAAGTGGACGCTTCGATCCCGCTTATCGGGTGGATTGGGAGGCTGGACTACCAGAAGGGGCCCGACCTGCTGCTGGCCGCGCTCGGGGAGCTTGGTGAGTTGATGTTTTTTTTTTCTTTTTTGAGACAACGAGGAGAGAGAAAAAGAGGTTGGCGAAAAAAACTCCAAAACAAAACTCACTGTTTTCGATTCTCTCTTTTCCTCTTTCCACTAAAACAAACAAAATAAACAGTCGCGCGCAACATCCAGGTCGTCATGCTGGGATCCGGGTCCGCGTCCTTGGAGAACGACATGCGCGCCGCCGAGGCGCGCTTCCCGGAGCACTTCCGAGGCTGGGTCGGGTTTTCCGTGCCGGTGTCGCATCGGATCACCGCGGGCTCCGACGTCATTTTGATGAACTCGAGGTTCGAGCCCTGCGGGCTCAACCAGCTGCACGCGGCTGCCTACGGCACGCCCGTGGTCGCGCACGCGACGGGCGGGCTGCGCGACACGATCCTGGACGCCGCGAGGCTGGCTCCGAACGGAAGCTGCGACGACGACGACGAGCTCCTGAAGAGCGCCGCCGCCGCTTCGACCTCGTCCTCTTCTTCCTCTTCTCCTTCTCCCGCTCCTCTCACCGCGGAGCAGGTCGGCACGGGCTGGCTCTTCTCCCCGCCGGAGACGCAGCCGATGCTCGCGGCGGTAGACTCGGCTCTCCACACCTGGAGGCACAGACCCAAAAGGTGGGAAGCGATGCAGCGCGCCGCGATGACGCAAGACCTGAGCTGGGCGAAAGCAGCAGACGAGTACGCGACGGTAATCGAGTGGGCGCACATCGACGCGCCCACGGTGCAATAGGAGAGAAAGAAGAGGGAGAGAGAGGGAGGAAGAAAAGAGAGACAGGAAAAAAAGAGAAGAGAGAGAGAGAGAGAGACTGGGAGAGAGAAAGAGAAAGAGAAAGTCTTGTTCCGATAATAAACACAATTCCACGGTTCCATTTTTTTTTCGGGATGAACATTGATTTATTTTTTCCAGTTGCAGCAAGAAAAGGCATCGAGAGAGGGAGTGAGGGAGGTTTGAGTTTTGAGTTGTCAGAGAAGAATTCAAACAGTCGGGGTTGAGAGAGAGAGGAGAGAAGAGAGGGGCAGCGACGACAAACGAGGTGGTGAAAGCCTCACACTTTTCCCTTTTTTCTTTTTTTGCCTTCTCTTTTTTTTCCAACTTTCGCCAGGCATGGTCCTCGCCACGGAGCCCGGCATCTGGATCCCGGCGGTCGTGCTGGGCCACCTCATCGGGATCTGCTTCCTGCTCTACTCGCTCGAAAAGACCAACGGGAGTGTCTCCAGGCTATGGAAGCGGATGACGATTCGGAGCAAAGGCAAAGGCGCCGATGACGGCGCCAGTGTCGGCGCGGCCGCTGGCAGTGCGGCTCCCATCAAGCTCATGCGCGGCATGTCCGCCGACAACGAGCCCCTGCACTACGAGCGCGCGCCGCGCTGGGTGCGCGGGTGCACGTGCAAGGTAAATAGAGTTGAACAGGAGAGAGGGAGGGAACGGGAGCGTGAAATTGCCTTCGCGACTGATTGCTTGGGACAACGGACGACCGTAGAGAGGGGGACCGCAAGGAAAAAGAAAAAATCGAGGCGCGCCCTTGGCCCGTCGCGCCCCCTTTACGCCGCTCTTTGTTCCCAATTGCCATCGGTGGCGATACAGTAGAACGTGCTCTTTTACTCGGCGCAGAGTGACATCGATGAGAGTTCCCCGAACCAGAAGATCTCGCGTGCAGAATTCTCCGACTCCCCCCCCAATCATCATCATCTCGCTAGCTGCCCCTCGACTCTTTTTTTTTTGCTGCATCGATGGAGGGAACATGAGGACGAAAAGAATCCTTCGTTCCACCGCCCCCGCCCTTTTCAAAGGGCTCGCCTTTCTCGCCCTCATGGCGGAGACCGCATCGATATCTGTGCTCTCTGGGGGAGAGCAGGGAATGGCGCCGCTATTT
>Ga0315274_10009937_pt1 | contig 13720 bp, 7 predicted proteins | sample YL17G02_20_MG_FD_203700 | JGI IMG/M metagenome (GOLD analysis project Ga0315274, IMG submission 203700) | Sediment microbial communities from Yellowstone Lake, YNP, Wyoming, USA - YL17G02_20 | ecosystem: Environmental > Aquatic > Freshwater > Lake > Sediment | place: USA: Wyoming | collected...
AACGCGGAGTTCGACCACGAGGCCGCTCTTGCATTGCAGTCCAAGAAAGTCCTTTTCGAGGAGATGCACGGCGAGGGCGCACGGAGCCTGCTACAGCCGGCGTGCGGCCAAAGCGAGAAGGATTACTACGCAAGTCTTGAGGAGTTGCGGGGCCTCCTCGCGCAACCGGGGGCCACGCTCCAGCAACATAAGGAGGCCGTCGGCAAGGCGGCGCACGCGGCGCGCCAACTGAAGCGCCTCTTCGCGCGATGCAACGCAATCTGCAGGACGCCGGCGGAAGCCCCCGATTTCGGAGTAATCCCCGAGACTACCTTGCGAAAGGTTTTCAAGGATGAACCTTTTGCGCCGCCCTTTGTTGCCGGCCAAATCGACCGCAGGCCCGCGGAGGTCTCGCTTTGCCGCAACGAACGTGAAGCAGTGCAGATTGTGATCGTGCCTGCAATGAAGGACCTGAAGGACCTCCGCGTATCGATTGCCGCCGATCTCGTGCGGACCGGCGGCGTCGGAACGATTCCCGTACAAGACATCACGATCCAGCGCGTTGGCTACGTCCGGATCGGGCCGCCCGAGTACAACTGGCTCGTCGAGAAGCAGGGGGAGTACCCGGATGTCCTGTTCCCGAACGAACCTATGGACGTCCCTGCAATGCAAGACGCGCAACCCTTCTTCATCACCGTCATGGCGCGCGAGCAGACCCCTGCCGGCGACTATGCGGGCGTGATCCGAGTTGAGGCGGACGATTGCCGCGCCGTCGAGATCCCCCTGAATGTGCGCGTCTGGGATTTCCAGATCCCCGCGAAGCCGAATTTCAAGGTCTCGATGTGGATGAACGAGAACTGGATCAAGGCATTCTACAAGTATCCCGAACGCACTCCGTCCGAGGTCAGGAAACGCTTCTACCAGATGCATCTCGATCATCGGATATCGCCGATTCACACTTTTCCCGAGGGCGGCGGCGATATGATCGAAGACTTCGAGTACCTCATGGCCAACGGACAGAACTGCTTCTTCGTTCCCGTGCCGGGGTACACGCCGGAAGATGGGCGGCCCGCGGCTGCCGGGAAGCTCCTGGCCACGCGCGCGCTCCTGCGGCGGAAGGGCTGGGATCCCTATGTCCTCTTCTACAGCATGGACGAGGTCGCCGTCATGGCGCGCCATCTCATTCCGCAAATGGTCGAGATGAACAACTGGGTCAAGACCGTGATCCCGGAATGGCCCCGGCTCGAGACGAGCGCGCCCGAAAAGGACCTCTTCGGCGCCGTCGACGTCTGGTGTCCGACAATCGACAGCTTCGACCCCCGGATCCTTTCCGAGCGGATGGCATCGGGCGATCGCCTCTGGTTTTACACCGTGTGGGGCCGCCCCGGAATCATGATCGAGTTCCCCGCTACGGACCACCGCTTGATGTTTTGGGAATGCTTCAAGTACGGCGCCGAGGGCTTCTTGTATTGGGGGACCACGCACTGGGATTTCAACTGCGAGGGCGATCAGCGGTGGCCGGACAAACCGTGGATCACGTACAACCGCCAACCCGGGCACAACGGCTGCGGCTACCTGATCTATCCGGGACCCGGCGGGACGCCGCTCAGTTCAATCCGCCTTGAACTTGTTCGGGACGGCATCGAGGACTACGAATACCTGTATCTGCTCAGACAGATGCTGCGCGCCGCCGGTGCGAAAACCCCCGAACCGCTCCGGAAGCAGGCAATGGCCGAGTTGAACATAGACCCCGAGGTTCTCGTCGACAACATGGTCTTCACCGAGAATCCCGCTAAGATCCTCCATGCAAGGAAGCGCATTGCAGAGTTAATCGAGCAGTTGGCCACACTCGTGGCAAGCTGAGGACGGCAACGAATGGCGCTGAAATCGAGACTCTTCAGGCCAAGAGGGAATTCTTTGCGGCCTTTGCGTCTTTGCGCGAGTCTTACATTTGCTTGCAGAGACGCAAAGGCCGCAAAGAGAGAGGATGCTGCAAACTGGCGGCCGAGATTTCCGCCGAAGAGGTACTTCGCCGAGCGCGGGCTACGATCTCGTGAAGTTCATTACCTTCCATCCCGAGGCGCATGCCGAGATCACTCGACTGAAAACCAGGTGATCCCCTTGGGGCCGGCCTCCACGGGCACGTCGACGCGGTATTCCCGATCGAGAGTGTATGTCTTCGGTGTTTCATCCTGCTCGCGGATCTTTGCCTTGTGCGCCAAACCCGTGTAGTAAAGAGGCAGCGTCAGCGTCGTCTTCTGTTTTGCGTCGGTCGGGTTGAAGACCATCGCGAGTGCTTTTTCCTTCAACCGCGCGTTGACGTGCATCATGCAGTCAACGCCCTGTCCGTCCGGACGGCGAACATGGATGATGTCCGAGTCGAGTATTGCCCGGTGGCTCTTGTAGAAGTCGACCCACTTCTTGACGACGGCGCGGGTGGCATCCGTGTCATACAAGCGCGGGCCGCGATAGCAGGCCTGCACCCCGCAGCCGAAGTTCTGCGCGAGGTGCCACTCATATTCCGCGAGATGCTCCGATAGCGGCTCCATCGTGGCCTCGGCGCCGCCACCGTGGTACTCGACCAGCGGCACGAACATCCAGCCCATGCTTGGCGTTTTCTCGAAGGTCCCGTCGTAGATATTCTGGCGCGAGATCAGCACCTGCCGCCAGCGCGGGAGACTGAAGTTCGTTTCGCGATATCCCATTGCGCATTTGTTGCTGCCATTCAGGTAATACCAGTCGGGCGTGTTGATGAAGATCCCGCGTTTCCGGCACTCGTGGTAGAACCCGCAGCACCGCTCCCACTGCCGCAACTGCGAGTCTTCGAGTCCGCGATGATACTTGTGCTGCGTGGACGAGCACTTATCCCCGTGATACGGCCCGTCCGTCTCGATCATGTCCATTCCGGTCGCGTCCATGAAATTCAGCACGCGCTCGAAGTACCCGTCGGACCATTCGCTCGCGAGGCACACGCTCTGCCCGAACATGCTGCCCGGTTTTCCCGTATCGGGCGAAATGCAGTTGAACTCAGGACTGATGTCCCGTGAGGCCGTCATCAGCGTGTAGCCGCCCACTTCGATGCCTTTCGCGTGCGCGTAGGCAACATCGGCCTTGAAGTTCGCAATGTACGAAGGATCCTCGCTCTCGATATTGAAACCGCTCCAGAACGTCAGGATGACCATCTCGAACCCGGCGTCGGCGCACTGGTCCACCGCGCGACGCACCGACTCGGAATCCGACGATCGCACGTGCATGAAGATCGGATTCTCCGTCACCTGCGGTGCCAGCTCGCGCATCATCCGGCGCTTCGCCAAACCGCGCCGCTCGAGATCGTCGCTGTCGTACAGCAGCGTATACGTCCGGAACGAATCAAAACGCTCCCCGGCCTTCAACCGGACGCCGGGCCCCATCGGGTACTTGCTCGTCATCAAGACCGGACTCTGGTAGTTGTAGTCGACCTGCGTCTTATAGTCCGGGTCGGGGCCCCAGAAGGTCGTCACCATCGTGTTGAACGCATAGTTGCTCTCGATGTGCAGGCGTCCCTTTTCCTGTTCGTTGACGGCCAGGATCTCGTTCTCTAACCCGTCGATGCTGACTTCGCTCGATCCGTTGTTGGTCACGGTGACCCATTTCGACATCACCGGCAGGCCGTCATAGAGTTCGTAATGGATGGCAACGTCCAATCCCCCGTACTTCGCCTGCAACTTTTCCGGCGCCTTGAAGCAAAGCGTCAACGTGACGCCCCCCGAACATGTCGGGGGCCACGGTGTGTCGGGCGCATGCCGTCTAGGCTTCCATTCGTACCGCGCCTCAGGCTTGCCCGTCGAGTAGCCGGCGAATTGGAAGGCATCCGGGTTCGAGGTCATCCGATCGAGCCAGGCCACGTCGAGGTACGCATAATCCGGTTGACCGGCGAGGCCGCCCACCTCGATGCGTTGCCCGTCGAGCACCAGCACCGCCTCGGGCTTGACGCCCCGCAGCAGACCCGCGCCCGTCACGAGGTTTCGATAGTCGATGCTAGTAGCGTTGGGCGCCACCCGCAGCGTTCGGCTTACGAGGCCGTTGCTGAGGACTAATTCGGTTTTCGATGCGTTCTGTTCGAGGGCCGCTCGAGCTCTGAGCGGCGCGACGAGCCAGTCCGCTTCCTGTGGCGCGTTTGACGCCGTAAGACTTGCCAGCGGCAGAAGCAGCAGTGCCATGCCCACCCGTCGGTCCTCCCTTCACGTCTTGCCTCACAGCCTTGCCCAATGCTGCAAGCTGTTCGAAAAACGGCTGCGATATCAAGCCGGTGGCCTGGATCGGCACGTCCCAGCTTACCACGCCGCCCTTCCGAACGATCCCTTCAGTGATCTTGATGACCTGCTCGTTGGCGAACCGCGGCGGACTCTGCGCCCACTGCGGCCCAAGGTAGCTCAACATATGGTATTGCACGCCGTCGACAAAGCGCCCGGGACATTTCACCTTCTCCGGCTCATTGATCTCCCCCGCGCTGTAGTCCTCGAACGGCGTCAGCGAGATGATCGGGTCCACCACGCCTGGGTTGAACGCCACAATACTGTTCGGATTGCCCGCCCGCGCCGCGGCGGCGAAGCTCTCGAAGTTCGGCGGGTCTGGATGGCGGTACATCGCATCGGGAAAGTAACAGCCGTCGAACCACCACCCCGCCACCTTCGTTCCCCAACGCGTCGACCATTCCCGGATCACGTCTTCCCATTTCCGCTGGAAGTTCTCAAGCCGGGAATCCTCCTCGCCCGCTGGTACGGGCGTTTTGTCCCACCGAGGATGTTTTCCGGGCTTCCACTCGAGGGCGGCCATTGCCGCAGCGTCGCGGTCAGGCGCGCCGGAAGGGAGATAGACCATCAACGCGATCCCTCGCGGATGCAACGCCTCATACAGATCGGCGATCAAGTCCCGTGTCGAACACTTGCTCGGCGAGATCCCGGCATATTTGTCGTACGTCGCGTTCGGTGAACAATAGAACCCGGAATTCTGGCCGAGCGTGATGATGTAGTAGCCCGCGCCGGCCGCCTTGAGCTGCTCCGCCAAGCCCTGCACGTCGAAGTTGTTCACGGCCTGATTCCACGTCTCGGCCGTGGCGCCCTGAAGCACCGTGTCGGCCATGTAATGCGTGAACACGCCCCACTTCGCGTTCTTGAACCACATGGTCCGCTGCCCCTTCATCGGTTTCGCCTCCTCAGCGCCAAGACATACCCCGCTCATCGAGATCAGAACGGCAACACTCGTCATAATGCGCACAATCTTCATTGCAGGCTCCTCTCTATTCGTGCCCGTGCTCGTGCTCGCAATTACGAGCACGAGCACGAGCACGAACCGAATACGTTGACGTATCTCCAGAAGGCATAGCTTAGTTCCCTAGACTCTGCAACGGCGCGGGAATGCGCCCGCCAAAAGAGACAAACCGGCCGGAACGGCCCGCGTTTCGAACTTCGAGAACGTGTCCTGCGCCGAAAAGACCTCCAAAGACGGCGCGATCTCCGACCTTCTTGCCGGGCGCGGGGATGATGCGAACGGCCGTCGTCTTGTTGTTGATGACGCCGATAGCCATCTCGTCCGCGATAATCGCCGCGATTGTCTCCGCATCCGTGTCGCCTGGAATCACTATCATGTCGAGTCCCACGGAACACACGCTCGTCATGGCTTCAAGCTTCTCAAGACTGAGGCTGCCGTCGGCCACAGCTTGCGAGAGAGCCACGTCCTCCGATACCGGGATGAACGCCCCGGAGAGACCGCCCACGCTCGACGATGCGAACAAGCCGCCCTTCTTCACCGCATCGTTCAATAATGCAATTGCAGCCGTGCTGCCGGGCGCTCCGATGGCCTCGATGCCCATTACCTGCAGGATCTCGCCCACGCTGTCCCCGACGCGCGGGGTTGGCGCCAATGACAAGTCCACCACCCCAAACTGAACGCCGAGCCGGGAAGCCACTTCACGCCCCATAAGCTCTCCAACGCGCGTTACGCGGAAGCTCGTGCGCTTGATCTCCTCCGCAATGCGTTCGAGATCCACCTTCTCGCCGCTCTCCAGCAATCGCTTCAGCGCGGACTTGATCACGCCCGGCCCGCTGACCCCTATATTGACAACAGTGCCCGGTTCCCCAGGACCCAAGAACGCGCCCGCCATAAATGGATTGTCTTCCGGGATGTTCGCGAACACGACAAGCTTCGCTGCACCAAAACCATCCTTCTCCGCCGTCAGTTCGGCGCTCTTCTTGATCTGGCGCCCCATCAGATTCACGGCATCCATGTTGATCCCGGCCTTGGTGCTGGCAACGTTGACAGAAGCGCACACGCGCTCCGTGCTGGCGAGCACCTCCGGAATCGAGTCGATTAGCAATTGGTCGCCGTCGCTGATTCCTTTCTGAACCAGCGCCGTATAGCCGCCAATGAGATCGACGCCCACGCTGTCGGCGGTCTCGTCGAGGACCCGCGCCAACGGCAGGCACACACGCGCATCGTGCGGCTCAAGCAATGCCCCAGCCGCCGATATTGCCAGCCGTTTGTTCCTAATCTCGACGCCATACTTGGCGGAAATCTCCTCGCAACAGGGCACCAAGTTGCTGGCGGCGGCGTGAAGGCGCGAGCGGACCTTGCGCAGCATCTTCCCTGAATCGCCGTCCGCGCACCTGAGCAGGTTGACGCCCAACGTTACGGCCCGCACGTCGAGGTTCTCGATGCGCACCATCTCGACCGTCTTGAGTATGTCTTCGCTCGGTATCATCCTCGTTCCTTCAAACGATCTCGCATTACCTCCGCTTCGTGTGCACCTGCAGCGAATTGGTCGCGGTGAAGATATCCTGATGTTGAAGCGTCAGCGCCACACCGAGGGTTGCGGCGACGCTCTCAAGATCCTGACGGAAGTCTTTTGGATCGACATCCTGCGGCACTGTGACGTGAAACACCGTGATGAACCGTCCTTCGCGGACCTCGTTCCACACGTCATCGATGTTCACGCCTTTGTTGGCGCAACAGCGGGAAAGGCCTCGCACAATACCCGGCTTGTCGTCACCGTCACAGATGACAACATACGGATCGCCCCCCAGCGCGGCCGTTGTCATCTCCTTGGGCGTCCTGCGCACCAACACCTCGATGTCCGCGACTCGCCCGAGCGCCTGCTTTACATCGGCTTCCCGGATCGGCGCGGGAAACCATGCTCCAATCAGCATCGTGAACCATCCCTGCATGATGGTCTGGCTCGTCGCTTCGAGGTTCCCGCCCAAGCCGTAGATCACGTCGCTGACATCCGCGATGATCCCGCGACGATCCGGCGCGAGCACCGAGATCACGTACAGGGTCAAATCCTTATTCAATCGCCGCACCTCCACCCGGCCAGTCTAACACATAGGAAGACTGCGTTTGAAAAGTAGGGCCGGCTTCGGAGATCTCGTGAAAAAATGCAGTTGCAATACGCCCACTCTTTCAAAGGGTTAAGCACCGCGCGTCATTCCCGCGAAGGCGGGAATCCAGGGCGGCGATTGCGGCGTAACGTGTTCCTTCTGGATTCCCGCCTTCGCGGGAATGACGCTATTCGGGGATTTCTTCACAAACTCGAAGAAGCCGGCCCTCCTGGAAGAGTTGCTCCTGCTTGCTTGAGGATCGCCCCAAGGTTATTCTCGATTACAGCGGTCAATGGGTGTAATCCAGTAGAAGCTAGTGTACAAATCCATTCGAGGCATCGGCACGTGAGCACTCGTTTGCCCTTCAGTTTTGTTTGTCTTCTCCTTTTGTTCACGTGCCTTGCCTGCGGGAGATCGGACAAGGCTGCGAAAGCGCCCCGCGATGAGTGGATCGACAAGGACACGGGACACAAGGTGATCCGTCTCTCGCGCCGCGAAGGCAGCCACGAGATGTTCTATTTCCATCAGAATCCGTTCACGGCTGACGGGGACAAGATGGTGTTCATAGGGTCTACCGAGAAAGGCCGGGCCGCCTTCACAGTTGACCTCAAGACACTCGATATCCGGAAAATGACTTTCGAACACGCCGTGAACCTCGAGGTGGTTGCCCCGAAGCGCCGTGAGTTGTTTTACCTCGATGGCGACACCGTCTACGCCACAAACATTGACACCCCGGCAACGCGCGCCATTGCCAAGGTCCCAGCGTACTACATCCACGGCCGCGGCCTCTCGATCAACTCGGACGAGACCCTGTTGGCCGGGTGCTATGCGAAGGGAGAAGAACAGTTCTACAGCATGCCGCGAGATGAATGGATAAAGAAGATCTTTGAAGCGAAGCTGCCCAATGCAATCTACACAATAAATATCGGGACCGGCGAGGTGCGCGAGTTCTACAAGGAAAATGAGTGGCTGGGGCATGTCCAGTTCTCGCCCACGGATCCCACGCTTATCGAGTTCTGTCACGAAGGACCCGAGCGCCTGCTGCACCGCATGTGGCTGATCCGCACGGATGGCACAGGATTGACCAAGCTGTATCCCACGGAAATCCCCAAGACCTTTGTCACGCACGAATTCTGGGACCCGAATGGGAAGGACGTTTGGTTTGACCTGCAGGCGCCGAGACTGCGAGGGAAAATGGGCCTTGTCACGTACGTGTTCGGGCCGCACACGTACCTCGCGCGCACGAACATCGACACGGGCGGCTCCACGCTCTACCCGCTCAAACGCAGCCAGGTGTGTTGGCATTACAACGTCTCACGAGACGGGAAGCTCCTCTGCGGGGACGGTGATGGCCGATTCTTCGAATTGGCGCGATCCGCAAAGTGGATCAATCTGTACGTGCCGGAGGGCGGCAAGCTCAAGGTCGAACGTCTTTGCGGCATGAAGCGCAACAGCTACACGATCGCGCCGAACGCGCATTTCACGCCTGACGGCAAGTGGGTGGTGTTCCTGTCCGATATGGACGGCAGCCCGCAGATCTACGCCGTCGAAGTCCAGGCTAATCGGTAGCGCATAGAGCGGCCAGGCGGTCGATTTTCTGCGCCGTCAGCAGGGCGCGCGACCGGCAGTCGTCGTAGATTTGCCGCGTTGTCTGAGCGAGTTCGAGGGGATTCGCGCCTTCAAGGTTATCACGCTCATACCGCGATATCAGGACAAGGGGCTTGCATGGACTGTGCAGTTCCCCATGAATGCGCATCTCGTCGTCGATGCGCGTAAGCTCACTGACGAACTGTTGCGCCTTTCGTAGATCGCGTTTGCCGCCCAGATGACTCAAAAGTGTTTCCGTCCATTGAATTCCCCGGCCGGCGACTCCCGCAAGGCCGGCAAGGGCGGACCTCGAATTGCCCTTCCAGTGATCGAGCGTCGCCTTGTCGGGAAGAGTGTAGTAGCGGAGCGTCGTTTCCATGCACTTGCGCTCGATCTGCGGGTCCGTCTGCGCGCCCAGGTGCTCGAGCCACATGGCGCGGTACGCAATGCGCAGGAAATCCGTTTCGGTCAGGGTGCGGCGGAGCACCGGGTACCACTGGAGGCAACCGTCCGCCGCGAACCGCGTCATCAATATATCCACATCGGAAAGCTCTGCGTCTTTGTCGACCTGCGTCACCGATTCATCGCGTTGGGCTTGCAGCGTCATCTCTATTGCACGCAACACCTGCTCGGGATGCATCTCCATCCGCTCGTTCAGTCCGCCCGGAACGCCGTCGGCCCGCCCAAGCTGCGAGCGTCTGCGTTCGATCGCGCAGTGACCCGCGCCATAGGGCCCCGTCTCCCGGAAATGAACATATCCGACACTCACCAGCACGACGGGGCAGTGCACTGCGGCGGCGATGTGCATCGTGCCGGTATCGTTGGTCACGAGCAGGTTGGCGCGGTTGAGCAGCGCCGCCAATTGAGGCACGCTGGTTTTTCCGAACAGCGGGACGGCGAGTTCCGGCGCATACTGCTCGAAGATCTTCCCGAGGATCTCCTCTTCCTTCACCCCCACGAGCATGATCTTCGCCTGCAACTTGTCTCTCACCAGCCGCGCCAGACCGGCAAAATGCATTTCCGGCCATCGTTTGCTTTCCTCGCTCGCCCCGAGCTGGAAACATACAAGGAAATCATCGGGACCAACGCCGTGCTTCTCGAGAATCTCCCGCACGAAGTCCCGATCCTCCGCCGTCACCTCCAGAACAAGGTTGCGGCAAGGTTCAGCGCCTTCCGCGAAACGCTGCGTGATATCGCAAAGGTTGAGGTCGTTGTATTCCCGATGGAAAACGCTCGTGAAGAAATACTTGATCCATGAACCCCGCAGAACAAACTGCCAGTCATCGCTCAGATGGGCCCCGAACACCACGGGAATCTCGGCAAGTTTTATCAGCATTGCTGAAGCGATGCTGTGAGTGCAGTTGTAGGCGTCGTCGTAACGGCCCTCTTTCAGCCGGTAGATTTCTGCTTCCGCGCAGCGATAAGCGTATAGCAGGCGATCCGAATCCCGCGTGCGCGTCGCGTTGAACATCTCATCTTCTTCATAGACCAAGACTTCATCGACGTCGGGGTTGCGTTCCGCGATCGCCTTCCCCATATTGCGCACCATCAGGGCGATATGCGCGTCAGGATGCCTCATTCGCAGTACGCGGATAAGCGGCGAGGTCTGGATGACGTCGCCCATGCGGGTGGTTTGCATGACAAGGATACGCATAGTCAGGTCCGTAACGCCAACAATGTTTCAGCGAAGTTCCGCACTTCGCGCAGATACGTGAAAACCTTTTCCGGGTAACACATCTGCGAGGCCGCCCCCGTGAGCTGCTCAGTGACGTTCTCATGCGTGAACAGGAGTTCGGGCGGAAGCGAGGCAAGATACTTTCCAAGCTCCGTATCTCGCCCCACAATTTGCGCCATCTCGGACACTGTCCGCTGGATCCGGATTCCCTTCTTGAGCAGCCGCCGGCCGTAGTTCTCGAGGATGACATCGAGCATCCGCTGAGCCCGCCTCTCATAAGTATGGTCTCTCAGGACGCGCTCCCGGGCGCGCCGGGCGAACTCCATCCGATCTTCGGGATGTGCAAGGAAGTACCCGATCCGCTCCCGCAACTCGCAAAGCTCTCGGTAAACGGGAAGCTCGGTTTCGAAGTCGAAAAGGCTTTCGAGACCGATGCACGGGTCGCACAACTGGAACCCACCGCAGGCCGCGATTTCAAAGACACGCGGGTTGACGGCGTCGCACTTTGGGTCAACGCCGTCATGCGTCGCGCTCGAATGCAGGTTGAGACTGATCTTCGAGGCGGCGACGATCTTTGCGAACTTCTCGGGCGTGAACCGCTGCTCCGGATCGCGCACGAGCGGCTGCAACTCCCGGGCGGTCCATCCAACGCCCCAGATCTTGAAGTTGAAGTCCGTGAGCCCCCTAAAGACCTGCGTCCGGTTGTGATAAGCCGCGCCGGCGAAAGATACGTCGCACCGGTAGGCCCTCTCTTCATCGGGATCAAGCGTTACGGGCGTATGGATCTCCGGATCGCAGCCCGTCTGCACATAGGCTTGGCAACGAACGCCCGCTTCATTGAGTTGCTGTTCGAACTCGCCGGGCTGGATGTGGAAGAAGACATCATAGTAAGGAGCGATCTCCTTCCAGTATGGAAGATGACGCCAATTCTCAACGTACCAGAAGGCCGTGACAATTCCGTCTTTGGACAGACGCGCAGGAAACGTCGCGCCGACCGGCGCCTGCGCCAGCACCACGCAAACATCCGGCCCGAACTCCGCCACGCGCGCATAGCTCCATTCTCCCAGGAAATTGGCCAGCATGTTGCCCAGTTGGCTCGATGCCTGCTTTGTCTTGATGCCTTCCGTGGCATCCCGGTAGAGCTCCCACGCTCGGCTGTTGTCCACGAATGTTGTCGTGTGGCCCAGCGCGCGAAAAGCGCGTTCAAGATAACCCGCGATCGGCAGCGAGCCCCCGTACATCGGCCCCACCACCGCGATCCGCAATCGCTGGATGCTCAGCCCCGTCTTGATCGTCCGCATGATCATGTCGTCGGTGCACGTGGGATGCAGACGCGCGGTCGGCGGGTGAATCAGCACTTGAGGGATCTTCGCGGCGAACGCGCGGAACTCTTCGCTCTCGGCAATCGCGTCGGCCGAGCCGACGCCGAGAAGCACGCCGGTGTCTCCGAGTTCTCCTTCAACGGCCACGCGCGCAACGGCAGGATCAAACTCGACCGCGGCGATTGTCGCGCCCCGCCGCAGCAATTCGAGCACGTGGTAGCCCAGCCCAACCCCAATGACAAGCACCGGGCGTTTCAGATCGAGTTCAGCCGAATCAACAAGCCGGGCCGCTTCTTCACGTGGATTGTACCGGCTGTGAAGAAGGACGTTGCCCACCTTGAGCGTCGATTCGCCGCTACGTCCCGGGATCCGCTCGATGCCGTTTCCGACGACGACTTCAGCGAGTTCCTTTTTCCACTCAGATGCAGGTTTCATGTGCGTTTACCACAGGCGCGGCGATGCCCTATCGTTCACTTTCCTGGCCCAACCCGTCAAGGATCTCACGCGCCTCCGCATGACCCGGGTTCAGCAACAATACCATTTCGAGACGCTCGCGGGCTTCCGCTCTTCTGCCGAGTTTAACCAGAAACGCGGCGAACGCGCACGCAAGATCGGCATTACCGGCATGGAAATCAGCATGACGGCGCAGAAGATCCGCGATCTCCGCGAGGCGCCCCAGTCGTTCAGCAACGGTAATGAGATGAGGCACAAGAGAGACGTTATCGTATGAACCTTCGAGCGCCGCCGCGAGGCACGTAAATGCCTCCTCGTACCGTTCCTCGTTCAGATGTACCAGTCCCAGCGCACCCCTAACGCGCTCGTTCCGCCCGTCCGCGGCTAGCGCTGGCTCGAGATACGCCTTGGCATCGGCGGGCCGGTTCATCGCAACGAGCAGGATTCCCAGTTCTCCGGCCGCTTCAACATCGTCCCGCCGCAACGACAATGCCTCGCGGTAAAGCCTCTCCGCGTTCAGCAACTGTCCCAGTCGGCCATACGCCGCGGCCATGATTCTTCTTCGCTCGCACTCGTCCACGCCTCGCGCCTGCTCGGCCAGAATGATCGCCGCCTCATTCTCTCCAAGCCGCAACGCGTCGCGGGCCTTTCCCAAACGGCCCGCGCCCGGTTTCCCCGCAATCACGATGTACTGATAGGTGAGCAGATCCCGGTAATCGTCGTCATCCGTCGGCCACAGCGTCGCGCGGCCCAGCGTCACCGAACCATCGGCGTTTCGAGGAAGCCGTTCTTCAGGCGCGTAGGAAAGGGACTGGAGGTGAAGTGTCTCGAGACCGGCCTCCTTGACTATCAGGTGCATGTCCGGCGCCGTGAAGAAGCGCAGATGCGTCCGATCCATGATTCCGGCGTCCTCGTATTTCCAGCGTCCGCTCACGAGCATCGCTACGACCTCGTGGAAACGGACGTTGGGAATGCTCATCAGGATGATGCCGTCCTCAGCGAGGACCCGTCCGGCCTTGCGCAACACCGCCGCCGGGTCGCGCAGGTGCTCAAGGACATCCGAGAACGTGATGCAGTCGAAATAGCCATCCTCGTATGGAAGCTCCATCTCCTCGATATTGCCCAGGATCGCCTTGTCGAGCACCTTTCTGGCCTCTTCACAAGCGCGTCCAACGATCTCGATGCCGTGGACTTCCTTCACCCCGCACTTCTTGAGCGCGGAGCCGAAATCGCCGCCGCCACAGCCCACGTCGAGAAGCCGCCGCACGCTCGATGGCACAAACTGCGCCACCTCCGGCCGCGTGTTCCGGTAATAGCCGCCAACCTGAAACCGCGACCCGCCCCTGTAA
>Ga0315274_10009940_pt1 | contig 13716 bp, 13 predicted proteins | sample YL17G02_20_MG_FD_203700 | JGI IMG/M metagenome (GOLD analysis project Ga0315274, IMG submission 203700) | Sediment microbial communities from Yellowstone Lake, YNP, Wyoming, USA - YL17G02_20 | ecosystem: Environmental > Aquatic > Freshwater > Lake > Sediment | place: USA: Wyoming | collected...
ACTCTTTAGTTTATCAGAATAACATTTTACTATGAATTTAGTTTTACCAATCTGTATTGTTTCTTGCATAAGTGGCTTCATAATTATTGTTTCTCTACTCAAAACAAAAATCTATCAATTTTTCAGAAATCTTTTCAAGAGTAAGATTTTTGGACAACATTCGCTATTGTTTTTTTACTAATGTTCTTTTTCTTACAATAAGATGATTCAAGCCAGTCAGATAATTTCTTTGTTCCTTTACTTGCATTACAAGAACAACAGCATCTAACCACATTAGACTCTGAATTAGGTCCATCATTCTTTATGTGTTCCCAAGTTGCCTTATCCCCCGGTGTGCCTTTTGTGCGCGAATATTCTTTCAATTTTATATGACAATAAACACAGAATTTATCTCTTTTCTTGACTTTTTCTTCAATAGAATAAGGAATACCCCACTTATTCAATTTGATCACCCTTATTATCTGCTGATGTTTGTTTTCATTATTGCTACCAATTAATTTTCTTCTTTGAGAACAAAAATCTATCGGTTTCTAATCCCATTTCTTCAACAGCAATCCCAGTCCGATACCGAAGAATAACCCAGCGACTATCAAGAAGTTAACCGACCTGTTCAAGGAAGAAAGACCACGACTATATAATTCTAGCGAGGATATATCGGTTATTTTCCCATCCTTTATGTTTAAAATCTCACTTGCTTTCATTATCTCCGTGTTGTTTGTGACAAGGCTTATTAGGCAGCGGTTAAATATCAAATCCACTCCGTGATAGCCGTTAAAGTAAGTATTTAGACCAACGAATAATAAGACGAAACCTAAAGCGAAGTATAGATACGGCAATGTAACTATTTCCCACAAATCATTCTTTTTCATACGTGTCTTATCAAAAGAAAAGGATTTAAGGGCTTCTATAAGGTTTATTCAAAAAAAGAAAAAGAAAAAAGGTTTAGCAGTTTGCTGGTATGTTCTGATATTCGAAGTACAAGCCGGAAAATGTATAACTTCCACTTAAACCAATTAATTTGATTTCCAATTTATTGATACCTATATTAAATTTTGATAAAACTATTGGGTCTGTTGTATCTATTACTAGTCTTGGATACCAAGTACAAGGGCCACCACATTCCTGCCAATCTTCGTAAATTAATTGGTCATTCAAATAAAATCTAATGTAATTTATGCCCGCTCCTCCTGAGAAATCCCCATCAAATTTTATTAATGCTCTCTTCAATGCAAAATTATTGTAATATTTGTCTGGAACAGTGAAATAATATATAGTGGTTGGTTTGGAAAATCCAGGAATGGTTTCTGTTCCATATTCGAGTTGACACACTTTTTCTGGAATTGTTATTTCCTTTTCAACTATGGCTGTTTTTATTTCATCTAACTTACCTGATATAGGTGAAATATCTACTAATGGAATTTCCTTCTCTGTTATAGCTGTCTTTATTTCATCTAATTTGCCTGTTACGGGTAAAAGGTCTATTGGTGGGATTTCTATCCCTTGTATTGCCAATTTTATTTCATCTAGTTTATTCTCTATCGGAGACAAGTTTATACTTGGTATAGTTGCTTTAATTTCATCTAATTTCTGTAGTATCTGAAGATAAAAATTTTCAATTGTTGGACTTGTGTTTGGGTTTGCTACTGCGTATGCTGTAGTCATCATCAGCAAGACTGCTATTCCTAATACTAAAACTACTTTCTTCATTACACCCCCTCAATATCAATAACGAAAGATAGAGACTTATGTTTTATTTTTTATGCAGGAATAGAAAATTAACCAAACAAGTCCTTTGCCCAACCTATTCCTTTAGTGAATACTTCTACTATTCCCTTTGAACAACCCTCTCTGTTTGTTGCTGTATCTTCACCTGGTTTCAATTTCAATATCTGTTCACAGGAACAACCATAGACTAATTGTTCACCGATTGTATTGGGACATTTATCTTCTGAATTTGGAACGCCATCACCATCTAAATCATTACAGGATACTGATTTTCCAAATGGATATGGAGCATTCAAGAAAGGTTCAAAAATAACTTCTCCACGACATTCTCCCCCAAAAACATCATAATCACCTTTGTCGCAAATCTTTTCATCGATTAAAGAACAATTTGTGGTGCCCCACCAGTTATTTATTAAGTCTTTTTCAGTATAGCTTTCGCTCCAGAAGTTCTGATATTTATTGTTATAAATATTATTGTAAGAAATTACATTCTTGTTAGACATCCACATATCTAATGAGTATACACCGAAGTGTGTATTTGATATGTTGTTCCCTAAAATAACATTATCGTATGTAGCTATCAGAAAAATACCATATCCCTTGTTATTAAAATTAATAGTATTATTCAAGATTTGGTTGTTTGTTGAAGTAATGTTTTTATCAACAATGTAACCGGAGTAACCCAATCGAATTCCTTGATGTGGAAATTCAACAGTACTAACATAATTGATAAAATTATTTATCGCCTTGTTATATGAAGAATTTCTGAAGAAAATTCCTTTGAAATTGTCAGTTAAAGTGTTATCTCTTACAATGTTATTATCTGAATGGTTAACCAAAACACCCATGAAATAATCCTTTATTACACAATTTTTGATAGTTACACCTGATTTATCAGTAATTTCTATCCCATTATCATAAATCGGCAAATACGGCCAACTGTTGGAACCGAGATATTTATGACAACCATGTATTTCAGCTCCATTACAATCTAACACAATGTTGTCTTCTCCAAAGTTAATAGAACTATATGAACAAATAAACCAAGGTGGATAATCATAATCAATACATGGAAGTTCTTCGGGACAAAAATAATAAGTCCCTGGACATAAAGTTGTATCTTCTGTAATAATCATTCCATTAGTAGGAACAACACATTCTGCATAAACACTTGACAATGACAAAACAAAGAAGATTGACACCAATAATAATATCTTTTTCATGAACATCCCACCAATTCATAAATGCAAGTATAGAGATAAATCAGTTTATTTTACTATGAGATAGAAAAAAAGAAAGAGTCATAAAATATTTAAGACTAAGTTATTAAACTGTTTAATGGAAGGGATGTAAATGGGGGAGGGCGAAGAAGAAACTGTTAATTCTGGTTCTGTTGAATCAAAAGGAAAATATTGGGCTATAGGTTTAAAAAAAGTAATAGTAATCGTGATAGCAGTTCTTGCGATATCTGTTTTCTATGTTGCTGGAAATACTGTAAAAGTTCCATACACCGCTATGGTAACTGAAATTGTTAAAGAGCCAACTGTAGAAAAACAATGTGGAGATGTTCAGAAACCTTATTCGGAAGAAGTTTGCAAAGATGTAACATTAGGATATAATACGTTGTTTACATTATGTAAAAATAGAGAATGCTCGAAGTTTGAAGATGTTTGTGATAGTTACAGTTTTGTTGGAATTTGTTTATCTACACATAAGGCTTGTACATCTTGGTCCCCAGCCGAAGTTAAATTTAAAGTAAATAATCTTGATAACAAATATAGTGGTTTATTTAAAGGACTTTTTGGAGTTAAATTAATAGATAATAACACAGCGGAAAAAGAATTTGAGGGTGTGATACAACCTGGAAGTTCTATGGAATGGAGTTATTCAATCGACGCTGAAATGCAAGGTTGTAGTGGTTTTGTTACAGATGCTCCAACAAAACCAGAGTGCCATTATGAAATAAAATACAGAACTGAACAAGAATGTAAAGATGTTACAGTTATAAAAGATGTAGAAAAGCAAAAAGAAGAAATAAAATACAGAACTCTGTTTCAGGAATGGGGTTTAGTTCCAACAAAATGAAGTATCCTTACGTTCTTTATTTCCGATATTTCTTCACTGTCCCATACAGCTTCTGGAAAGAGATTGCACAACAAATGACAAAAAGGATGACCCACTCATACCACCCTTTAGCCAGAGACCATACTACCATGACCAAGAACAGGAATAACCAGAAGCTGTAGAACGATATGAGGTGCTGGGGTTTCATGACTAGATTTTCTCTTCATAGAACAAAAAACTATCTGATTTTCAAAATTATAAATTATTACTAAAACTTGATAATAGCTGACAATACTAGTTCTTTATTAATTTTAAAAGAATAATTAACTGCTTATTCAAAACATATTTTTTGGATGAATAAGGTTTACTACTCTTCCAATATGTTTTCTTGAAATTTTTCGTATTGTTTCTTCACAACGTATCAATTCATCATCAATTGTAAATAAACCATCTATTTTATTTGATATCAAATTTCCTACAATTATAGAATCCTGAATTTTTCTTGAGAACCAAGTATCATTCAATAATTCCCTTGAAATTTCTAATGATTCTGAAGTTATTCTTAAAATTTTGAATCTCCTTTCCTTTAAAACTATATGAAAATATTTTAAAATTTCTGTTAAATCAATTTCCTCTTCAATCATTCTAGTAAATGTCTCACCAAGTGATAAATTTAATACAAAACCATTATAAGTTCTCCCAGCACAATTTACACATTTTAAACATTCATCTTTATATTCTCCTTCAAAAATTGGTTCAAGAAAGACAGAAGCATCAATTAAATTATTGTATTGTATTTTCATGCGGACACTGTTTTATTAACACTTTTTTAAAAACTGAACAGAACTCATACCACGAAATCTCTTTGGAATCGCTTGCCGAGCCTCTTTAAGAGAATCATATATATTCCTCTCAATGACTTCATCAAATCCTATAACATCTTTAAACTTGAACACATTTGGAATTCTTTCGGCGTTTTTTGTTTCTTTTTGTATTTCTTTCATAAGTCTCCTTAGTTCTCTCTTACTTTTTTTAATTTCATCATTGAGTTTATCTATGTCTTTAGCAATTTTTTTTATATCGTTAACTTTCATTTTCATAAAAAACACTATATAAGTTTAAATTTTTTCAGATGTTCCCAAGCTTCATTAAAAATAGTCACATCAGTTTTCCCTTTTTTGTCAATAATCATCTTTAAAATCTCTTCTTTGGATGCATTCTTTTTTATTTGATTAAAATAATGAATTAAAACCATAGTTTCCATCCAATTCGTGTTATCCCCATTTTTGCTGATAAATTCTAGATATTCCTTAAATTTTTTTTCCAAATCTTCTTCAATGAAAAAAACTTCTTGAAGTTCTTGGAATTTTTGTATTAAATTGTATCCATCATCTGCTAATTGACTTGAATATGGTCCACTATGATAAAGAGAAAATTTATAACCAAGATTTATTTTAAATGCTTGCAAAAAATAAATTCTTTTTTGAAAAAAGAACCTATCATTAAAAGTATTCATACTAAATTTGCCAATTCTTTTCAACAATCCACCTAGAATTTCTATATTGCCCATATAACTTCACTTCATGCTAAATTAATTATGTCCCTCTTCATATAAATATAAAAAGTTATAGGTACAGTTGAAATGTACTTAATAACCTACTATGCTATACTCTTTGGTATTTCTGGGTGATGAGAGGTAGGAGAGAGAGGAATAGGAGAATGGCATTAGAAGAAAAAAAATCTTAAAATTTAGTCGTTATCTCACTAGAAAATCCCTGTTCCTTTAACCTTTCCAATATTTTTTCTTTTTTAAAGCTTTTCTACTTATTTAATAATGTAAGTTAGTATGGAAGAAAAAACATTATACATTTTAGGAGCAGGATGTTCGGTTGAAAATGGCATCCCTTTAGTTAAAAATTTCTTTAATGAAATGATTGCATCTGATATAACGAATTTTAAATGGAATTTTAATCGTATTTATACTTTTCATGAAAATAATTTTCCAGATTCAAACATTGAAGAATTTTTAAGCTATTTGGATTTGTATATAGGATTAGGAAAAAATTTAGAAGGGTTTAATATAAAAAAAATTAGAGAGGAACTTGTTATTTTGATAGGAAAATTTATAGAATTAAAACTTGAAGGGAATTGGAAATCTAAACATTATCAAGCATTTCTTGAAAATAAATTGAAGCGAAATGATGCTGTGATATCATTCAATTGGGATATAATGTTAGATAATATAAAATTTTTAGATAATGACGGTGGCGCAATTAATTATGGGACTGATTTTTATAGCATTGGTTTAGAATCTAAAAATATACATAAAACAAAAAAATCTGGATTTGAATTATTAAAATTACACGGTTCACTGAATTGGTTATATTGTCCTAAATGCAACAAAAGATTCGTATCTATAGGAAGAAAGATTTTTTCCAAAGTTTATGAAGAGGAAATAAAATGTCCAAATTGTAAAAAATGCATATTAAAACCTGTAATAATACCACCCACTTTTAGTAAAAACATTGGCGGTCCTACAACAGAGACGTCAATCATACCTATATGGAATGAAGCATTTGAACAGATAATAAAAGCTAAAAAAATTGTAATAATTGGTTATTCTTTTCCTGAAGATGATATACATTTTAAGTATTTCATAAGAAGTGCTTTATCTTACAAAAATAGTTATGGAAATATTGAATCATTCCCAATAGAAATCGTTAATTATAAAAAATATTCAAGTGAAAAAGTTGAATTTGAAGAACATTATAAAAAAATTTTTGAAAATATAAATTTAGAAATAGAACCTAAATTTATTTACTCTAAATTTAGTAAATACGCTAAAACTTAGATACTATTTCGTTAGAAAACCCCTGCTCTTTAAGTCTTTCCATTATTTTCTTTTCTTTATCTGGCTCCTCTTTTCCGTGTCTTAAGGCTTTTTCAATTTCTTTGTCACTTTTACCGCAATATTTGCATCCCGATATTGCCTCGTATCTTTCTTTAACTCTAAAAATTTGTGTTTTAGAACCGGCAGCAGAACGAGATTTTTTAGAACCTAAAGAAGGCGGAAAATATTTTGCTGTTACCCCCATCTTACCACAGAAAGGGCATTCTAATTCAACATCTGCTATGGGAACCCATCCACTCATATTTATCCAACCCAATCTCTACATATCAGAGATGCTTGTTCAAGCACAGTTTCTGTCGCTTTCTTTTGTTTATCTGGTGGATAACCATATTTCTTCAATACTCTTTTAACCATAACTCTCAATTTCGCTTGAACGCTCTCTCTTAAAGTCCAGTCAATAGTTACATTTTTACGAATGGTATCAACAAGTTCTCTCGCAATTGCTCTTAATGTTTCATCTCCTAAAACTTTAACAGCACTATCATTTGTTTCAAGAGCATCATAAAAGGCAACTTCTTCTTCAGTTAGTTTTAATTTTTCTCCCCGTTTATCAGATTCCCGTATCTTTTTAGCCAATTCTATTAATTCTTCTATTACTTCTGCTGCCTCTATAGTTCTGTTAGTATATTTTCTGATTGCTTTTTCCAACATTTCCTTGAAAGACCTTCCTTGAACCAAATTCTTTTTCTCTCTTATTTTTATATCATCATTAAGGATTTTCTTTAACATCTCAAATGCCAAGTTTTTCTGTGGCATTTCTTTTACTTCTAACAAGAAATCTTCTGATAAGATTGAAATATCTGGTTTCTTTAGACCTGCTGCTGCGAATATGTCAACAACTCTATCTGATACGATGGCTTTGGACAATATTTGCTTAATTGCTGAATCATAATCTTCCCTTTCTTTCCCTTTGGTTATAGTGTTCTTGACAATCGCTGATTTTATTGCTTGGAAGAAACCAACTTCATCTTTAATCTTCAAAGCATCTTCGTGTGGGACGGCAAGGGCGAAGGATTTTAATAATGCTGTTGTATTTTTCAAGTATCTTTCTTTACCATCCTTCTCTTTAAGAATATGTTCCATGGCTTGAGGAATAATATTCATCTTCTCTTTTGGGCTTACGGTAAAGAATTTTCTATAGTCAAAACCGTGAAAGAGTGATGTTACAATCTCATATTTTTCTTTCATTAATGAGACTGCTAATTCTTGGTCATTAAACGGTTCTCCCTTTCCACCACTTTCGGTATATTCAGCCAACGCATTCTTTAATTCAACAGCTATGCCGATATAATCTACAATTAATCCACCATTCTTATCCTTGTAAACTCTGTTAACCCTTGCAATTGCCTGCATCAACCCATGTCCTCTCATTGGTTTGTCAACATACATGGTATGCAGACAAGGAACATCAAATCCTGTCAACCACATATCTCTTACTATGGCAAGTTTAAGTGTATCATCAGGATTCTTGAATCTATCTCCAATTGCTCTTCTTCTTATTTTATTTCTTATGTGTTCTTGCCATTCTACAGGGTCACTTGCAGAGCCAGTCATAATAACTTTGATGAAACCTTTATCATCATCTTTTTGATACCATTCAGGTCTTAATTTAATTATCTCTTTGTAGAGTTCGACACAGATTCTTCTACTCATGCAAACTATCATTGCTTTACCGTCAAGAACTTCCAATCTTTTTTCAAAATGTTGAATGATGTCTTTTGCTATCCTTCTTATCCTTTTTTCACTACCAATAACTTTTTCTAATCTTGCCCATTTGCTCTTTAGTTTCTCTTTATGTTCTACTTCTTCACCTTCTGTAACTTCCTCAAACTCTACATCGATTCTTGGTCTTTCTTCTGGTTTTAAATCCAATTTAGCTAATCTGCTTTCATAGTAAATTCTAACAGTCATTTCGTCTTTTACAGATTGTTCTATATCGTATACATCAACATATTTTCCAAAAACTGCTGGTGTGCTTCTGTCTGCTTTTTCAATTGGAGTTCCAGTAAAACCAACAAATGATGCATTAGGTAAAGCATCTCTCATGTGTCTTGCGAAACCATCAATAAAATCATATTGGCTTCTATGTGCCTCATCGGCTATCACGACTATGTTTCTTCTCTCAGAAAGTAGTGGATACTTGTCTCCTTTTATGTCTGGTAAAAATTTCTGAATTGTTGTAAAGATGACTCCACCTGAGGACACTTTTAAGAGTTCTTTAAGTTTCTCTCTTGAGTCTGCCTGAACTGGTTCTTGTCTTAACAACTCATGACATCTGCTAAATGTTCCGAATAATTGGTCATCTAAATCATTTCTATCGGTCAATAAAACTATAGTTGGGTTGTTCATTTCTGGTTCTAAAACAATTTTTCCAGCATAAAAGACCATTGTCAAACTTTTACCTGAACCTTGAGTGTGCCAAACGACACCAGCTCTCTTATCAGACTTTATTGCTTTAAGGGTAGAACTAACTGTGTTATTTACAGCATTGTATTGATGGTATGCTGCTAATTTTTTTTGAATATCTTCACGGTCCTTTTCAAAAACGATAAAGAGCCTGACCAAATCAAGGAGAACCTCTTTTTCAAACATACCCTTTATAAGAACTTCTAACTGTGTCATTGTTTTAGGTGGTATTTTATCATCAATCGTTTTCCAAGGCATAAACCTTTCTTTGTTAGAAGTTATTGTTCCCGCTTCTGCTTCAATTCCATCACTTATAACGAGTATTTCATTGAATCTAAATATTGATGGTATTTGTTCTTTGTATGTTTGGAATTGATTAAATGCTGTCAAGATTGTTGCATCTTCATCTGCTGGATTTTTTAGTTCAATGATAACTAATGGTAACCCATTAACAAATAGAATAACGTCAGGTCTCCTATTGTTATCATTTTCAATAATAGTAAATTGATTCACTGCCAAGAACTCGTTATTTTTTGGATTTTTAAAATCGAAAAGCCACACTTGGTCTCCAACAATTCTTTCACCTTTTCTGTATTCGACATCAACACCATCAACAAGCATTTTATGAAAAGAATTATTGTTAACGACTAATTTCGGACTATCTATTCTCAAAACTTTTTTAATTGCCTCTTCCTTTGCTTCTTCAGGGATGTTTGGATTGATTCTATCAACAGCATTTTTTAATCTTTCAATTAAGACAACATCTTGATAATTTTTTCTTTCTGGTTTTATTCCTTCAGGAGCTGGAGCAATATCAGGACCATAGAGTATTTTGTAATCTAATTCCGAAAGTATATCGAGCACTACTTGTTCTACATCTGATTCAGTTATTACTTTTGGCATTTTTAATCTCCTTTAATTTATAAACTCTTATTCCTGTCCATTCCTTTCCAGAATTTATGAAATATTTAGTAGCACAAATCTTTTTCACTTGCGAATCATCCTTGAATAAAACTCCTTTTAAACAGTCTAAAGAATGTTTTATTAGATTATCTATATCGTTTTTTTTACAACGATTCTTTTCGAGTCCAAAAGTAAATTCTACGAACAAATTATTTGTAAAAAAGTTTTTTGATTTATCTTTTAAGAAGTTATCATTATCGATTCTTTTTTTTATAATTTGTTTACTTATTTCTTTCTTTATTTTATCTCTGCTCCTTTTTGATACGGGTGAAGCATGGCACATAAATTCCAATCCACCTTTACCAAAGGTATTCATTAAAATTTGTAATTGTTCATCTCTTTCTTTCATTTTGACACCTTAATTTTAACTCTAATTTGTCCAGACATAAGTTTTGGAAGAAGAGAATCACGGATTTGAGATAAATTTCTATTTTCAATATTAACTATGATAATTTTTTCAAATATGGGAGATAATATCTTATTCAGCCTTAACAAGGTTTGGCTATCTGGAGTTAAAACCAAAGAATTCTTCAAATGATGTCTTTGTATATGACCCATTGTTGTAGCCTTTCCTTCTGCAATACGTCTATATTCTGGAAGGTGTTGTTTAATCCAATAATAATAAAACCATTTTGGATATTTTTCTGAGGTAACTTTGAATAAGTGTTGATTTAATGCACCTTTACCGTAAGTCCAAACTACTATTTCAAGACTTCCAGACCACGAAAACAAAACATCTCCATCTTCGACAATATATTTATTTGGTATATTTACACTCGCTTTATCAGAAGAATCAGTAATTCCTTGTCTGAGCTCCCTTATTTTAATAACTGGTAAAAACTCATCTTCATTTTCTGGAGGATACCTCTGCGATGCCAAACCATTTAAAAAATCAGCAATTTCATCAATTGGCTTAATTTCCCAATCTTTAGGTATCTTTCCTAATTCAGAATCAATCATTTCTTCTCCTGATGACTTGTAGGGTTTGCCTTTTTCATTAGGAAATTCAAAATCGACAAACCAATGTTTAAAAATAGCATGACCGATTGCTTCTAAAGTTTTATTCATTTGTTGATTAAGTTCTATTTTCATATCTAAATCTGAAAGGATTTTAGCGATATTAGTTTGTTCTAGAATATTAGGAATAGCAACCTTCATTTTATTTACTCTTGTTATATATATGTGTTTAATGACAGTTCCATCAGAATCGAGTTCCATTTTTTTTTGATAATTAGGTGAAATTAAAAGGTAATACAAGAATTTTGAAAGAATTTTATTATTAGGTCTTAATAAAGCGATTGATTGATTTATACAAATACGTTCATTTCCAACAATAGCAACTCTTCCCAGTGTCCCATCTTTTGATAATAATATGTCATTTTCTTTAGGCTTACTTTTATCAGTTAATTTTTCCTTAAATGCCTCTTCGCTTGTTTTTCTAGCAGTATCATAATTTATCTTGTTTCCTTCTAAATCTTTTGCTGTAATCATGTATGGACCACTATCTGTGCTTGGCATTGGACAAGTAAACCCATAAGTAATCCATTCAATAAATTCGTCTAATATGTTAACTTCCCAATCTTCAGAAATTTTTTCCATTTCAATTTGCTTGAGTTTTTGATTTTTTTCAGAACTCATTTCATAATCCCCTGAAGATTCTTTTTTATTTGTTCTTCGAGTTCTTTTGATTTTTTGAACTGTTCTGATAACTCTGAAGTAAGTTTTTTCATTTTCTCATCAAAAGGTTCAGTATCTTCTTCTATGTCTTCTGTTCCAACATAACGACCAGGAGTTAAGATGTACATTTGCTCTTTTATCTCATCTAATTTAACTGATTTACAAAGCCCCTTTACATCTTCGTATTTTCCTTTTTCTCCTCTCCAAGCGTGATAAGTATCTGCTATTTTCTTTATTTCTCCATCTGTAAGCTCTCTATGTCTTCTATCCACCAAAACCCCCATTTTTCTAGCATCTATGAACAGAAAATTCCCTCTTCTATCTCTAAATTTTTGGTTTTTCTTATCTCTTGAGATGAACCAAAGACAAGCAGGAATCATCGTGTTATAGAATAGTTGAGAAGGCAATGCTATCATACAATCAACCAAATCAGTTTCAACAATATTTTTTCTTATATTACCTTCACCAGATGTATTTGAAGACATCGAACCATTAGCCAGAACAAAACCAGTAATTCCAGTTGGAGATAAATGGTAAATAAAATGTTGAACCCATGCAAAATTAGCATTTCCTGTCGGTGGGACTCCAAATTTCCATCTTATGTCTTCACGAAGTAAGTCTCCCTTCCAATCACTATCATTAAACGGTGGATTAGCAAGGATAAAATCAGCTTTCAAATCCTTATGTAAATCATTATGAAAACTGTCTCCCCATTGAATATTAGCATCGATTCCTCTGATGGCAAGGTTCATCTTGCAAAGTCTCCATGTAGTCTGGTTTGACTCCTGACCGTAGATAGATATGTCGCCAATCCTGCCCTCATGCGCTTTGACGAATTTCTCACTCTGAACAAACATACCGCCAGAGCCAGAACAAGGGTCGAAGATTCTACCCTTGAAAGGTTCAATCATTTCAACAAGGAGTTTAACGATGCTTCTTGGAGTATAGAATTGTCCACCTTTCTTACCTTCAGCGTCTGCGAACTGTCCTAAAAAATATTCATAGACCCTACCAAGAACATCCTTACTTTGACTTTCAGCATCGCCGAGTCCTATCGTTCCTATCAAATCTATCAACTCGCCGAGTCTTTGTTTATCCAGAGCAGAACGAGCGTAGTTTTTAGGTAGAACACCTTTAAGTGAAGGATTATCTCTTTCAATAACATCCATCGCATCATCAACAATTTTACCTATGGTCGGTTGTTTTGCATTTCTTTGGAGATATTCCCATCTTGCTTCTTGTGGAACCCAGAAAACATTCTCTGCTTTATACTCATCTTTATCTTCAGGGTCTGTACCCTGATTTATGTTGTCGGAGAGTTTTTTATGTAGTTCATTGAATGCATCAGAAATATATTTGAGAAATATTAAACCGAGGACAACGTGTTTGTATTCGGCAGCATCCATGTTGCTTCGGAGTTTATCTGCTGCTTGCCATAGTTTTTGTTCAAAACCGAGATTTGCACCATTCGAACTTTTTTCTTTGGGCATATTACTCTAATCAATAATTATAGAGATATATTAAAAAATTTAAAAATTTTCAAAAAGTTGTGATTATTTATTTAATCTCAACAACCTCTCCAACTTTCTTCAACAAATGAACATTATCCCACCATTTATCATAGATCTCAGCATGCTGTGTATGGACAGGGACAATCATTTTAGGATTAACACTCTTAACAAATTCCTTCAATTGCGGACCAGAAGCATGTCCAGAAACATGAGTAGAATTCAAACCCATGCCAAAATGATTTATCCAGTTCTCTATCCTCTTCCAATCCACCTCCATCTCGATGTCAAAAGGCTCGCAAACAGACTTGATATAAACAGAACCGTCAACTGGCTTTATGTCAATCAATTCTTTCAAGTCAAAGTTCGTGCAGAAGAACATGTATTCCTTCTGATCATCTTTCACATCCTTATAGCATATGGAACCATCAAGATAATCCCTTTCCCATCTGTCATAATCAG
>Ga0315274_10009942_pt1 | contig 13716 bp, 14 predicted proteins | sample YL17G02_20_MG_FD_203700 | JGI IMG/M metagenome (GOLD analysis project Ga0315274, IMG submission 203700) | Sediment microbial communities from Yellowstone Lake, YNP, Wyoming, USA - YL17G02_20 | ecosystem: Environmental > Aquatic > Freshwater > Lake > Sediment | place: USA: Wyoming | collected...
TTCGAGGTCGCCCAGTCCAAGCAGTCTTGACACAAACCGCTTGGGATCATACAGCTCGAACGCATCGATTTTTTCACCAATACCAATGAATTTCACTTTTGCTCCAGTCACACTTGTTGCAGCGAGCGCGCCACCTGCCTTCGCAGTCCCATCCATCTTTGTTATGATTACGCCAGTCACACCAGCAATCTTGTGAAATTCCTCTGCTTGCTTGCGCGCGACTTTTCCTAGGTCAGCAGGAATTGTCAGCAGCACTTCGTCTGGTTTGATTATCTCCGTGAGTTTTTTCAGTTCATCTGCGAGCTCCTTCTCTAGTGCGTTGCGGCCAGCAGTGTCGAAAATTATCACATCGTGCTTTTTGAATTTCTCCAGTCCGTTTTTCGCGGCGTCATAGGGATTTTTGTCAACAAAAAAATCTACATGGATTTCTTTTGCCAACTGCTCGAGTTGCTGGGGAGCGGCTGGTCTATGCAAATCACAGCAGACTACAGCTGGCTTGATGCCTTGCTTCTGGAAATACTTTGCCAGCTTGCCGACAGTGGTAGTTTTTCCCGAGCCAAACAGTCCGACAAGCATCAACCGTTTTTTGCCGAGCAGACCTGCTTGACTTTCACCGAGCATCACCACAAGCTCTTCGTAGATTACCTTGAGCACATGCTCACGCAGCGTTAGGCCAGCAGGAATTTTTTCCTCCAGGCATTTCTTGCGGATTGTTTTCACAAGCCCGTCAGCCATCTGTATGTCTACGTCAGACTGGAGCAATATGCGGCGCAAGTCTGCGAGCACATTCTCCACTGCTGCGCGATCGATATTGCTGCCTGTAGTTATTTTGCGTATCAGGTCGCTTAGTCCTTTGCCCAAGTTGTCGAACATAATTATCGTTATATCCAATGCTTTTTATATGTATTGTGAAGTCAACTTCTAATCAAATATAAATACTCTTGTCGTGTTTTTCCCTTTCATCTAGTTTCTCTTTTAGCTTTTTCATGGCTTTTCAAAAGAATTTTGAGGATAAATTTTTATAGCTTCTACCAAATCTATTTTTTCAAACGATCGACTTTCTTCTGAGAACAACTCTCCATATCTCTCTAAAATAAATCCCGTTGTAGTGTATTTAGATTTATCATCATGCTCGTAGCATATCTTTCCATGTTTCATGCTAACAATCAATTCATATCTTTTTCCAAAAGAATATACAGAAATAATATGCGTCTCATTTTTTTCTTTATTTATGACCTTTGATTTTTCAAAAGAAAATAAAAGTTCAGACCCGTAAGGTTCAAGAACTTTTAATATACAATCCGGAGTCAAACAAAATATTTCATCTTCTTCTATACGAATCGCAACTTCATTTCCACTCAATAAATAATCAATTGGTACCAAACTCATGCCAGAGGAATTGTTTTTAAAATATTTATCCTTTACGATATCTTTACGATAGTAAGTTATTTATAAATTTCTCTTTGTCAAATTTCTCGAAATCTTTGTACTCTTGGCCGAGTCCCAAAAATAAAATCGGTTTTTTGAGCTGATGCGTTACTGAGAGAATCGCTCCACCCTTCTCGTTGACGTCAACCTTGGTAAAAATCACTCCATCCACACCTACTTCACCAAACATTTGGGCCTGCGGCACAGCGTCATTGCCAACCAGCGAATCCATCACCAGAATTTTTAGATCAGGCTTGTTCACACGCACAATTTTTTTCATCTGGTCCATCAGGTTGGTGTTTGTGTGAGCTCGGCCAGCAGTATCTGCAAGCACAAAGTCAATGTTGTTTGCCTTGGCATGCTCTATTGCGTCAAAAATAACAGCAGCAGGATCAGCGCCATGCTTATGCTTAATAATTTTCACACCCAGTCTGTTGGCATGAATCTCCAATTGCTCCTCGGCTGCAGCACGGAATGTATCGGCAGCAGCGAACACGCAGCTGTATTCACGATCAATCAACCATCTCGCTACTTTTGCCAGGCTGGTTGTTTTACCCGAGCCGTTGAATCCAAGAAAAACTAGCAACACTGGTTTTTTGCTCTTCGCCAAATTTTCTAAATCAACCTCCTGCACACTCAACACATCAAGCAAGCTCTGCCTCAGCGCATCAACAACAACTTCATTCTCCTTACCTCGCCTTATCGGCCTGTCCACCAAGCTCGCATGCAAATCACTATTGATCTTCTCCGCCACCTCATACGCAACATCCGCCTCAATCATGCCGCTTACCAAGTCGTCGAGTATCGGCTCCACGTCCGCCGCATCCAACTTCTTCTCCACAACTTTTTTCACGATCTTTTCTGCAATTCTCTTGAAAAATCCTTTTTTCTCCTTTGGCTTTTCTACAACCTCTTCGATTTCCTCTGCTTCTTCCACTTTTGGCAATTCAACAATTTTTTCCTTTTTTTCAACTTCTTTCTCAACTTTGATTTCTGGTTTTAACTCTGGCTCTGGTTTGATTTCTACTTCTGGTTCGACTTGCTCAACTATTTCTGGCTCTATACTTTCAATCTCTGGCTTTTCAACAACTTCGACTGGTTTAACTTCCTCAACAGGTTTTATCTCTTCAATTTTTTCGCGAGCATCTGGCTTTTCTACTGCCGGCTCTTTCTTTTCAAATTTTTCAGAAATAGATTTTACAGCTTTCTTCAACTTGTCCTTCAGAAATCCAAACATTGCGATTCACCCACAAACCATTGAAAAAATTTTGTAATTTTTATTTTGTAATTTTTTTGTTTTTAATTTTATATTTTTGCAATCACGCACTCATGCCATCATAATCTTGCTGCTGGAAGCTTGGTCCTTCTATCACTCCACTTCCACCCTCTTCACCTTCGTCCGAGTCTGCCTGCGCTTTGCTGATCATCTTCTGTATTTTTGGCCCGAGATTTTCCAAGCCGTGCATTACATTGTGTGTTTCTTGCTGTATGCTGTCGAGGGCTTGCTCCAATTCTTTTTGTCTCTCTGTTAGAATTTTTTTGCCATCCTCTACATCCTTCTCGATTGCCACATTCATACCAATGCCAATAATTATTTTTTTCGCGTCGCTGATTTTGCCGAACGTGAATGCCTCTGCGCCGATTGGGAACAGCAAATCTTCCTTGCTCTTTATCAACTCGTCAATGCTGTCAAGGGTCGTGCTGATTTCCATGATTTTCGACGCAACCAAATCCCTCTGCTTGACCAAAGCATCTAGCTTCGCCTCAAGCAGCCTGTAAGCCATTATGTTCTCTTGCAATTCTTTTTGTTCTGTTTGTTCGTCTGTCATTTTGTTCACCGGGCTTCTACCCGTTAATTTTATGTTGTTGGACGACTTAATTAATAAATGATTGAGCATGAAACTTAAATCCTTAACCATTGGGGTTTTGCTGGCTATGTTTTTGATGATTGTCAGTTATTCATACTTTTCGCGTGCGGATGCAAACGGCACAGTGCTGATATCTCTCAACTCAACGACAGTGTGGTGGGGAGATGGCGTGCGTGTGAATGGAACTGCTGCGTATACAAACGGCTCGAGTGTGGATGGGAATGCGAGCGTGCTTCTGAATGGTGCGGAGCAGTGCTGGTCGAATGTGATAAGTGGTGCGTATGGCTGCAACTTTAGCGCGCCGAATGAACTGGGCAGCTATACGATTTCTGTCAATGTTACGAATGCAATGGGCTCGAGCATAGTGGATACATTCGCAACGCAGCTTGTGGTCAAGCCAACCTATGGCGAAACTCCGGTGGGCACTGTTGATCGAGTAGTGTATGAGATACCAATGCTACTGCAAGATTTCAACGGCAAAATAAAGCATGCGATAGCTAGGGTGATGATTTGGCAGAGCTAGGTGTCGCTAGAGTTGAGTTTGATTTCTGCGGAATTCTCGAAATTATTTTTTAATTTTTTTCTTTCGTAGATTAGGATTGCTGCTGCGATGACTATGACAATGAAAAAAATTGCTGGCTGAGTTTTGAACAGATAGCTGCTCGCGTGGCCCGCTAAAAACTGCGGCACAACTATTTCGTAGATTGGATTCTTGTTGACCTCTGGATACGGCACGGATGTCACAAAGCTGCCCAGGAAGCTGTGGAAGAATGATATTGCGACCAGGATTACAATCAGCCCCATGTAAATTTTTTCCAACTTTACCTTTCCATTTGTATTTTCCAAACTTTTTTTTGAGTAATAATTTTTGTCGAGCATAGGCAGAGCCAGCAGCAGCAGAAATGGTACAGTGGGAAGAAGATGTCTTGGTCCATAACACAAACCTCCAGTGAAGTAGCTATACGTAGAAATTACAAGAACAAAAAACAAAATTATCACCACAAACACAACAACTTCGGCTCTGAATTTTTTCGCGAACAGCACCGCGCCAGGCACAGCCAGCAGCAGCAATGGATTGAAGAAAAATAATCCGCGCCAGCTCGAAAACAAGATGTAGTATGCGCCTTCCAGTATGGGATTGTCAAACCTCTGCGTGTCTTTGAAACTAGAGTAATCATACGAAGCAGCAAGCGGACTGCCGAATGTCAGCGTGTTGTATGCAGCGAGCAGCAATCCGAAAATAATTATCGGCGTCAGAAAAATAATTGTGTGCGTGATTTTACTCGCGAAAATTTTTTTGTTGGCGAAAAAACAATATGCAGCGAAGATTGGCAGCAGAGGAATTGCCAAATACTCTGTGGTCACTGCGAATCCCAGAAAAATCCCGGCAAGCAGCATATCAATTTTTTTATTATGAACGAATTTTATTTTCAGCAGATGATATGTTGCGAGAATAAGCAGAGTGGTGGTGAAGCCGTGAGAAAACAGTGTGGGTGCATACACGGAAAACAATGTGGCGATGGCAAACAGCACAGCAGCGGCGTAGGCGAGCTTGATGTCGAAACCAAGCAGCCTGGCGATGTCGAAAATTCTGATTGCGGCCACTGCGTTGATCATTGCTGCGAATACGATCATCAGGAAAAATGCGTTTGCGTCGGTTGTGCTCAAAAATTTGTCGGCCAGCGGCAGGGTTACACCTAGCTTGTCCAAGCTCTCACCTGCGAAATAAAGCGGTATGAACAAGAATGAAATGCCTGGTGGTTTGTCTGAGAAATATCTGCCATCTTTGATCGAGTAATCCATGCCGCTGTAGAATTCCATTTCTGTTTTGTTGAGCTCGAGGCTGCCTCGGGCAATTGACTTTGTGAGCAGGAATCTGCTGCTTGGGTTTGGTCCGAGCCGAGTCAACGATGTGAACGCCAGCAGCAACAAAACAATTGCCAGCCATACCAGCAGCCTGTCAAGCGAATTCTTCATAAATTATTTTACTGTTGGTTTAATTTAATATCCCATAAAACTCTTGTAGTCACCTCTTGCGATAATCTTAAATATTGTAGTCACCCATTATTTACTATGCATATTGAAATTAGAGGTAAGGTTAACAGAAAAAAGTATTATTTATCTCATTCATTCAGAAGAGATGGTAAAGTAAGAAAAATTAGATTTTATTTGGGTCTTAATTTATCAAAAAATGATTTAAAAATCAAAAGGGAGCATGCTGAAAAAATTTTGAGAGAACGTATGAAGAAACGTGAAATTATTCGTGATCCATTCTATGTAGCATTATCTCCCTTAGAAGTCGATGAAATTAAAAATTTAGAGGCTAGAGGTGAAATAAAAATTTTTCATTTAAATGAGAAAGATTGGACTAAATTTACCAAATTGTTCACATATGACACAAATGCAATTGAAGGTTCGACAGTAACTTTTTCTGAAGTTGATGATATATTAGAAAAATCTAAATGGCCTAAAGAAAGGACCAGATGGGAAATATCGGAAACATATGGCGTGGCTGAAGCAGTAAAACACATAAGAAAAACAAAAGAACATAGTTCATTGCGCCTTATTGGAGAATTACATAAAATAATTTTTGAAAATTCGAAAACTTTTGCTGGAAATTTTAGAGAGAAAGGAGTTGAAGTTGGCGTTGTGGACGCGTTTGGGAATATTGTTCACAGAGGTGCGCCTTCTGCTCAAGTAACGAATTTGCTCAGAGAACTTGTAAAATGGTATGAAAAAAATAAAAATAAATACCCGCCTCTGGTGTCAGCAGTTGTTGTGCATAATCATTTTGAAACTATACACCCCTTCCGAGATGGTAATGGTAGAGTTGGCAGACTTTTGCTAAATAATATTTTATTGAAACACAATTTGCCTCCAGTCAATATAGAATTGAAAAATCGAGTTGAATATTATGAAGCTTTGCAAGAATATCAAAAAAGTAAAAATATTCGACCAATGGTGGAGTTGATCCTTAAAGAATACAAGTCATTGAAAAAAATCTTAAAGAGGGGGTGACTACAAATCTAGAAAATGTAGTCACCTGCTGAAATTATAAACAAAATAAAAAACATAATTAAAACTAGATGATGATATGAAGATTGCGCCAGAAAAGTTCAAGCTAAACTTCAATCACCAGAAAAAATCGAAGATTGGAAAAACTACAAGATGCACAGTGGACTGGGTGCTGCTCACACTGCTGCTTGTTGCATTCGTGGTTCGCATATTGTGGATCGGAGATTTTTTTGGCCAGGATGAGGTTTACTATGTTGGCTATGCTCACGATTTGATCACAGGCAGGCCGTTCAATTCTGTGTTTCCGCCAGGATTTTATTATTTCCTTGCGCCCTTCGAGCTTGTGTTTGGCGACTCGGAGCTGCCTATGCATATTTTTATGGTGATACTGGGCACGCTGAATGTAGCTCTGGTATATCTAATCGGCAAAAAATTTATCAATCGCTGGGTCGGGGCTGTGGCTGCGCTGCTGCTTACGTTCAACACAACACACTGGTTCTTCTCGGATTTTGCAATGCTCGACATGCCCGTCACGCTTTTCATAACACTCGCGATTTATTTTTATTGGAATGGTTATCAGACAAAAAATTACATGCATCTGCTTCTGGCTGCATTGGTCTGCTCTTTGGCAGCTCTAACAAAGTATGGATTTTTCCCTGCTGTGGCTATGGGTGCTTACTTGCTGTTTTTTGACCGTAAGTGGCTGAGGGACAGGAGGATGCTGGTTGCGCTCGCTCTGCCGCTGATTGTGTTTGGAATCTACATGCTGCATTATATTTTTGTGACGAGCTGGCTGTGGAATTGGTGGAGCAATTATATTGTTGGCGGGCTGAGCATAAACCTGCCGTGGTTTTACTATTTTATGTGGACTTACGAGGAATTCTTGCTGGCCATACCCACTCTTTTTGTTTTGATAGCTGCTGGATTTTTGTTGGTGAAAAAATTTGTCGCGAAAAAATCCAAATTTGTAAAGTATGAGAATGTTGCGAGCTACATGGTGTTGGCAGTGGCTGCCGCAGTGATTTACATAATAATATTTTCGAGAATGATTGGTACGAGTCCGTATGAACGAGCGATTATTGGATTGGCTGCGCTGGCTTTGCTGTGTGCGAATTACTTTTTCAAAAATGATAACAAATTTAACAAGCTCGCGATATTTTTTGTTGTCATAATGCTTGGGTTTTACTCTGTGCTGGGGCTAAAGTTTGCGAGATATGTGCTGCCTGTTTTGCCGTTTGTGTACTTGCTGGTGGCGCAGGTTGTGTATGATATACGTAAAAATAAACTGTGGCTGGCTGCGGCTGCTGTGGTGATAATTCTGTTTATTGTGCTGAATGCGAGCGATACGATAACCAAGCTGCAGACTGACAATATGATAAACCATGTGAAGCATGCGGCGCAGCAGTATGTAATCGACAACAGTAAGCAATGCAGCGAAGTCTACTCCAGCACATGGTACAGTTTTTACTACCTGCGTACGAGAATAGCAGACCAGCCGAGTGTGTCGGCGATAAAAAATGCAGTAAGCTCTCGCTGCAGCTGTCCGCCAAAGTTCATACTATCCGAGGGTGGCTTGACGGGATATGATGAGGTTCTGGTCCGCGAAAAAGAGTTCAAAGATTCGATAAAGGTGTGGAAGTTCGATTTGGATGGCGTGCGCGAGCATTCAATTGCTACTACGGTGGTTGTTGTTTACAAAATCAAGGATTCGGTTGTGGTGGAGCAGTGTGGTAAAGTTTGATTAAATAATTTCATACTTTCGGTTTGACAAGAATTTTTACATCTTTGTCAATAATTTCATTTGCAAACATGTCTGAAATTCTTGCATCCAACTCTATTATTTTTCTTACTATGGAATTTTCTTCATCCAACTTGTACATCTTGGACCTTCCCACTATCCTTGTTCGTCTTACAATTTTTGTTTTTTCTAAGACTTTCCAAACACCATGTAATGTGCTCCAACCTACTTCTGCATTTTTCGCTATATCTGTTTTTGAGTAGTCGAAAGGTCTGTTTTCTAGCAAAAAATCTACTACCCTTATAAATGGTGTGTTCCCCATAACCAAAACAAATGAAGATAATTCCGATTCTTTAGACATAATCATATAATATGTATTCATATTTAAAAGCTTAACGTTTATATATTTGAATATTCATTATAATGAATATATGGATGATTATCACTTAAAGGCATGGGTATTAAACAAAATGAAAAGAAAAAGATTTATTGGAGGCAAACACACCGATATTAAAAACATAAGAAAAGGTGCGCCGCCAGAACTGTGTTCTAGAATAGATGATTGCTTGAAGGAACTGATAAAAAATAGTTTTGTCATTTTAAAAATTACCGAATACGGGAAACAAGTTTCATTAAATCCAAAATTAATAAAAGAAATCAATGAATTTATCCAAAAATATTACACAGAAGAAATTTTCAAATGATCTAATTATTTGCTGTTTATAGGATTAAAGATGCGATTGTAAGCGAGCAGTGTAAACTAAAGTAAAATAAGAAATATTTTTCCTCTGGACATACAACTCGATATTTCTATTTTTAGAAACATCTTTCTATTTTTAGAAAGATTTAAATATCAGATGATACAATTTATTTTCATGTTAGAAAAATTATTTGGTTCAAAGGTAGGAGTAAAAATTTTATCTGAAATGGGTAAAAATCCCTATAAAGAATTTTATTTGAATGAACTGTCAAAAAATTTAAAAATAGGTTTGGGGAGAACGAAAACAATCTTGGATAATCTTGTTGATTTGAATATATTAAAAAAAAGAAAAAGCGGTAATAGATTTTTTTTAAAACTAAATGAAAATAATCCTTTGTCGTTTGAGATTATAAAATTTGCAAATTTAGATGCTTTGACAAAACTAGATGATGATTTCAGATATGCTATCACAAATTTTTCAAATGCATATGAAAATATCCTTGGAGACAATCTTCTTTCAATAATTGTTTTTGGGTCTATAGCTAAGGAGGAGGCAACAAGATGCAGCGATATAGATATTTTGGTCATAGTTAAAGAACAGCCAAAGAAAGGGATAAAAGAAGAATTGCGTAGATATTTTTCAAGTATTCTAGATATATTTTCAAAAATTACAGAAGAAAAAATATTTACAGAAAAAGAATTTGAAGAAAAATATGAAAACGGAGATGATTTCTTAATAAATATAATGAAAGATGGTATAATAGTTTTTGATAGAAATTTCTTCTACAGTAAAATTTTGCTTAGGGGATTACCAGTAATTACTAAAAAAACTATAAAAATCAAATTGGATGCTGTGAAGGAAACACTAGATTATAGTCTAGAAGTATATAAAAAACATCCTGAGCTTATTGCCCCAGGACTTGGGATTATTTCCAATCATCTTTCAAGATCAGTATTGTTATTAAACGGAATTTTACCTGAGTCAAAGCATGAAATATGTGATCAGTTGAAAAATATAAAAGAAAATAGGCTTGCACGGACATATAAAAAAACAAGAATTTGGTTCGATAATCCACCATTAGAGGTGAATAAAGATGATGTATGGAACATGTTGAATTTTTTAAAAGAAAAGTATAATGAATGTTATAGGATGTTAGAAAGATGGATGTGAACGAAGAGATACTGGAAGCGTTCAATAGAGGGGAACGAGAACTAAAAAATGCAGAAAAATTTTTAGAAATAGATTTACCGACTGCTGCAAATAGAATTTATATTTCTGGGGAAAATTTAGCCTTTTCGATCATAACGGCTATGTACGGAGGTTCGAGTAGAGATCATGGAAGAGTTTGGAATAAAATTCATGAGTTATATGAAAAAGGAATAATAAAAACTGATTTCAAACCAACTTTAGAAACATCCTACAGATTAAGAATCAAAGCTGATTACGGAAGAGATGTTAGCGGTGTAGTTGTGATAAGTAAAGATATATTAAATAACCAAATCAAGAGTTTGAAAGAATTCTTAGAAGAAGTGAGAAGAATATTAAGAGAGAAGAATATTTTGCAATAATTGCCAAGAAAATAGAAAAAAGATAAAAAGATGGGTTTTTGCTTACGATATAGATGATTTTTCACAATTACAGCTCAGTTTGACTTTGGGGGTTTGAGGAAGCATTCGATTGCTACTACTCCGGTTGTTGTGTATAAAATCAAGGATTCGATTGCAAGGGAGCAGTGCAAAAAGTAGCGTAAAAAGGCAGCTTAAATAATTGTTTTGTTATTAAAAATTCTATGATGGAAGCTATAAACAGAAGGAAATTTTTGAAATACGCTGCGTCAGCAGTTGCGATTGGTGCAATTAGTGTATATGGTCGTGCTGGATATAATGATAGAAAAGCACGAACCCCAAATCCAAAGGTAGCAAGAGATTTTTTGAAAATACAATACAGGACTAAGCTAGAAGAAGCAACAGGCGGCACACTGGAGTTTTTAAAAAGAGTGTATGATGTCGAGGTTGATACAGAAACAGATTTTTCGGGTACGGGAAACAGGATCAGCGCAGAGGAATTATCATTTGAAGAAAAGAAAGAGTCGCTGTTGTGGTTGAGGGAAGAGGTTGTAAAATATCCACCCACTTTAGTTAGACATATATCTGGGCTGCGTAAAATAAAGGTTTTGAAAAATGTCTATTTGGATGACAAACCAGTGGGTGGGTTTTCAACTGACGGAGAGATGGTTATTTCACTTGATAGAGGGGCGTCTCAACGTTTTACATGGGGAGGAATTTATCATTTTAGCTTGGAAGGCAACTCACTTTTTTCAGGTATTTTTCATCATGAATTTTCCCACAATCTCCAAAGTTGGAACATGACACAAGAAGATTATTCAGAGTGGATAGAGCTTAATCCAGAGGGCAGAAATGCATATTCCAAATACAACCCGTCAATTATTCTCAATACTCTCAATTCTCCCGACTTCAAGGCAAGTGGGTTTTTATGCGAAAACAGTATGAAAGATGAGAAGGAGGATCAGGCGGATATAGCGAGATTATTGATGACAGAGTCTGATTGGATGATCAGTTCTTTCAAAGAGGATGCCGTGCTCGCTTCTAAAATCGAAAAATGTAGGGAGTATTATTACAGATGGAGTGGTGGAAAAATGAATGAAATGTATTGGCGAGATTTATCTGAAGATATGATCAAAGAGGGGTATTGGGATTAGTTGGTCGTTATCACGCGTGGTTAAACTTGGCTCATGGCAAGGCAGACATGACAAGCAAGGCAGACACAGTATGCATGCATACGCATAAATTAATAATAAAATAAAACAAATGTTAATTATGAAGAAGATGGTTAGAAAGTCGGCTAACAGAAAAGTAAAGAGGATGATGCCAATTTTCGCTTTTGTGCTACTCGCGGCAGTGTTGGTTTCACTATACGGGCTTGTTACGGGATTTTTCTATTTGCCAAGCAGCCCAGCATCGGCTTACAAAATGGAATTCTACATAAAAGATCCCACTGGCGCGGAAAACAAAATAAAGGAATGCTCGAGCTTCTCACCAGTGTTCTCATGCTCGGAGATGTCCAAAGTATGCGACAAGCCCGGCGAGTACTATAGTAATGCTGTGACTTATTTCAATGGTGTGCCACTTAGTCAAAGTGGATGGCAATTGATTTACAAGTGTTAATATTAATTAAAAATAATTATAGATTTATGAATAATGACAAGCCAGATGAAGTAAAGATCGAAGTTACGCCATCTTGTAACATATCATGCGATTTTTGCTATAACAAAAACACATATTTTAAATCTGGTGAGAGGCAGAACCAGCAGCTAAGTACTGATGAATGGATACGAGCAATCGATAAAATCGCCGAGGCAGTTTGAACACCTACAGCTGTTAGGGCTATACCAAGTCCGACTAGAGATTTCTTTGATATCTGACCCTCTTCTCCTAAGAGGAAACACGATATTGTTCTCTTAAATTTCGATAACATACCTATGATAAATTATAAATTTCCCTATAAAAATAGTTTACTAAACCGCATTTTGGGTTAATCTGGGCAATTACCATGGTAAAGTTTTCTTATTAGATGTGAACAATTTTTCCAACTGGGCGTGTTCCTTGTTTTCCATATAGGATGAAATACTCATGGTTTGATACAACCAATTATGAACGAGTAGAGAGCCACCACAGCATTACTTTTTTATCATTTTCCGAAAAAATCAATTTTCTGAATATATACTCAGTCTGAGCTTTACGTATTTTGCATACAAAATCCATTGGTAGCTTACTGATTAAATTATTTTGCTGGCCGTAGCTGCTGACCAAGCAAGGCGAGCAGTATGGATTCCATTCACAAGCATCGCAGAGCGCAGATTTTCCTGATGTTAAAGCTATGAAATTGAGTGCGTCGCTAGATGTGAATATTTTTTTGTAGTTGTCATTTTTTGCATTGCCGAGCTTGAAGATATCATTGGATCGTGCTTCATCACATGTATATATGTCGCCCCACTGGTTGTAAGCGGTTTGAATAAGACACGCCCCACAAGGTGATCCTAGGCACGCATTGAATGGGGGTTTTAAGGTTACAATACGCCTAAGCATATTAAAAACATCTTCACTATAAAATAAATTGCCGCCAGCATTGATTTTGAATATGTAATCAACACTTTCTTTCCAAAACTTAATATACTCTTCTGGCGTGTAACCTATTTTTTTCCATGCTTTTATTGTCATACCTGCGATATTTAAAGATCTTAACATCAAACGGTTTAGAGAATGCATTATGTACTCGTCTATTATTTCCTTGGAATATTTTAATGAATATTTGGTAATTGTTGGCAACGCTGTGCCAAACAATGGATATCTCTTTTCCATTTTGATAAAATCTATCCAGTATATAACTTTATTATAGCTATCGCTTCCGCTGTAAGGTCTATTTTTATTATGAAGCTTCTTTGGTCCGTCTAATGAGGTGGATATGCTGACATTGTTTTTTATTAAATAATCAAGAATTGTTTCGTCCATAAGGGTTAGATTTGATACTAGGTTGAAAAAAATGTTTTTTCTTCCTTTATACCAACCGCCTTCCGCGCTCTGCTTGCTGTGATTTTTCTTTTTAGAATATTCAATTATGAACTGAAGAATTGGGAAATTCGCTAAAGGCTCCCCACCTTGAAATTCTATGGTTAAATCTTTGGCAGGCGACTGGAAAATAAAATTCACAATCCTTTTTGCAGTTTTTTCATCCATATCATAATGCTTGGTCGACATGGATTTTGAGTTGGCATGGCAGTATAAGCATTTATGATCGCACCTAAGTGTAGGCACAACAATATGCAAGTTAATGCCGTTGAACAGATAGTGAAATCTCTCTCGGTAATATTTGACAAGTGTATCTGTATTATTTTCAGTGATTACTATTCCTTTTTCCTCTAAATTTCTAAAAAGCTCCAAATTTTCTG
>Ga0315274_10009946_pt1 | contig 13714 bp, 23 predicted proteins | sample YL17G02_20_MG_FD_203700 | JGI IMG/M metagenome (GOLD analysis project Ga0315274, IMG submission 203700) | Sediment microbial communities from Yellowstone Lake, YNP, Wyoming, USA - YL17G02_20 | ecosystem: Environmental > Aquatic > Freshwater > Lake > Sediment | place: USA: Wyoming | collected...
TCAAGGTGATGCGTTGGCCGGCGCCGCCGATCACGGTAGTTGTGGGCACGGTGGGCAGGGTGGCCGCGCCGGCCAGCGGGCCAAGTGGGTAGGTGACACCCCAGTAGTAGGCCCGGGCATAATCGGGGAACGCGGCGGCGATGTACGGGCGAAGCTCGCGGATTAGTGCAGGGTTGGTTTCGCTCCAGGTCTCGGTCTCCGGATCCATTTGGAGGAACAGGCCGTCCGCAGTGATGTTGACGGCCAGTTCCGGCGGTAGCTGGTCGCCACCCGCAAGGTGCGCGACGTACTGCTGTATTTGACTGGGCTCGGGCCAAAAGGAATCCATGTCGGCCTCAGGTGGTGAGCAGGTTCAGGATTTCACGGGCCCGCGCGTCGATAGCCTGGCGCGCGGCCGCGGCGGTGAATCCTTCCGCGGCCATGCGGTGAATGAAGGGGCCTTGGTCCTTCACAATATATTCGATGCGCACCATGGGAACCAGGCGGCCGCGGCCGTCTGTCCCGACTTCCTCAGCGAGTCGCACGATTCTTATGTCGGTTTGCATGTCATTCCTCCGGGGCACTCTCGGCCGGGTAAACGTTGAAGGTGAGAATTGGTTGGAGCTGCTCGTCGCCCACGTACCATTCCTCTTGCCACTCTCCTACAGTGTCGGGTCCCATGGATCCCTCGAGCACAAAGTTTCCGTACTCGTTCGTGCTGCCGAGCGTAGCGGTACCGAGGTCAATTCCGTCCTGCCACGCATGCAGCCACACGCCGGCGCCTGGCCGGCCGGCGGCAATGATCCTCCAGCGATCGCCAACGTAGAATTCGCTGGAGGCTGGCCGGGACAGGTTGATAATCCAGTCGCGGCCGGGCCCATAGTACGGCGCGATCGCGCCGGCGCCGGTGCCAGTGCCGGCGGGTATGGTGGTGCCGAATTGCTCATCGACGGTGAAGCCGCCCACTTCAGCCGGCGGCGTGTACGGCGCCGGTACTTCCTGCCAGGCCTCGGAAGGTAGTTCAGCGTAAGCGGCCGTTACCAGGTCGTCCATTTCGGCGCCGGCGAGCTCGGCGCTTTGGAGCTCGGCCAGGTCCGCTACTTCCTGGTCGGTCTCGAGTCCCTCCGCGGCTTCCATGATGGCCGCGTCGACGCCAAGCAGCCAATCATCGGAGAGCGCCTGGCCGGCGGAAGCCTCCTGGTCAACCAGGTCGGAGTCAATCGCGGCGAGCTGCTCGTCAAGCTCCGCCACCAGGGCGGCGAGAGCGGGCTCCATGGGTTCGAGGTCGATGGTGGCGGGATCCCACACGGTGAAGGGTCCTGCTTCAACGGCCATGCTTGCCTCCATCCGCTGGCGGCGCGCCGGCGCCCATGCTGCCACCTAATAGCGGTTTCGCGGCCGCAGCGGTGACGGCGCCAAGTATGCGGCCGCGGCGGCCAGCGCGACGGCCACCAGACTGCCCCAGTGGTCCGGTAGGATACTGGGCATCTGATCAGACAGCGCCTTGAGCAGTGCGGCCAGGACCGCGATCAGCGTCACTTTAGCGGCCGTCTTCATGGCTGTACCCTGTCGCTCGTCAGCCCGAAAGGATCTCCACTTCGATTGCCGCTTGCAGGGCCGTACCGTCCGCGCTGGCGCCGGTCTGTTGCAGCGTGAACGAGTATTCCACGGATTCTTCGTTGCTCCGCTGCTCAGTGGCCATCATCGTGTACGGTTCCGTGCCGGCCGCCGCGGTCTTGATTGTTTCGGCATTGGCTTCGCTTACCAGTGTTCCGCTGGTGGTGGTTCCACGGCGGATGCGCGGCGTGACGGCGGTCGTGCCGGTGCCGTTGGTGAGCTGAGCCCAGGCGCGAATCAGCACGAGGCAGGTCTGGGTGGGCACAGGCACACGGCCGCTGGATATGATCACCGTCTCACTGGTGGTGGTCAGGGTGACGTTGCTGGTTTGGGTCAGGGCGGTCTTCTCGAGTTGTTCTGGCATTACTCCTCCGGTGCTGTTTCGACGCCGTCGCCCTCGGCTTTCATCCCCGCGCGATCGCCTTTGGCGTCAAGTTTGATGTTCTCGTCGCGCTTATTGGGCCGTTCGATGGGTCGGCCGTCGGGTTTGTATCCAGTAGGCGCGCAAACGTGGGTGTAGTGGCTGCCGTCGCTCTGGATCGGGGTGTAGGTGCCTTTGCAGGCTTTGCATTTTATTGGCATCGTTACGACTCTATCCATTCCTCTACGATCAGGAACGGGGGGCTGTAGTCGTCTCCGGCTTGGAGGTCGTCGGTGAACGTCGTTATGACCCAACCGGGGCGTAGCACTAGATTCTCGGGTAAAGGCGACAGGTGGCAACGGATGACCAGTGGGCGGGACGGCAAAGACGGACCGTAGTTGTAGAGATGGTTGGTGCTGGCAGGTTGCAGGGCGGGCGGGTCAATCTGGACTACCACATAGCTCGGGTCGAGAATCTTGAGCGACGAGTAGCGATTGGCTGCGGTGGCGCTGGTCGCGAGGGCATACAAGAACGAGACTAGCCGCCAGTGAGCACTGGTTGGAACGGTTTCGCTGATCTCGACGCCGGCGGCTGGGTTGGTGCCCACAACGGATCTGATCCAGCCTGGGCCTGAGCGCGGTGCCTCGTTGGTGCCATACGGCCAGGAAACTTCTCGTGACGATGACACGTAACCTGCCGTCAATTGATGGAGCACGTTTGCGGTGTTCACATGCCCTTTGACCAGGTCGACGTAAGTGTACATGCGGCCGGAGGAAAAGACGGTGTCGCTCCTGCACCGCAATCCGAGCAACCAACCCTCAGGAAGCTCGAATTGGTAACTGCACTGGACGCGGTCTGGAGTCGGGTAGAACAATTCGGTGAACGGGACCACAATCCCGGGGGGTTGCAGGATACGGCCTTGCACTTTGAGATACGCGCCGGCAGCAGATGAGAAGATAGTCACTCGCATCTGCTCACCAGGGCCAATATACAAGGCGGTGGGGGCCATTGCGGCCCCTGTGCTGAAGGCCACTTGTGGAGAGCGAGTCTGGCTTATGAATTCTTCGGCCATGGTCTGTACCGTTGCGGCCCGTTAGCGTGCGGGTGTGGCAGCTATAGTTCCGGGTGCGAGTTCCACAAGGAGGCTGGTGACGGTGTGCGCGGTGGCGTTCTCGTCGTCCGCCACATCGACCAGGATGCCGGACTTGTTCGCCGAATTGAACACGGGGATGAGCGGGATCCCGAACAGCTTCGAGAGCCAGAGGAACCAGTCGCAGGTGATGTCTCGGCCGAGCTCGTCACCAGGTCCGCCCACGCCGAGGTTGGCCAGATCGGCGCCGCGCCACCTGACGGCCGCGCATTCGGCGTCGATCAAATAGCCGATCAAGGCGTAATCGGTGTTCGCCTTCAACAGGTCAAACTCCGCGTTGATCGCCTCCTCTGCGCTCCATCCGCCGGCGGTGCCGTTCGTGATGGTGTTCTCGACACTGACGACGTTCACTCCGCGGCGAATCACATCTTCGGCGGCCGCCAGGCGGGCATCGCCACCTGGCAGGTTCGCGTAGTAGATGAGCATGACGGCCTGTTCGATGTCGCCGCCGGTAGCTGAGCCGGTGAGCTCGGCGATGAGCAGGTCCTGAGGCACAAGTTTCTGGCTGACGCCCCAGGGCATTAACGGTTTCGCGTCGCTTGCAGTCACGTCCAAGCGGATGCCCTGCACATTGTCATGGAGTTTGGGAGAGCGGATCCGCAGCACCCCCGCGGCCTGGTTGAGCGCCCACGCTTGCAAGAGCAGCACGCTGCTGTCCAGCGGGGCGTTGCGAATGGTGAGCGAGTTGCCCGAGGCCATTGTCAGGCCGGTGAATGTGGTGCTGGGCGCGGTAACGAACCCAGCGATGACTTCCAGTGCTTTGCCCATGGTGAACCTCCTTGTGGGGTTTTATCGGCGGGCGCCGATTAGCCCGCTACCTTTCGCCGGCGGAGGGCTTCGCCGACGGCCTGTACGCGCGCGAAGTTGGCCGGGTCGCCCTTGGGCCGCCGCGGTGGCAGGGTCAGAGCGGCGATGGTTTGCAGGTAGGGTGTAACACCCGCTGCGAACGCCGGGCCGCCTTCCCGGACGCCTTCTGGGAACCGCCGCGCTCCGGTAGTCGAGGCTTTCTGGGCGAACTTCGCCCCGCCGGCGGCGGATACTCCGCGGGCGAAGGCGTTACGTGAGATTGCATCCTGCACGGCCGCATTGTAGTTTTCGGCAGAGGCGGCCGTGTTCCGCTGCCAGTCTTCCCCGGCGCCTTGCACGCCGGCTTGATAGTCGCTGGCTGCCGCCGCCGCGCGCTGTGTGAATTTGGACGTTGCGACGCTTACATCTTTGACTTTGATCGGCATAGTATCTCCTGGTCCGATTGTGTCGCCGAGCTGAGGCGGGAAGTCAATTACTACAGTGCTTACGTGTCGGGGCTGAAGGCGTTCTGGATCACGGCGACGAACCAGGTGTAGTTTTGGGGTCCTTGGGAAGTTCCCGGACGATATCCTCGCCGGAAGCGATCGCGTAGCAGTGTTTCCAGCTCCTCGATGGAGTGTTCGTGCAGCGCCGCCACACACTGCTGCACGATTGCTCTGTCTGGCGGATCCACTGGGATGGGTCGCTGGCCTTGGAAGTAGCCCCAAATGTGGTTTCTGACTCCTTTGGAGATCTTGCTCGTCGTCGTCGGCTGTTCCGCTTGAGTTTGTGGCGCTGGCCGAGGTGGCAGTACACCTGGAAGTGATTGTGCCTGACGACGACTTAAGTCCTTATCCATAGATCCAATACATTGGGTGACATGGGTGTCAGGGGTCCCTGACATGGGTGTCAGGGGAGTACTGACATGGGTGTCAGGGGTGTGCGCGGCCGCCGCGGCCAGCGCTGGGTGCCAGAGGAAGACGTGATGACTCACTTTTCCGGAGGCCCGGTGTGAGGCGATCCATCCTTGTCGTCGTAGCTCAGCCCAGTAACGCCGAACCTGACGCTGGGTTGAGAGCAGGTCCTTGGCGAGCGTGGCCGCCGCGGCATAGCACTCACCCGAGTCTCGGCCGTAGGCGCACATCAGGAGGTAGCAGAGCTTGGTGGGACGGTCTAGGTGGGGGTATTTGCTGAGGGCTTTAATGAGGCGGGTGCTGCCGAGGATGCGTCTCCCCGGTGCAGTTTCCATGGGCGGTTACTCGCGCGGAAATGTCTCGATTTTGATCCCCTGGTTTTCGATGATATCGGCCGCGTCGGGTACTACCGAGCGTCCGATCGCCACCAGGTGCCGGACGGGCAGGTCGGGGTGGTCACGTTGCCAGAGATCCCGGTAGCCGATGAGCTGGCCCATGGCGCCGAAGGACACGCGCACCTTGACCTCGATGACGTCCACCTGGTCTCCAACCCGCGCCACGATGTCAGCGCGCTTCTGGGTAACGAGCTCGGCCATGCGGCGAGTCTCCTCGTTGTACTCCTCGCCCGGATCCACGCCGGCGCCCAGGCGGACGTTGAAGTTGATCTCGTCGTATTGGGTGGCGCGCTGATTGAGCCACGCCCGCGTGACTTCCGATTCGACAAATGACATGCCAGGGTACTGAATTTGAACCAGCAGTTGGCCTAAGTTCGGGGGGGGCATGAAGTGGTCCTGTTTGCTTGCGCCGGTGGTGCGCCGCGGTAGGGGAGGCTGCCGATTGAGTGTATCAAAGCGGCGACTTGCTCCAAGCGGAACACCAGGCGGCGCAAGTGCCGTTGGATGCGGAGTAGGGAATAGACGGCCAGGCCGGCCAGTAGAAAACCGAAGATCTGAGTGACCGTCATGGCATGCTTACCTCATCCGGGTTTACGCTTCTTGCGCGCGCCGGCGACGGCCGCGTCTTGCGCGGTGGCCTGGTAGCCGCTCTGCCGGGCCCAATCGAAGAAGGCGTACTTGATCTCGTGGACGGAACGCAGCGGCAGCGATAGCAGCAGGTCCATGACCCGCTCCTTCGCGTCGGGGTTCATGTTCTCGGGGCCGACAACTTCGCTCATGTCAATTGCCATGATGCACCTCCGTGGTTCTGAAACCGGGGTACCGTTCGCGGAAGAGTTGCATTATGGCGGCCGTGAATTCCTCTTCGCTGACGTCCGAGAAAGGTAAGCCGTGGAGTTGCATCAATTCCCCTATCGAAACGTGCAGGGCGCCCGATGTGTCCTTGTACACGGCCGGTTGTAGGCGCTCCATTCCCACTGCCCATGCCGGAGGCGTTGACGCGATCGCGCCAGGCTGTTTATGCGGCTGTGGCATGGGCTTGCTCCCAGTTGGCGCGCGACCAGAGGGCGTTTTCCCTGGCGCACTTCGCGCAGTCGAGCACTTCCGGGTGTTCCCGGACGAAGCGTTCCTGGGCCTGGTCGAGCGTTTCACCAACCCGTCTGACCATGCAATGGTGCTCGGTTTCTAGGTGTGCGACTATACCGTCTTCGGTCTGCGGCGACAGGTGCATGTCTGCGATCTTGAGGCGGCGTTCGATGATACAGAGCTTGCAGGCGAGTGGCATGTTATACCAGCACCTTTTGTTTTTTGCTAAGACCAAGCCTCCGGCGCAGAAAGGCCTCTAGTTGCCGTTTGTCCCAGTCCTGCATGTTGTCCAGTGCCTTTTTCTGATGGTCCGGTGTGGTGCCGCCGCCGGTGATCACATTCACCGCACGGCCGTAGAGGGCCATGACCCGGACCGCTTCTATGGCATTCGTGCTTCCGAAACAAAGGCACCTTGCGTTGAGGAAGTTGATCGCGTCATGTACAAGCATGGCTGTTTCACGTCTGGCCCGTTGTCGGCGCCGGGCCGATCACCTGGGTCCATAGCTCGACCGGGAGCTCCTCGATCTCTTCTCGGGTGCGTGCCACGGTGCGGCCGTCCGCGAGTTTCACCAGGTAGACGTCGACGGCCTCACCTTGAGGCAGTCGGAATGACAGTGTGGGCTCTTGAGCCACCCAGTACCTCTGCTTTCTGACCTGTTACCAAATCGAAGACGCGCGCACCAGGTCGCAGCGCGAGCCCCATTTGCTCTTCCGGGGAGAGCGGCCGCTGGGCAGCGGCCGCCAGAGCCTCAGCGGATTGTCGGCTGAGGCGTTCAATCTCATTCAGAACGTGTGGCAGGCGTTCCACCTGGCTGTACCTCCTGGGTAAATATGCCGAGTCCGGACTTCAATTTGGCGAGAAAGCGATCGAGGAAGATCGCCCGGCAGCGCCGGTGCATCGGTACGAGCTCCATTTCCCACGGTTCGGCGCTCGAGTCGCAGAACAGGCAGATCATGGTGGTGATGGGCACCGGCAAGCCGGTGAATTGGTTCTCGCCATCGGTGAGCGGCGGCGCGATCGCGGGCGTCATGCTCTCGGACTGGATCCGCCACTCCTGGACAATGCGGGCGGTGGCCCCGCCGCGGATGGCGGCGTCGAGGTACATCATGCGATAACCGCGGTCCTTGACGCGGTTGAGCTCTTTCGATACAGCCATGGAGAGGCGCCGCTGGCGGAGGGCCTCGAACACGTCCGGGTCGCCCTGGCGGAGGAGCAGCCTGCCTTCGACGTAGCTGCGGGCCTGGCGGGTGAGCTCGCAAAGGCGGTCGACGTCGCCGGCGCATTCCTGCTCGAGGAGGTGCGCAAGGTAGTTGGCCTCCTCGGCCGGGTTCACGTCTTCGCGGAAGAAGTTTTCGTGTACGGTCACGGCCTGGCCGGAGATCTGACGTGTATCGCGGATGAGGGCGGGTATGGTTTGGAGGCCGGCGCGAGTGGAAGAGATGAAGCGGCGATGGCCGGCCAAGATGCGGTAGCGGCCGCCATGCTCTTCGACGGCGATAGGCTGTAAGACGCCCACAGCGCGGATTGAAGCGGTGAGCTCATCCAGGGCGGCCTGGTCGAAGGACTCACGGATGGGAAGGGCGGGCTGGTCGATGAGGTCGAGCGGTAATTCGCGGTAGGGGCCGTCAGCTTTGCGTGGTGGCATTGTGGGCCTCTGTGGTTTGGGTGTGGGTACGCAGGGTGGTCCTGAAGGCATCGGGGAGCGGCCGGACCACGAGGTATTGGTCAACGATTTCGAGGACGAGGTAGTCGCCGAGCTGCCAGACGAGCTGCTTGGCATAGGGGCTGGGAAGGGTAATTGCCAGGCTGTTTCCGTTCTGCCGGATGCGGACGGCTTGCATATTAGCAGGCGCTCCTGAGTGTGGGTTCCAGGTGTTGTTCCTGGATGGTAGTGTTCTCGGGCCAGCTACAAGAGCGGCGGAGCAGTTTGGCGTAATAGAAGTTGTGGCCGAGAGAGTGGTGGTAGAGCCTGAGGGTAAGGTGTTTCGGATGGAGCTCGACTACGATCGGGAGATTGAAGCATTCGGCTGCGGTTTGGCGCTTGAGCGGCCGTCTTGGGTCTATCTGTGTCAAGGTGAGCTAGGAGCATTGTACTTCCGATAACAGATAGGTTGTCAACTGTTGTCTCTATGAATTGTTTTAATGGCTGGCCTGTGTTGGATAAGCGATGGTGTTGAGGGGGGAAGGTTGAGCGATCGCTATGGGTTGGACACACCGCCCCGCCCCGCGCGCCTTGATACTGAAACAGTGGGTTGGCTTGAGAAGTGAATCTGATTAGTTTTTATCATCCTGGAGGGCCTGTGTGAGAAAAATGCGAGGCCTGGCGCCGGGGCGGCGGCTGTCTCGAGGCTGGCGCCGGGTTCGGTCGGTGGCGTAATTATATTTCTGTGTGCAGCGTACTTGTTGGCGGCCGTCGCGCGCTCGGCCGCAGAAACGCGTGGCTTCCGAATTCGCGATCGCGTTTTCCTGTCCACCGCCGCAGAACGGCATCGCCGCGCGGCAGAACGCTCCAGGAAGCGTCGCAAGGCCTGAGTTGGACCTCTGGTATCCCTCCAGCGCGGTTGCTGCCGTCCTGGCGGATCCGGTAGTCGGTCAAGTGCGGCCACAATCGGGCAGCATCGGACACCAGCGGATAGCGATGGTGCTACCAGGGGCATTCCGTCACTACCCGCATTTGGGGGGATTGACACTTCAACGCAGAAGTGTAGGATTGGAGGTGGAGGTGGTGGGTGTCATGGCGGCCGGCAACGTAGCTCAGTGGCCGATTGGTCCGTCCCATCCGCCCATTTACCTTCGGCAGGCGGTCTGCGGGGTGTGCCACCTGTGGGCTGATTTTTTGTGGTGTCGGTCCCGGGGGGTGTGGCTGTATACGCCCCGCTGTCCTGCTTGCCTTCGCCGATGGCACGCACAGATAACGATCATGAAGAACACACCATCTGAAATTGGCCGGGCGCTCCAGGCCTTCCGCCGGAGTCGTCGAGGCCGTGCAAAGGTCATGCATGTTTGCCCGCGCTGCCGCACGGCTATGGGCGCGCGGGAGCTCCGGACGCACAAATGCCCGGGGAAAGGAAACCGCAGTGAATAAGCTGTTGAAAGGTTGCCTGCTCATCATCCTCTCACCTCTCGCGTTGATCGCCCTCCTGTTTGTACTGTCTTTTGTGGTGGTGCTCATCTACAGTGCCTTCTTCTCGGTCAGCTCTTCGAAGGCGCCTGCGCCTGTTGTCGAGCGGCGCGTTCGGCCAGGTCAAGCTGGAGCAGCGCGATCAACGTCGCAGCGTCCTCTTCGCCGAAGCCCTGCTCCCGCAGCCATGCCCGATACGTGGCCACAGACTGAACTCCCTCCAACACCGCCCGCTCAAACTGAGACACCGACAGGCCCCGAGGGGCGAGCGCCGTCTCCGCCTCCTGGCGCTTTAGTTGTGCAGCCTGATCCTGAGCCATCTGCATCTGAAGCAGGTACACCAGCGTCGCCTGATCTTGTGGACCGTACCCGAGGGACGCGAGTACCCCGCGGTACTCTACGAGCGTGCGTAGGCCCAGGCGGACTGCTCGTTCCATGTCCGCCAGACTGATCTGCCGCTTTGCCGCTGCCTTTTCGGCCTCAGCTCGCTTGCGCTCGGCGGCGCGAATGTCGCTGATCTCGGTTGTCAGCAGCGTTACCAGCGTGGTCTGGTCTTCGGCTACAAATCCCTCGCGCGTCAGGACACGCTTGTAGGCTGCCATGTCCATCACGCCGAGCTTGACCGCGCGCTCGACGTCGGCCAGGGAGATGTGACGCTCGGCCAGCTTAGCTTCGGCCTCTTTCCGCTTCGCAGCCGCCAGGCTGTCGGCGTCGAGCTGCAACTGTAGCAGCCGCACCAGCAGCTCGGCATCCTCATCGCTGTAGCCTTCACGCACCAGCAGATTCCGGTAGTCAGGAATCGTGCGCACGCCGGCGCGCACAGCCTGCTCGAACTCGCCCAGGGAAATCTTCTTCTTCTTGAGCTTCGCGTCGATCTCCGCGCGTCGCTCGCGCGCTTCCTGATCGGCGGCCAGGTCGGAGCGGAGCAAATCTGCCATGAGGTCGGCGTCATCGGGGAGGAATCCCTCTGAGGCGAGCCGCGCGCGGTACTGGTCCACGCTGCGCTGGCCCAGCCGCACGGCGCGCTCCAAGCCTTCGAGCGAAACGTGGCGCTCGGCCAGGCGGAGGGCCGCTTCGGCTTTGCGCGCCTCATTCTCGACCGTCAGGTCGAGCTCGCGCTGCAACATGCCGGCCAGCAGTTGGCGATCATCGTCCGAGAAGCCGGCGCCGGCGAGCTGGCTTCGATACTCTTCCACGCTCATGAAATTGAGCTTGACCGCGCGCTCGAGGTCGGAAAGCGATAGCTTGCGCTTGGCGGCCTCCGCGCGCAGCTCCTCGCGGCGCTCGGCTTCGGCGCGGGCGTCGTCTATTTGGCCTTCGAGCAGCTCCGCAAGGGCGTTGACGTCATCCGCCGCGTACTTCGCGGCGCGGAGCGCCTGGCGGTACTGCTCGACAGAGCGGAGGCCGCGGCGAACGAGCGCCTCGATTTGGGCCAAGCTGATTTCCTTGACGGCGAGCTCCGCTTCGATTTCGCGCCGGCGGGCGGCCTGTTCTTCGGCCTTGGCTTTTTGCTCGAGGGCTTTCGCGGCCGCGATCTCGGCTTTGACTTTGTCGGCGGCTGCCTTGTCGCTGATATCGGTCATGAGCAGCAGCTCGAGGGTTCGCGCGTCATCGGGCGAGTAGCCTAGCTTGTAGCAGGCCGAGCGGAAGTCGCCGATACCGACAATGCCGCGCTTGACCGCTTGCTCGGTGTCGCCGAGCGAGAGGTTGCGGAAGCTGAACTCGCGGCGGTATTCCGCAATCATGCGCATCCAGTCTTGCTCCCATTGCGGAAAGCCGAGGATTCCGAGCTGTCGGCGAACCGAGTCTACCTCAATGTCGCGCGCGGCGTAGGCGTCGGTGACGATGCCTGCCGCCTGGCGGCGGTATGTCTCGCTGACACGCTCCTGTTCGAGCGCGATGGTAGTTTTCGCAAGTTCGGGACTATACCCAGCGTCCTGCAAATGTTGTAGGCCGACGGCCTCCGTCCAGACGCCGCGGTCTATCAGGAATCGCACATCGGTATCGCTGAGGAATCGCTGGTGGGTGGCCAGCAGTGCTTCGGTGTCCGGGTCGCGGTAGCCCATGAGAGCGTGTTCCGCGAAGAGCTCCTCGCGGGTGGTTCGACCGCGGAGGTATTGGCGGATCAGCTCACCGCTGCCCAACCTGGTGGGCCGGAAGGTGCGATTGAGGAGCCAGGTGAACGGTTGCTCGACCAGTATCGAGAGCGGCGGCGCCATGACACGTCGGCTGAGGCGGCCCAGCCCGAGCGCTTGAACGAGGATGTCGTCCAGGTCCCCAAAGGTCTCGAGCTGGCCGGCGGAGAATAATTCCGCGACCCAGCCCTTCAGCCAGCCTTCGAATGAGAGGCGCGTCACCGTGGTAAGAAAGCGGCTGGCGCCCTCGCTGCCGGGTTGCAACTCTCGCGCGGTTGAGCCGCTGTAGTCGCCGAAGAGGGAACCGAGCACAGCCTGGCCCATGTTCGTGTACACGTGTCCGCGGCTTCCAGCCTGGCCAGGCTTGCCGACTCCCCCAATCTGCACCTCGACGCCCAGTAGGTCTTTCAGCGCCACGCTGGCGAGTTCGTCCAGGGCTGGGTCCATCAATTCCTCGGACTCGAGCAGTTGCCGGGCGACGAACGCGCCCATATAACCACAGGCTTTCAGTATCAGCCCGATTGCGCGGGTGAGGAGATAGTTCACATAGTCCCACATGAACTTCAGGAACTCTGGCGCTTTCAGCCAGTCCAGTAGTCCCTTCCACTGGCGGGCGAAGAAAGCGTCAACCTCTGCGGCGGGAAACTCTATTTTCGGCTTCTCTGTGGGCGCCGGCGGCTTCTGCGGCATCATGGAGAATTCCATCGTGGTTATCCTAGCGGTAGGGCGCGGAGCTCGCGGAGCGCCTTGGCGACGTCCTCGCCGATGGGTCCGCCTCCGGTTTGCTTATAAATGCGCCAGTGTTCCTCTGTTTGCTCGGCCGTGACGGCGGCGTGCCGTGGCCAGAAATCGGCTTTCTCCAGCGGATCAAGCGGCCGGCTGAATGCTCCGAGCAGGCTTTTCACGAGCGGGTCCTGGTAGTGAAAGATGCTGTTGTGAAAAATCGTGTCTTGTATGAGCTGCTCCGCTGTGACGATGGTGTTGATCCACTGCTCGATGATGGCCAGGTGCTCGAGGGCAATCTGGATAGGCAGCATGACGAGACGTTGCATCTCGACCAGCTTGGCGTCGAGTTTCTCCGCCCACTTGATATGAAACAGGCGCAGCACCAGGAGCATTTGGCGCGCCGCTTGAATGGTCTTCAGTATCGGCCGCGCCCATTTCTCATAGATTTCGAGGATCTTGTCGCGGATGCGCTGAATGGCTTTGAGCAGCCGCGGCAAGTCGCGGGTGATAAGCCGATGCAGGCGTCCGACGATCTTCGGTACGGCGCGCAACAGCGGCCAGATGACGCGGACCCAGATGTTGTGCAGGGCGCTGAGAATTTTCGCGGCGGCGCGCGCAATCTGCCAGGCGAAGCGGAGCAGGCCGTCACCAATGCTGGTGATACTCGCGCGCATTCCTTCCAGCGCGATCTTGGCAGCTCCGGAGATTGCCCCTCCAAATATCCGAAACAGGGTCGCGATAGCTCCGATAATGTTGATGGTCACGCTGACCGGGTCAATGCTCGGACTGAAGAACGCCGGGCGGACAGCGCCCACATCTGCGGGTAGTAAAGGCGCGGCCGCCGGCGGTATCAGGGCTCTCACCCAATCAGCTCCGGCTTGCACGACCGTTGTCGGCGGGGCGGTCAAGGTGATGCGTTGGCCGGCGCCGCCGATCACGGTAGTTGTGGGCACGGTGGGCAGGGTGGCCGCGCCGGCCAGCGGGCCAAGTGGGTAGGTGACACCCCAGTAGTAGGCCCGGGCATAATCGGGAAACGCGGCGGCGATGTACGGGCGAAGCTCGCGGATTAGTGCAGGGTTGGTTTCGCTCCAGGTCTCGGTCTCCGGATCCATTTGGAGGAACATGCCGTCCGCAGTGATGTTGACGGCCAGTTCCGGCGGTAGCTGGTCGCCACCCGCAAGGTGGGCGACGTACTGCTGTATTTGACTGGGCTCGGGCCAAAAGGAAGCCATGTCGGCCTCAGGTGGTGAGCAGGTTCAGGATTTCACGTGCGCGCGCGTCGATAGCCTGGCGCGCGGCCGCGGCCGTGAATCCTTCCGCGGCCATGCGGTGAATGAAGGGTCCTTGATCTTTGACGATGTATTCTATACGGACCATGGGAACCAGGCGGCCGCGGCCGTCTGTCCCGACTTCCTCAGCGAGTCGCACGATTCTGATGTCGGT
>Ga0315274_10009947_pt1 | contig 13713 bp, 12 predicted proteins | sample YL17G02_20_MG_FD_203700 | JGI IMG/M metagenome (GOLD analysis project Ga0315274, IMG submission 203700) | Sediment microbial communities from Yellowstone Lake, YNP, Wyoming, USA - YL17G02_20 | ecosystem: Environmental > Aquatic > Freshwater > Lake > Sediment | place: USA: Wyoming | collected...
TCTCCCTTTTCACGTGCCACGGCCCGCCCTCGGTCCTGGCGGGCCGTGATCTTCGGTTCTGAGATAGTCTCTTAGTACTACAACGCAACTTGCGCCTTTGCGCGGTGGGTCTCCGTACCCACCGCGCATGAACTGACGTTCTCAGCAGCGCCACGGGCCATGGCGCGGCGGGTGCGGAGACCCGCCGCGCTAAGTTGCGTTGTCGTGTTAGCCCTTGACGACGCCCAGCGGCCGCAGGCGGCAGACCGTGTGCGCCAGGCCCGCCCGCACCACCACCTCGACCACGTCCGCCACGTCCTTGTAGGCGCCGGAGTACTCCTCGGCGAGTCCCTGCGAACTGCGGCTGCGCGCGGCAATGCCCTTGCGGGCGAGGTCGGCCTTGACCTCTTCGCCGCGCATCCGCCGCCGCGCCTCGTGCCGCGACATCGCCCGACCCGCCCCGTGGCAGACCGAGCCGAACGTCTCCTCCATGGCCGCCGGCTCGCCCACCAAGAGGAACGAGTACCGCCCCATGTCGCCGGGGATGAGGACGGGCTGCCCCACCGCGCGGTAGGCGGCGGGCACCTCCGGGTGGCCGGCCGGGAAGGCCCGGGTCGCGCCCTTGCGGTGGACGCACAGCATCCGCTCGCGCCCCTCGACCCGGTGCGACTCCATCTTGGCGATGTTGTGCGCGACGTCGTAGACGAGCCGCAGGCCCAGGTGGCGCGGCTTCGTGCCGAACACCCGCGCAACGGCGTCGCACACGCGGACCATGAGCATCTGCCGGTTGGCCCACGCGTAGTTGGCCGCCGCCCGCATCGCGCCCAGGTACTGCCGCCCCTCGTCGCTCTCGACCGGGGCGCAGCACAGTTGCGGGTCCGGGAGGTCGAAGCCGTACTTGCGGGCCGCGCCGCGCATCGTCTTCAGGGCGTCGTCGCAGACCTGGTGCCCCAGGCCGCGGCTGCCGGAGTGGATCATCAGGGCGACCGACCCGCGGGCGACGCCGAACGCCTCGGCCGCCCGCTCGTCGAACACCTCCTCGACGACCTGGACCTCGAGGAAGTGGTTCCCCGCGCCGAGCGAGCCGACCTGGTCCTTGCCGCGCTCGTACGCCCGCTTCGAGACGGCGTCCGGGTCGGCCCCCGGCAGGCGGCCGCCCGCCTCGGTGCGGTCGAGGTCTTCGGCATCGCCGAACCCGTTGGCGACGACGTAGCGCGCCCCGTCCACGAGGACGCGCCGCAGTTCCTTCGGCGCGAGCACCAGGTCGCCCCCCTCCCCGACGCCGCACGGCACGTGGGTGAAGATCTCGTTGACCACGTCCTCGATGCGGTCGCGGACCTGGGCCTCCTGGAGGTCGGAGCGGACCATCCGCACGCCGCAGTTGATGTCGTACCCGACGCCGCCCGGCGAGACGACGCCCCCCTCGGCCGGGTCCGTGGCCGCCACCCCGCCGATGGGGAAGCCGTAGCCCCAATGGATGTCGGGCATCGCCAAACTGGCCCGGACGATGCCCGGCAGGCAGGCGACGTTCGCGACCTGCTCGGGGGCGCTGTCGCCGCGAATCTGCGCGATGAGTTTCTCGTCGGCCCAGATGAGGCCGTCGACCCGCATGCCCGGCTTGTACGACTTCGGGATGCGGTAGCAGTAGTCCGCCACCTTCTCCAGCGGACCCGTGTAGGCATTGCCGCCCATGACCGCTCCTTCCCCTTCGCCGGCATCAGGGACGCTTCCCTATCCCTACTACGCTACTTCTCTAACCGCAAAGACCGCAAAGATCGCCAAGAAAGGCAGGTCTGGGCAACACCAACGGCATGGAGACCGTTGGCGGATGCGCTCAAGGCTGGGCGTCTCCCCCTGCCACGGGTGCCGAAGGCGCAACTCCTTTTATGACAATGTCTTACCTTTGCGTCCTTTGCGACCTTTGCGGTTAAAGTAGCGTTGTAGTACTATTGCCCGAAATCCGAAATGCCTCACTCCGCCCGCTCACACGTCCAGGATCACCCGGGCCCGCCACGAGCCGTCGGCCTCGGCGTGCACGTCCAACTCGTGGTAGGTCACGCCCTTGACCTCGGCCCGGGCGCGGTGCCGCCGCGGGTCGAACCGGCCGAAGCCGACGCGGGCCCGGGCGCGGTCCGCCGCCGCCTCCTCGAACTCGAACCGGATCGGCACCAGCCGCCGCGTCTCGAACCGGAAGAGGAGTTCCTGGAGCCACGAGACCAGGAGTTCGCCGAGGTCGCCGGCGGCCTCGCCCTCGACCTTCACCGCGACGACCTCCTCGGCCTCGACCTCCGCGGGCAGGTCCTCGAGGACCTGGGCGAAGACGGCCCGCGCCGCGGTCTCCAGGAGGTCCTGGAGCGTGCCGGCCCGGATCGAGAGACCCACGTCGGCCGTGTGGTCGAAGACCTCGAACGTGCCCATCGCGTCCCCGCCTTGGTCCCACAGCGCCGCGTTGCGCGCGGGTGCAGAGCCCCGCCGCGCAGAAACCGCACGTGGCGCCGCGGGATCAGAACTCGACGCCCGGCTGGGCGCCGGCGCCCGCGTCGTACGGATGCTTGACCGACCGCATCTCGGTCACCAGGTCGGCCCGCGCCACGAGGTCGTCCCACGCGCCGCGGCCCGTCAGCACCAGGTGCACGCCCGCCGGGCGGGCCGCGAGGAGGCCCGCGACGTCCTCGCGCGTGAGGAGCCCCAGCCCCACCGCCTCCAGAATCTCGTCGGCGACGACCATCTCGTGCTGCCCGCCCGAGAGGCACCGGCCGACGAGCGCCAGGGCCTCGCGCGCGGCCGCCTGGTGCTCGGCCTTCGACGGGCCCTCCCCCGCCACGACGAAGCCGCAGCCCATGACGTGGACCTCCAGGTCCGGCGCCAGGCGCTTGGCGGCCTCGTGCTCGCCGACCCCCTGCCGCTTCAGGAACTGGATGAAGGCGACCCGCAGGCCGTGCCCGACCGCCCGCATCGCTTGGCCGAGGGCCGACGTGGTCTTGCCCTTGCCGTCGCCCGTCAGGACGATGACCAGCCCCCGGCCTGCCTGCGCGACCATCGCCGGCCCCTTCCCGCCTGCCCCCGGGCAAGCAGGTTCCATGATAGGCCGGCGCCGCGCCGGCCGCAAGCCGCCGCCCCCACGCCGCGTCCCTCGGTTGACAGCCTGCCGCGCCGCGCCGTAGACTGGACTCGCGTCGCCCCGGAGAAAGGTCCGATGCGATGAGACGACTGGCCCTGTGCGTGGTGATGGCGTCGCTGGCCGCCGCCGGCTGCGGCAAGTCGGGGCCGCCCGCGCCGACGGGCGACGGCCAGGCCGAGATGACCCGCATCCTCGACGCCGTCCAGGCCGCCACCGGCGCCCGGCGCGCCGCCGAGACCGCCTGGTACGGGCCCGACACCCTCCACGAACTCATCGACGGGATGGACCGGTACTACCTCGACGCGGGCTTCGTCCGGCTGGCCTGCGCCGACTGGAAGGCGCCCGGCGCCGCCGGCGACGCCTACGTCGAACTCACCCTCTACGACATGGGCTCGCCGGAAGGCGCCCTGGACGTCGTGGCCGACTCGCGGACCGACCGGACCGCGTACCTCGACCTTGGCAACGAAGCCCAGAAGACCGACGATGGGCTGGAGTTGCGGGCCGGGCGGTACTACGCGCGGCTGACCGCCCGCCGCGACGTCGCGGGCCAGCAGGACCTCGTGCGGCGCCTGGCCGAGGCCCTGGCCCGGGCCGCGCCGCCCGGCCCGAGCGACGCCGACCTCGTGGCCCCGCTGCCGGCCGAGGGCATGCGGCCGCACTCGGCGGCGTACACGACCGCGGGGTTCCTCGGGCGCGACTACCTCAAGGGCGTCCGCGAGGCGGCCTACGAGGCCGACGGCGGGCCCGAGCGGCGGTTCGTCCTCGAGGCCGGCGACGACGCCGCCGCCGAGGCGCTCTTCGCCAGGTGGAAGGCCTCCGTCACGCCCCCGCCCGCGGCCGCCGGCGCAAACGAATTGGCATACGATGAGCCCTATGTCGGCCGCGTGACGGTCGTCCGCGACGGCCGGCGCCTCCGGGGCGCCATCCGCAAAGCCGCGGGCGCCGGCCCGCAGACGACCGCGCCCGAGTGACTGAAGAGAGCGCACCTCGCCCCATCGGAGGAGAAGACGCCCATGGACCGCCCGATCCGTTCGCCCGGCCGCACCTCGCTGGCCGCCCTCCTCCTGGCCCTCCTGGCCGCAGCGCCGGCCCTGGCCGACCAGGTCCTCTTCGATTTCGAGAAGGGCTTCGACTTCGGCAAGGTCACGACCCGCGACGCCGCGGTCGCCGCGGCCAAGCCCGGCGGCGGCACGGCCCTCCGCGCCGCCACGGGACACGCCCAGCCGTGGCCCGGCTTCGACCTGGTGGCCCCCGACGGACGGTGGGACCTCGCGAAGTTCGAGTATATCGCCCTCGACGTGAAGAACCTCGGCGCCAGGACGGTCCAGGTTTGCTGCCGCGTGGACAACACGGGCGCCGACGGCGTCAACAACTGCAACACCGACTCGGTCTCCCTCGGGGCCGGCCAGGCGGGGACCCTCAAGGTCGTCTTTCGGCGGCGGCCCGCGGGCGGGGCGGCGGAGATCAAACTCTTCGGCATGCGCGGCTACCCGATGCCGCAGGACGCCCAGGGCTCGATCGACCCGTCGCAGGTGACGCAACTGGTGATCTTCGTTTCGCAGCCCGACGCCGATCTCGCGTTCGAGATCGACAACGTCCGTGCCGGCGGCTCGTACACGCCGCCGCCGGAGGCCGCGATGAAGCCCGAGGCGTTCTTCCCACTCATCGACATCTTTGGGCAATACATCCACCGCGACTGGCCGGGCAAGGTCCACTCGCTCGAGGACCTGGCGGCCGCGCGGCGGGCCGAGGAGGCCGACCTCCAGGCGCACCCCGGCCCGACGGACTGGGACGCGTACGGCGGATGGAAGGACGGCCCCGCCTTGAAGGCGACCGGCTTCTTCCGCGCCGAGAAGCACGAGGGGAAGTGGTGGCTGGTGGACCCGGAGGGGCGCCTCTTCTTCTCGCACGGCATCGACTGCGTCGGCGAGAACGGCGCCACGCCGATCGAGGAGCGCGAGAAGTGGTTCGCCGACCTGCCCGAGAAGGACCCCGACTTCAAGGAGTTCTTCTGGACGGCCTACGCCCTGCACGGCCACTACAAGGGCCGCTCGCCGCGGTGCTTCGACTTCGCGGGGGCGAACGCCCGCCGCAAGTACGGCCCCGACTGGCGGCAGGCGACGGACGACCTCGCCCACCGCCGCCTGCGCTCGTGGGGCATGAACACGGTCGCCAACTGGTCTGATTCGCGCATCTACCTGCTCAAGCGCACGCCCTACGTCGTCTCCGTCGGGTTCGAGAGCAAACTCATCGAGGGCAGCGAGGGCTACTGGGGCAAGTTCAAGGACCCGTTCGAGCCGGACTTCCAGGAGAACGTGCGGGCCGCCATGGCCCGCGAGGCCGGCAAGACCGCCGGCGACCCGTGGTGCATCGGCTACTTCCTGGATAACGAGATCGCCTGGAACGACGACACGAGCCTGTCGCTGGCAGCCCTGAAGTCGCCGCCCGACCAGGCGGCCAAGAAGGCGTTCGTCGCCGACCTCCGGGCCAAGTATGGACGCATCGAGAAACTCAACGGCGCCTGGGGGACGGATCACGCCTCGTGGGAGGCGCTCCTCGCGCACCGCGGCGAACCCGACCGGAAGCGCGCGCAGCCGGACCTCCTGGCCTTCTACACCCGCGTCGCCGAGCAGTACTTCCAGGTCTGCCGCGACGCCGTCAAGGCCGTCGCGCCGGACAACCTGTACCTCGGGTGCCGGTTCGCGTGGGTCAACGACCTGGCGGCCCAGGCGGGGGCGAAGTACTGCGACGTCGTCTCGTACAACCTCTACCGCCGGAGCGTCGCCGACTTCCGGATGCCCGCCGGCATCGACCGGCCCGTCGTCATCGGCGAGTTCCACTTCGGCGCGCTCGACCGCGGCATGTTCCACACCGGCCTCGTCCCGGTCGCCAGCCAGGAGGAGCGCGCCGCCGCCTACCAAGCGTACGTCCGCGGGGCGATCGCCAACCCGCTGATCGTCGGCTGCCACTGGTTCAAGTACGGCGACGAGCCGACCACCGGCCGCCCCTACGACGAGGAGAACTACCAGATCGGCTTCGTCGACATCGCCGGCACGCCCTACCCCGAGACCATCGCCGCCAGCCGCGAGGTGGGCTACCACCTCTACGGGCCGAGCAGCGGAACGTCGGGCAAGTAAGGGGCCGGGGGGCGCCGACGTGGGGGACTCAGGAGGAAGCGGCGGCGGAGTGCGTGCCGTGGCCGCGCCGGCGGCGGACCAGGTGCCCGACCGCCGCGCCGAGGAGGCCGGCAGCCAAACCGAACGCGGCGTAGGACGCGAGGCGGCCGCCGATGCCGCCGAGGCCCAGCGCCTCATGGGAGTTGAGGAGCGGGGCCGTCAGCCGCTTCGCCAGCATCACGGCGTTGGCGGCCATTCCCGCAAGCCCCACGAGCGGCACCGTCCACGCCGCGCTCCAGCGCCGCCGCTCCGCCAAGCCGATCGCGCCGTCGAGGAGCATCCCGGCCAGGCCGACGGCCGGCAGGCCCGTCGCGCCTCCCGCCAGGTTGCCGCCCGCCGCCATCGCCGCCAGGGCCGCGCTCACCGCGCCCGCCGTCGCCCCCGCGGCGCTCGGGAAGACCAGCCGCGCCGCGATGATCGGCGCCATCCAGAGGAGCGCCTTGTGCCCGGGCAGGCCGGCGTGCAGCCGCATGTGCGCCGCCGCGAGGCCCGCCAGGACGCCGACCGCCGCCGCGCCGAGGAGCCCCTCGAGCGCGGCCGCGGCCGCCGGGCTACTCGGTCGGCTTCGGCCGCTTTCGATCGACGGGAATCCAGGCATCGTGCTCCTCGCTCCACTCGACCGGCAGGACCGGCTCGTGCGCGACCAGGCGCGGCCGCACCCAGCCGAGCGTCCGGCACGGGTCGTCGCCGGTGCCGCGGCGGCCCACCTCGACCGGCCACACGCGGATGCCCAGGCGGCCGATCTCGCTCAGCGTAACGCGCTCGGGCAGGTCCCGCAAGCCGGGCAGGTCGATGAAGCGGCCGTCGTGCCCGGCGGCCCGGCGTCCGACGGCCGCCAGCGCCCCGATGACGCCCAGGCCGCTCCCCCCGAGGGGACGAAGGGCGAGGCCCGCCTCCCCCGCCAGCGCCATCGCCTCGGCCGTCTCGACGACCTGCCTGGCCGCGGCCGCGCCGAACGCCCGGACGGCCTCGGTCACGGCGTCCGCGGCGGCGACGCACACGCCCGGGTCGGACCCGTCGGCGGCCCGCGCGGCCACGAAGTCGAAGGCGAAGGCGGCGGCCTCGGCGCCGCCGTCCGCCTCCAGGGCCACGCACGCGCCGCTGTTGTGCGACGTGTACGGAATCCGCGGATCGACCAGGAACTGGTGCCGCGTCACGCCCGCCGGCCGCAGGCCGCGCTCGGCGCACGCCTGCGCGAGGCGCCGCGCGAGGTACCCCGTGCCGCGGCTCGCCTGCGTGTCCGTGTCGTCCAGTCCGATGAGGAGCGTCGCCATCTTGCCCGACCTCACTCGAAGGCCTCGCGCGGGCTCTCGGTCACCGTGCGCACGTCGCCGGAGAGCGTGAGGTAGTTGACGCCCTTCTTCTCGAACCGGTGGGCGGTCGGTCCGCCGCTGAACCAGGCGTCGCTGGCGACCCAGGCCCGCGCGGCCCCGCCGGTGCGGAGGCGCCGCGGCCACGCGACGTTCGAGCGGAGGAAGGTGCTGACGAGGCGGTTCGGCGTCGGCCGCTCGCACGCGTAGTAGAAGTAGCCGATGCGGCCGGCCTCGGCGGCCTCGGGCGAGTAGAGGCGGCCCTCGGCCGTCTCGCTCGGGCAATAGTACACGCGCTGGTCATCGACATACGTCTTCAACGCCGCCACGAGGGCCGGGTGCGGGCCGTCCACCACGTCGGACGCCGGCAGCAGGCCGTCGTGGTCCTTCGCCCAGGTCAGGATGCCGACGCCGAGGTGCCGCAGGTTCGAGCGGCACTCGACCTGGTGGGCCTCCTCCAGGGCGCGGCTGCCGGCCGACAGGAGGAGCGAGGCCAGGAGGGCCAGCACGGCGCACACGATGAGCAACTCCAGGAGCGTGAAGGCCGCGCGGCGCCCACCCCGGCCCTCAGACCGCACGTTCGGGCACAGCGTCAGGCATTTCGCGCGGCGTCTCGCCATGACCGCTTCTCCCCGGCGCCCCCGCGGCGGCGCGGCCGGTCAGTCGCCGTACCCGTCCGGATGCGCCGCGTGCCAGCGCCACGCCGTCTCGACGATCCGGTCCAACTCGGGGAACCGCGGCTTCCAGCCGAGGTCGCGCTGGATCCGCGCGCTGGAGGCCACGAGCGTGGGCGGGTCGCCCGCGCGGCGCGGGCCCTCCTTCGTCGGGATGCGGCGGCCGGTCACGCGGGCGGCCGACTCGATCACCTCGCGGACCGAGTAGCCGGCGCCGTTGCCGAGGTTAAAGGTCAGGCCCTTGCGCGGCTCGATCGCCTCCATCGCCAGGATGTGGGCCTGCGCGAGGTCGTACACATGGATGTAGTCGCGGACACACGTGCCGTCGGGCGTCTCGTAGTCCGTGCCGTAGACGGTGACGGCCTCGCGCTTGCCGAGGGCCGCCTGGAGCACGATGGGGATGAGGTGCCCTTCCGGGCGGTGGTCCTCACCGATGGCGGCGTCGGGGGCCGCGCCGGCGGCGTTGAAGTAGCGGAGGGCGGCGTACCCCAGCCCGTAGGCCTCGGCCGCGTAGCGCAGGGCGTGCTCGAAGTCCAACTTCGTCTGGCCGTAGGCGTTGATCGGCTCGGTCGGATGGTCCTCCGGGATGGGGACCTTGACGGGGTTGCCGTAGGTGGCGGCGGAGGACGAGAAGACGATCCGCCTCACGCCCGCGCGGCGCATCGCCGCGAGCAGCGCGAGGCTCGCGACCACGTTGTTGCGGTAGTACTTCTCGGGGTCGGTCATGCTCTCGGGCACCGAGCACGAGGCGGCAAAGTGCATGACGCAGTCGAAGCCGCCCCGGAGGGCGGCGTCGAGCGCCGGCGCGTCCGCGAGGTCCCCCTTGACGAGCACGCCGGCCGCGACGGCGGCCGCGTGGCCCTCCGACAGGTTGTCGAAGACGCGGACCGCGTGGCCGGCCTCGCCCAGGAGGCGGACGACGTGGCTCCCGATGTACCCCGCCCCGCCCGTCACGAACACGTTCATGCGATCGGCTCCTCGCTCCGGTAGTAGGCGACCGTGCGGGCGAGACCCTCGGCGCGCCCGATGCGCGGCTCCCAGCCGAGCAGGCGCCGCGCGAGCGCGATGTCCGGCCGCCGGCGCTGCGGGTCCTCGGCCGCCGCGGGGGCGAACTCGACTGCGCTCCGCGAGCCCGCGAGCGCGACGACCTCGCGCGCCAGGTCCAGGATCGGCACCTCGTCCGGATTGCCGAGGTTGACCGGCCCCGGGGCGGCGTCGCACGCGGCCAGGCCGAGGAGCGCCTCCACGAGGTCGCTCACGTAACAGAAACTCCGCGTCTGGCGTCCCGAGCCGAACACCCGGAGCGGCCGCCCGGCCAGGGCCCGGACGACGAAACTCGCGACGACGCGGCCGTCGTCCGGCCGCATCCGCGGCCCGTACGTGTTGAAGATCCGCGCGATCCGCACCCGCAGGCCGCGCTCCGCGCCATAGGCGGTCACGAGGGCCTCGGCATACCGCTTCGCCTCGTTGTAACTCGCGCGGGCGCCGACCGGATCGACGTTGCCGGCATACGTCTCGACCTGCGGATGGACCGCCGGGTCGCCGTAGACCTCGCTCGTCGAGGCCATGACGAACACGGCGCCGCACGCGGCCGCCAGGTCCAGGCAGCGCCGCGTCCCCTCCGCGCCGGCGCGCAGCGTCCGGATGGGCCGCGCGGCGTGCTGGGCCGCCGACACGGGCGAGGCCAGGTGGTAGACCCGGTCGAACGGGCCGCGGACGGGCAGCGGCTCGACGACGTCGGCCTGGACGAAGGTCGCGCGGCCGGACGAGAGCAGGCCCTCCAGGTTCCGCAGGCGGCCGCTCGACAGGTCGTCCAGGCAGACGACCTCGTGGCCGTCGGCGGCCAGTCGGTCGGCCAGGTGCGACCCGATGAAGCCGGCGCCGCCCGTCACCAGGACCCGCATCGCTCGCCCCTCCCCGTGCCGAGACGGTAATTATAGAGGGGGCCGGGCGCGGCCGCCAAGCAAAAGGCCGCGCCGGCCGAAGGCGGGGCCGGTCTCGGCATACGCCTCCGTATGGACCGACCTGCCGCGCGCCAATGTCCTCCTCACCCGCTCGCCCCGTGTGCGCGGTGGGTCTCCGTACCCACCGCGCCAGGAACGGAATTGCCGGTCGGGGAACCGCGGTTTGCGCGGCGGGTGCGGAGACCCGCCGCGCCAAGTCACGGCGTCAGCGGCCGGCGGCTCGGCGTACGGGTGTGGGAGGGGGGCGCGGCGTCCGGCGTGCCCCTTGCGGCCGGCGGGCTCAGGCGCCGGCCGGTTCCGCCGCGTAGGGGATCGGCTGGTACTCCGGCACGATGCTCTGGAGGACGCGCTGGACCTCCTCGACCGACGCGCCGTTCATGACGGCCTCGAGGCGCCGGAGGGCGTCGGTCATCTCGGCCTCGGTGCAGGCGCGGCTCTGCCAGATGAACACCTTCTTGTGATGGGTCGGCAGGACGTTCTCGCTGGTCGTGCGGAGTTCCTCGAACAGTTTTTCGCCGGGGCGGACGCCGAGGAACTCGATCTGGATGTCCTCGTCGGGCCGGAAGCCGGACAGGGTGATCATGTTGCGCGCCAGGTCCACGATCCTGACCGGCTCGCCCATGTCGAGGAGCATGATCTCGCCGCCCTTGCCCATCGTGCCGGCCTGGATGACGAGTTGGGTCGCCTCGGGGATGGTCATGAAGTAGCGCTGCATCTCCGGGTGCGTGACCGTCACGGGCCCGCCGCGCGCGATCTGCTCGCGGAAGATGGGCACCACGCTGCCGGCCGAGCCCAGGACGTTGCCGAAGCGGACGGCGACGAACTTGGTCTTCGCGCACGCGGCGCTGGTCGACAGGGACTGGCAGTACATCTCGGTGATGCGCTTCGTGCACCCCATGACGCTCGTGGGGTTGACGGCCTTGTCGGTCGAGATGAGGACGACGGCCCCGGCCCCGTACTGGCACGCCATGTCGGCGATGTTCTTGGTGCCGAAGACGTTGTTCTTGATGGCCTCGCCGGGGTTGAGTTCCATCATGGGCACGTGCTTGTGGGCAGCCGCGTGGAAGACGACGTCGGGGCGCCAGCGGCCGAAGATGGCGTCGATGCGGCTGCGGTCGCAGACGTCGGCGATGACGGGCACCAGCGCCGTCGCGGGCTGGGCGGCGCGCAATTCGCGCTCGATGTAGAAGAGGTTGTTCTCGGCCTGCTCCAGCATCACGAGGCGCTTGGGGTGGAACTGGAGGAGTTGGCGGCACAGTTCGGACCCGATGGAACCGCCCGCCCCCGTCACCAGGACGACCTTGTCCTTCAGGAACGGGCCGATGCGGTCCACGTCCAGCGAGACGGGCTCGCGGCCCAGGAGGTCGTTGATGTCCACCTCGCGGAGGCGGATGATGTCGGTCCGCCCGTCGATCAGGTCCGCCATGCCCGGGACGATACGGAACACCAGTTTGCGGCCCTTGCACACCTCGATGATGCGGCGCAACTGGTCGCGCGTCGGCTGCCCGAGCGCGATGATGACTTCCTCGACCTTCAGCCGGTCCGCCAGCGAGGCCAGGTCGTCCACGCCGCCCAGGACCGGCACCCCGTGGATGCGGATCCCGCGCTTCATCGGGTCGTCGTCGACGAACGCCACGACGTGGTACTTCTCCACGGGCAGGCGGTAGAGTTCCCTCAGGACGCCTTCGCCGGCGTCGCCGGCGCCGACGATCGCGACGCGCGTCAGGCCGGCCGGGCTCACCGGGCGCGACCCCTCGCGGATGATGCGCACCAGGAACCGCAGCCCCCCCGTCAGGGCGATCGTGGCCGCCCAGTCGATGATCAGCACCACGTCCGGCACCGGGTACTGCGGCGAGTCCGGCACGACGATCCGAAGCGACTCCAGCCGGCACGCCCCCTTAAAGAGGTACACCCCCACGATGATCAGGAACGTCGAGATGTGGCTCGACTTGAACGTCTCGATCAGGTCCTGGATGCTGACGTACTGCCACCATCCCGCGTAGAGCCGGAAGTACCCGAACACCAGCAGTTTCACCAGAAGGACGAACACGAGGAGTTTCGGGAACACGCTCCAGAGCGAGACGGGCACGCCCGAGAACTCCGAGACGTGCATCGCCTGGCCCGCCACCTCCGCGCGCACGACGTCCGGAATCGGCGCGTAGAACGGCGGCACGCGGAACTCGTAACGCAGGGCGTACGCCAGCCAGAACGAGATGGCGAACAACAGGAGGTGCACCGCCGCGACGTACGCGTGCCGCAGGACCGGCGCGTAGTACCTCGGGATCTTCACCGGCTTGTCGCGATCCGCCGTCGCCACCCGCTACCCCCGAACAGCCCCCTGCGGCCGGGACCGGGCCTTCCGGGGAGTGCCGGCCCCGCCGCCGAGGCCGATACCGGTCCCGGCAACCCTTCCTTCATCGGCCTGGCGCGCAACCGGCCTTCACCCAAAGGGCGGCACCGCAGGAGACGGCCGCGACGGCGCTCAGCGCGACCGGCCCTGCATCAGGAGGGCGAGCGCCTCGGACCGCGTCGCCTCGGACTTCAGGAAGGCCCCGCGCACGACGCTCGTCACGGTGATGCTGCCGGGCTTCTGGACGCCCCGGATCGTCATGCACAGGTGCTCGGCCTCGATGACGACCATGACGCCGCGCGGCCCCAGCGTCTTCATGATGTCGTCGGCGACGGCGCTGGTGAGCCGCTCCTGGACCTGGAGTTTCCGCGACTCCATCTCCACGATCCGCGCGAGTTTCGACAGGCCCGTCACGCGCCGGCCCTTCGGCAGGTAGGCCACGTGGGCCTTGCCGATGAACGGGACGAGGTGGTGCTCGCACATGCTCATCAGGGGGATGTCGCGCAGGAGGATGATCTCGTCGTACTCCTCCATCGGCATGGCCTTCATGATGTCCTCGGCGCGCTGGTCCATGCCGGCGACCAGTTCCTTCCACATCCGCGCCACGCGCCGCGGCGTATCCCGCAGGCCCTCGCGGGCGGGGTCCTCGCCCAGACCCTCCAGGAGGAGCCGCGTCGCCGCCTCCACCTTCTTCAGGTCGACCATAGCCTTCCCCTGCGTCTCGGATGATGCCCTTGCGTTTGTCCCGCGACGGGCCCAGAATAGAGGCGCGCGGCGTCTTTGTAAAGCCGCTCGTTGCGGCCCGCGCTTCGGGCAGGGCCTTTCAGTTCTCATGTGGCACGCCCGCCCTCGGGCGTGAGAGGCTCGGGGCGTTGGGGCAGACGCCCTTCGGCCTCAGCCGGGGGCGGCTGAGCCACAGGCCCTGGCCCGAGAACTGAAAGGCCCTGGCGCTTCGGGAGGGGCTGTTGACAACCGCCCCGGGGCCGGTAGGCTGGGCGAGACCGCCTCAAGATCGCGAGGTGCCTCATGGCCGCCGAACGGGTGCCGGTTCGCGTCTATGCCGACGACAAGGCCGCGTCGCGGGCCGTGGCCCGCCGCGTCGCCAAGTGGATCCGCAAGCGCGCCGCCGAGGGCAAGCC
>Ga0315274_10009948_pt1 | contig 13712 bp, 6 predicted proteins | sample YL17G02_20_MG_FD_203700 | JGI IMG/M metagenome (GOLD analysis project Ga0315274, IMG submission 203700) | Sediment microbial communities from Yellowstone Lake, YNP, Wyoming, USA - YL17G02_20 | ecosystem: Environmental > Aquatic > Freshwater > Lake > Sediment | place: USA: Wyoming | collected...
GGATTAAGATCATGAAAAGATTCTTTTTTGTATGGCCTGGCGTTTTAGTAATACTTACATGTTTACTTGTCTTTGGAGTCAAATATTCGAAGGGCAACAGTTGGATGGTACAGAACCTTAGCCCGGCGCCACCTGTTAATCCCGTTCGCCTTATCTTTATCCACCATTCTGTGGGCGAGCATTGGTTATGCGATGACAATGGTGGCTTGGGGATCGCCTTGCGAGACAATAGCTACTATGTCAGCGATACCTACTACGGGTGGGGACCCGACAATATTGGCGATCGTACCGATGTTGGAAACTGGTGGGAATGGTTTCGAGGGCCAAGTAGTTCTACTTATGTGAATGCACTTTATAACGAAGGTGATCAGCATTCATCCTATTCTCGTCTTCCTACTTCACCGTCGGGCGAGAATGAAGTTATCATGTTCAAGTCATGTTTCCCGAATTCAGCGCTTCAGGGCAATCCAAGCGATCCAGTGCCTACAATTGACAGCAATCCTCTGCGTGCTGAAGGGAGCGGATCGGAATACCACACAGTAGCTAATGCAAAGGGCATCTACATCGACATTCTGGAATATTTTCGTACAAGGCAAGACAAGTTATTTATCGTCATCACTGCACCCCCCTTGATGACAAGTGACACCAACACCGCGCAAGCAGCGAATGCTCGTGCCTTTAACAACTGGTTGGTCAACGAATGGCTTGCTGGTTATTCCTACAAGAACGTAGCGGTCTTCGATTTCTACAATGTTCTTACCAGTAATGGGGATAATGCCGACACAAACGATCTCGGTTTGGAGGCCGGCAACCACCACCGGTGGTGGAATGGGGCTATACAGCACATCCAGAGTGTGAACTATGATATGGCGGCTTACCCAACCGAAGACAGCCACCCCAGTCAGGCTGGGAACCTGAAAGCCACTGGAGAATATCTGGATCTTCTTAACGTTGCTTACAACCGCTGGAAAGTAGCCTCCACTTCATCCAATCCTTGCGACTTCAACGGTGACGGGAAGACAGACATTCTGTGGAGAAACAAGACCACTGGTCAGAATGTGGTGTGGTTTATGAACGGTGCGGTTTATAGCAATTACGCGGAGCTTTTGCAGGTTGGAGATACGAACTGGGAGATTGTTGGGACAGGTGATTTCAACGGCGATGGGAAGACAGACATCCTGTGGAGAAACAAGACCACTGGTCAGAATGTGGTTTGGTATATGAATGGGGCCGTTCGGAGCGGCTATTCATATATTGACACGGTTGCTGACACCAACTGGCAGATTGTCGGCACAGGTGATTTCAACGGTGACGGGAAGACAGATATATTGTGGAGGAACAAAACTACTGGTCAGAACATTGTGTGGTATATGAACGGTGCGGTTTATAGCAATTACGCGGAGCTTTTGCAGGTTGGAGATACGAACTGGGAGATTGTTGGGACAGGTGATTTCAATGGGGATGGGAAGACAGACATACTCTGGAGGAACAAAACTAATGGTCAGAATGTGGTTTGGTATATGAATGGGGCCGTTCGGAGCGGCTATTCATATATTGACGCGGTTGCTGACACCAACTGGCAGATTGTTGGGACAGGTGATTTCAACGGTGACGGGAAGGTAGATATATTGTGGAGAAATAAGAGCACGGGTCAGAATGTGGTATGGTTTATGAATGGAGCTGCTTTTAGCAGCTATGCGGAGCTTATGCAGGTTGCTGACACCAACTGGGAGATCGTTGGCCCCAAGTAGATAAACCGTGTGTTGGCAAAAATATAGGAATATAGGAGTTTGGTGGACTGATCCGATTGATAAAGAGGTGTTTCATGGATAGGAAACTGAGCCGTGTTGTTCTTCTGATCAGTTTGTTACCATCGGTAACGATTTACCTCGATGATTCGGATTCTCAGATTTCATCCCCTGATTCCTTCTACGCAGACCCGGATTACCCGATAGATTCCTATCTAAGCTGATGGGGCCATTAATCTTATTCGGGCGGAGGGGTTGGTTTACCCACAGGAGGGGGTAAACATCCCATTTTTCTGCCCCGTGAGGGCAGAGATCTTGTCTTTAGTTTCCATTATTCCAATGCAAAAGCTTCTTGTCACGCTCTTCCCCGGACGGCGAAAAAAGTACCCCATATCTTGTGGTTTTTTTTCTTGACATACTACTCATTTTTTTGTTTTATTTACCCCGGTGGAAATCGGGGCCGGAATGACGAAAAGGGACGATGCCTCAAATTCGTCTCTCCGGCGAAAGCCGGAGCCCAGCCCAAGGTTTTCAAACGGGCAAGCCTTCAATTCGAGGATGTCTATCCTATTATGGACTCCTAAGTAATTCATTATACCAAGGAGTCCATAATACCCCATGCCCGGAGGGCACCCTCGAACCATGAAAATTGTTTCCCCCTCTCCCTTGATGGGAGAGGGTGGGGGTGAGGGTGAGTCAAAGCCTTTGCCCCCTCACCTCAATCCTCTCCCCCAGAGGGGAGAGGAGGTATATTAGGTGCTATTTTCAAGCTAATTGAGAAGACATATTCTCCCGGAAATCTCCCCTAACCCCTCTTTGCCAAAGAGGGGAATTCCTCCCTTTTGTGAAGGGAGGGAAGGAGGGATTTCGTCTCCAATGTCCACACAATTATGGACTGACCAGTATCATGCGTGGTTTGAAGGGTGAATTACCACCGTTAGTGAACCTGGATGTTGCACACGACTATGTCTATGTGGAAGATGTCATTGAAGCTTATCTCCTTTCTGCTACCCAACCTAACCAGAAGCTCGGTGCAGTGTACAATGTGGTGTACAATGTGGGAACGGGTGTGCAGACCTCCCTGCGCCAGGCGGTGAATATAGCACGACGGGTGATGAATATTAAAGTTGAGGCCGTTGGGGAGACTATGTCAAATCGCAAGTGGGATACTAACGTCTGGGTGGCGGATAATCGAAAGATACGGGCAGAGTTGGGCTGGCAACCACGCCACACGTTTGAGCAAGGATTCCGTCTGATGGTAAATTGGTTTCATGCAAACCCGTCTATGCGCAACTTCTACCAGTTGCACCGGCAGGTGCCAGCATGAAGCTGACTGTCAACGGAATGAGTAGATGGGGTTACTTAGGACCGACGATTTCCCAGTTGGTATCCGTAACCTGCATGAGTTCCGCATACCTACTATAAGTAGCCCCATTCATATACCAAACCACATTCTGACCAGTGCTCTTGTTCCTCCACAATATGTCTGTCTTACCGTCGCCATTGAAGTCACCCGTACCCACAATCTGCCAATTCATATCAGTCACCTGCATAAGCTCCGCATAGCTGCTATAAACCGCACCGTTCATAAACCATACCACATTCTGACCAGTGCTCTTGTTCCTCCACAGGATATCTGGCTTACCATCTCCGTTGAAATCACCCGTACCCACAATCTGCCAATTGGTGTCAGCAACCATGTCAATCCATGAATAGCTGCTAAAAGCAGCACCGTTCATTAACCATAACACATTCTGACCCGTGCTCTTGCTCCTCCACAATATATCTGTCTTACCGTCGCCATTGAAATCACCTGTACCCACAATCTGCCAATTAGTGTCAGCAACCGTGTCAATCCATGAATAGCTGCTAAGAGCAGCACCGTTCATAAACCATACTGCATTCTGACCCGTGCTTTTGTTTCTCCAAAGGATGTCAGTTTTGCCATCGCTGTTGAAATCACCCGTACCCACAATCTGCCAATTGGTGTCAGCAACCGTGTCAATCCATGAATAGCTGCTAAAAGCAGCACCGTTCATAAACCATACCACATTCTGACCAGTGTTCTTGTTCCTCCACAATATATCTGTCTTACCGTCGCCATTGAAATCACAAGGAACATAACCTCCCCCTCCCGGCCCACTCTGCGTCACAGTAAATGTCTGGCCAGCAATGGTCATCGCCCCTGTCCTTGAGCTTGTGGTGGCTGCTACAGAGTAACTCACCGTCCCATTCCCTGTGCCACTGCTACCAGAGGTGATCGTTATCCAGGATGCACCGCTCGTTGCTATCCAACTGCACCCGCTTTGTGTCGTCACATTCACACTCCCTATTCCACCTGAGGCAGTAAATGACTGGCTTGTTGGGTAGATGGAATAAGTACAGGATGAAGTACTCCATCCAACATCAGTCAAGATACCCATTGTAATAGGACCTGGAACATGGATTGCTTCTGCGGAATTTAGAGAATAAGTCATCAAAGCATTCACCGTGCCATTGTATATCTCATCAAGGTGGGAATAACTGGAGCCAGAATCCCATGTGCCTGGGGCATACAGTTTTGCCCTGCTGCCACCATTTGCTGCATTGGCATGAGGCCCGTCAAAATAGAGATTGTTGCTTGTTAATTGTGCTGCAAGGGAGGTTGATGGATTAGCGAAAAGAGAGGTGTCAAGCAGGCTCTGCCCTGAACCGTTTTCAGTAAAACGATCGTAGGCAATAGGGTAGCTTGTACCACCTCCCCAGCTACCCTGTCCGCTGCTAACATTCATCGATCCCGAAAACCCAAGTCCATGAGCAATTTCGTGCATGACAACGCTGACAAAATCGTACTGTCCTGAGCCAGGATGACCATCCGTACCAAAATACCAATTAAAAGTGCTGCTGTAAGCTATTTCTATGTCAGGATTTGAAGGGTCAAGGTCAGAGCCAGAGAGTGCGTTCGCCAGTGACACAGCATACCATGTGTTTGTTACTGGAGCCCCTGAAAAGTTGCGATAGAAATTTGTTGATCCACTGTGTCCAAGAACACCCGGAGATAGGTTTGTTGCCCAGCAACCATTGATTGTGATCGGAACGGAGGATTGAAGATAAGTTGCCCATACGCCTGCAGCATAGTTAAAGGCATTTTGAGCTTCAATGGGCCAGGGGGTACAGGCGTCGCCAAAGATGTTGGTCCCGCTAGAGATATAGTTAATACTAAATGTGGCGGTCGCTTCAAAGAGGGACAATACTTCAGGTGGTTGAAGCACCCTGAAAAAGAAATCCTCCGGAATGGCTATGAGAGGTATTGGGGGACCTCCTGGCATTACCTCTGGGGTTTGGGGCTTTGACTCAGCCAAGTCTTGACCGAAAACCGTTGCAGTCACGCTAAAAATAATGAGGAGCACACCAAGCGCTTTAATAATCTTTTGGATAACAATTTTTTTCACCATATTCTCCTTCAATATACCTGACAGTTGCAAAACGGACACGGGCAAACCGCCCTTCAAGGCTTCGGAAGGCGGTTGTTTTGAGAATTTAAGGGTATCGGAGGACATCACTCCAAGTGAATTCCAGCAAGGGAAGGGGACGAGAGTGCCGATTCGGCCAAAGGTTCGCCTCGAAGCCTCTCCGAACGGCTTGCCCATGTCCGTATCGTCAAAAGTTTATGCAACGTTAAGGTATATTTTATCCCATATTTCCTAACCCAGTATAGCCGGAACCAAAAAGGTCAATTCCTAACGTAAAAGTTTAGTTTTTCAAGAATGCTCCGAAACACCTGCAAATAATTTCATTAGTTTCCAATATATATTGAGAACGATATCTTTGCAAAAAATTCTTACGAAGATAGGATACATGAACTACCCAGCCGTAAACGGTGAGGTAGTTCGCTTTTTTTATCGTAGGCCGACGATCTCCCAGTTGGTGTCAGCAACCGCGTCAATATATGAATAGCTGCTCCGAACGGTCCCATTCATAAACCATATAATGTTCTCACCCGTGCTCTTATTCCTCCAAAGAATGTCTGTCTTCCCATCCCTATTGAAATCACCCGTACCCACGATCTGCCAATTGGTGTCGGCTACCTGTTCGAGCCCCGCAGAGCTTCTATAAGTCGAACCGTTCATAAACCACACCGCATTCTCACCCGTGCTCTTATTCCTCCAAAGAATGTCTGTCTTCCCATCCCTATTGAAATCACCCGTACCCACGATCTGCCAGTTCGTGTCAGCTAACGCGCCAATGGATGAATAGCTGCTCCGAACGGCCCCATTCATAAACCATATAATGTTCTCACCCGTGCTCTTATTCCTCCAAAGAATGTCTGTCTTCCCATCCCTATTGAAATCACCCGTACCCACGACCTCCCAATTCGTGTCAGCAACCGTCTCAATATATGAATAGGTGCTCCGAACGGCCCCATTCATAAACCATATAATGTTCTCACCCGTGATCTTATTCCTCCAAAGAATGTCTGTCTTCCCCACCCCATTGAAATCACCCGTACCCACGATCTCCCAGTTCGTGTCAGCGACCGTCTCAATCCATGAATAGCTGCTCAGAAAGTACCCATTCATAAGCCAAGACACATTCTGACCAGTAGTCTTGTTCCTCCAGAGTATGTCCGTTTTGCCATCTCCGTTAAAATCAACCTTAGCCCCCACCATCATACGGCTTGCCTCTTGCCCATTGGAATAATTATTCCCCACGTTTTGATCAGAAACATTCAGAATCACACCGATAAAATAGAGTCCTGCAGGAGTGTTGATTGGAATGGTAGGTGAAGTTTCAACCCACACCCGAGAAGCGGATTTTGGTCCCAAATTCAACGAAAAACTATGGCTCTGAATAAGAGTATCAGAAGAGGTGATAATATCGTCAGTAGAAAGATAAACATCTGCGTTGACTGTGCCACTCCAAGATGCTGAAGAATAATTATGGACCAAATAAGACATCCAGGCTAACGGGGTTCCTGCTGGGATAGCTGCGGGGGAAGTGGTTACATCCAAGGGGATCAGATCAAAGGTTGAAGGGGTATCATAGCCGATAATCCCATCTCTGATATGTTCAAACTTATCCGATGTGATGCGAACATCATATGTGGTCGTACCTAAAAACCCAAGGTCAACCGAATTGGAAAGAACAGCATATACGATTCTATTATATGCGCTGTCATATGTATATGCCCCACTGCCACTCTGCCCATGGTAGCATCTCTTGTTGATGGAGACCTCATTTCCGTACCAAATCCCCAAAATCGTTTCACAACCATCAAAAGTTCCATACCAATAATACATATATTCGCCGTTGTAAGGACTATCCCCCGGATACCCAGGGTTCCAGAAGGTATTGAACCAGGTAAAGAAAAAACAGTCGTCATTATATCCATATCCATGCCACCCCGTAAGTGCCCCAACGGGCCTGTCAAGATCGATCACCCCCATATCATGGTCCCAGTCTGCGTCCTGCGTCCACCCCGTCCAAGAATGGAGCTCCACTCCAGAAGCATCTCCGTACGGGCGCACCCCGTTCTGATACCCTGGAACTACCACCACATTGGTCGCCCAATTCCCGCCATTTCCCTCATGGACACAGTGACCTGCAGTAAGCACATGCATCGGATCGATCAAAGTGCCTGAACACTGAAAGTTTCCGGTACCCTTGGTAAAATATATTTTCACAATAACATTCATTGGGTAATTCTCTGGATAGTCAACCAAGATGAGGTCCGAAAAATTCATAGGTATTCGCTGATCCTCATCTGTTCCCCCTCGAAGACCTGCCCCCCTGCCTCCATCAACTACAGCTCCTATTGGAATATCCTTTTGTATAATTTCAGGCTCGTAGATGACCTCTTCACCTGTAATCAGATTATAGGAGTGAGGCCGGTTTTGCCTCCGAATGACATCTATGGATTTAGGTTCTTTTGATATAGGTTCTCTACGTTCGGGAAGAGGCATAGGGATGTAAGTTTCTGGGTGATCAGGGAAATGACTGCGTCCTCTCGGTTCACCCTCCCCCACTCTTGGATAGCCGATATATGGCCTTTGATCAGTTACAACAGCGTTTATTGAGCCAACATCTGTGATTTCGCCAGATACAGCATTTCCAACCATGCCAAAATTGAGGGCAAAAATGAATACGACCAATAAAAATAAAGCCTTCAATAAGGTTTTTCTCGACATTTTTGTTTACCTCCTTCTTTATAGGATTTACATTGATTTCCGTAAGGCTTAGTGTTGCATCCACAAACAGAAAAGCAAGTAAACTACCCCGCAGCAGAGCTGCGGGGCATCTAATTCTCTAAAAACTTTCCTCCCCCTTGTCGAAGATCCCGCTGAATTATGGCGGGGATGGGGGAGGATTAAGGTGGGGGTGATGATTAGATCATTTCCCCCTCACCCTAACCCTCTCCCCTGCCTTCGCCGAAGCGGCTTCGCGCAGGCAGGCCCCAGGGGAGAGGGTAGGCCATTCATCCCCCCAGCAGAGCTGGGGAGTATTCTGGCATATTTTGATAAAGCCCGGTTTGGATTTTTCGAATGCCAGACTTTTCAAAATCTCTTTTCATGCATTTTCAATTACTTCGGACCGACGATTTCCCAGTTCGTGTCAGCAACGGTGTCAATCCATGAATAGCTGCTCAAAGCAATACCGTTCATTAACCATACCACATTCTGACCAGTGCTCTTATTCCACCAAAGAATGTCTGTCTTACCGTCGCCATTGAAATCACCCGTTCCCACAATCTCCCAATTGGTGTCAGCAACCGTGTCAATCCATGAATAGCTGCTTAAAGCAGTACCGTTCATTAACCATACCACATTCTGACCAGTGCTCTTGTTCCTCCACAATATATCTGTCTTACCGTCGCCATTGAAATCACCCGTTCCCACAATCTCCCAATTGGTGTCAGCAACCGTGTCAATCCATACATAGCTGCTCAAAGCAGCACCGTTCATTAACCATACCACATTCTGACCAGTGCTCTTGCTCCTCCACAATATGTCTGTCTTACCGTCGCCATTGAAATCACCCGTACCCACAATCTCCCAATTGGTGTCAGCAACCGTGTCAATCCATACATAGCTGCTCAAAGCAGTACCGTTCATCAACCATACTACATTCTGACCAGTGTTCTTGCTCCTCCACAATATATCTGTCTTACCGTCGCCATTGAAATCACCCGTACCCACAATCTGCCAATTAGTGTCAGCAACCGCGTCAATCAATGAATAGCTGCTAAAAGCGGCACCGTTCATCAACCATACCACATTCTGACCAGTGCTCCTGTTTCTCCACAATATATCTGTCTTACCGTCGCCATTGAAATCACAACGAGTTGAGGAAGGAGTTGCCAAACTGTATGCCCCTGGGGGACCTGATCCAGTGCGAGGATGACCATCACGATCTATAGGAACACTATTGCTCAATGTTCCCTGTGGTACACCGGGTGTCGCTGGTGCATCACTCCACGTAAAATCTGGAATGGAATAAGAAGTAGCCCTGAATACGTTTCCGCCCACTATTGGCCGAAAATTGCCGTTTTCCGGGTTGATAAGCTGAGGTTCCAAGGTATTTATCGTGTTGTCTGTGTGGAGTTGAGTTGAATTACAGGTTAGATTCGTAGGTTGGCACCCCTGATCGGATTCTTCAATCCCCAGTGGCAAATCTGTCGGGCCATTCCAGATCACGTTTCCCCGGATCTGCAGATTGGTGTCCGAGTAGGAAGGAGAGGGGATGTTGGTGTCGGCGGGCGGGTTCACGGGGCCGAACACCCCGAGATGGGCGGACTGCGTCCTGTAGGGCGCGGGGTTGTAGAAGACGTTGTTGTAAACGAATACGTTTCGGTTGGGGATCCACTCCCCGCCGTCGCCGTTGGACGGCGGGCCCCAGCCGCCCGCCGCGTGGCGGCTCTGGCATGCGGCGGTATCCCCGTCGCAGCCGCGGGCCCCCGGGCTTGCGAGGAAGAGGGCTGAGTCGTTCTCGGCCGTCCCGACCCGGTAGAGCGTGTTGTAGGCGAAGAGGATGTCGTAGCCCCCGCGCACCGCAAGCCCCGCGTTGGCCACGTGGTGCACCACGTTGTTAATGAACTTCAAGTCGTAGGCCTCGTAGTGGAGCCACGGTGATACCATCCAGTTGAATCCCGTGCCCTGCCCGGCGCCCAGCCCGATCACGCCGCAGTGGTCCACCTCGTTGCCCTCGATGCGGAGGTAGGCCACACCGCCCTTCAGCACCACGCAGTCGTTGTCGGCGTCGTGGATCCGGTTCCCCACCACGTGGCCGTACACCACGGAGACGAAGTCAAGGGCGAACCAGAAGGCGCCCCCGATGTCGCTGTCCTCCACGTAGAAGTATTGGCTCTGGTTGACCTTGAGCGTCTCCTGGGGCTGGTTCATGGCACCGTCGTTGCCGTTCAGCTTGCAGCCCCGGATCAGGAAGTGGTCCCCCTGCTCCACGTGGACCACGTTCCCGCCTCCCCCGTAGCCGGCGTCCGTCACGAAGGAGAGGCCCACGAGGTAGAGGTACCTTACGTCGTAGAAATTAAGGTAGGCGTGGATGCGGGAGCTCAGGGGGGTGTCGGCCGCCTCCAGGATGACCGGGAACTGATAGGTTCCGTAGCGAGATTCCCAATAGGTGGGAAAGGAAGACTCGGGGTAGTCGCCCGCCACGAGCTTGATGCGGTAGCCCGTCCCGGTAAGGAGGACGCCCTGGGGCACCTTGCCCCACGCCGCCCTCACCGTGAGCAGAGCCTGGTCCCGGGTGTCTCCGGTATTGGAGTCGCTCCCGAGCACGGGGTCAACCCAGATATCAGTAAGAGTTGGCGACCCGATGTCGTAAGAGCTCTGAGCAAAAGTTGCGGATCCAATAGTTGAACTTAAGAAGAGTATTAACAAAATAACAAACTTTAAATCGCTCCCTCTATGTAGTTTCATAATCTCCCCCTTTTACTGAGAGCACACTATAGTTTACAACAGCACCTCACTAAGTCATTGCGAGGAGCATTAGCGGTTGCGAGGCGAAGCCGAAGCAAACCAGGCGATTCCTCGCTTCGCTCGGAACAGGCTCCGCAATCCCAGACGAGAATTGAGATTGCCACGCCTGCGTGCCGAAACTCTTACTTGCCAGATGCATTTGATTAGGGACTTCGGCGTGCAGGCACGCCCTTCGGGCTCGCAATGACAACCTTTGATAATCCCAGACTTAATCTATTTTATACTTTTGGTAATATTGAGCTCCGCAAAAGTAATGGAACACCATGCAGAATACTTCGCCCCCTCACCCTTCCCTCTCCCCCCATCGAGGGGAGAGGATAAACGTGAGGGCGGCAAATGTGAAGTCGGTTATTGTTCCATTATTTATGCGAACATTAATAATATCTATTTAGGACCGACGATTTCCCAGTTGGTGTCAGCAACCGTGTCAATCAATGAATAGCTGCTAAAAGCAGCACCGTTCATTAACCATACAATGTTCTGCCCAGTACTCTTATTTCTCCAAAGGATGTCTGTTTTGCCATCGCTGTTGAAATCAGCCGTACCAACAATCTCCCAATTAGTGTCAGCAACCGCGTCAATCAATGAATAGCTGCTAAAAGCAGCACCATTCATCAACCATACCACATTCTGACCAGTGCTTTTGTTTCTCCAAAGTATGTCTGTTTTGCCATCGCTATTGAAATCGCCAGTACCCACAATCTGCCAATTGGTATCCGCAACCGCGTCAATCAATGAATAGCTGCTAAAAGCAGCACCGTTCATTAACCATAACACATTCTGACCAGTGCTCTTGTTCCTCCACAATATATCTGTCTTACCGTCGCCATTGAAATCACCCGTACCCACAATCTGCCAATTAGTGTCAGCAACCGCGTCAATCAATGAATAGCTGCTAAAAGCGGCACCGTTCATCAACCATAACACATTCTGACCAGTGCTCTTATTTCTCCATAGAATATCTGTCTTGCCATCCCCGTTGAAATCACCAGTACCCACAATCTGCCAGTTGGTGTCAGCAACCGCGTCAATCAATGAATAGCTGCTAAAAGCAGCACCGTTCATAAACCATACCACATTCTGACCCGTGACCTTGTTCCTCCACAATATATCTGTCTTACCGTCGCCATTAAAATCACAACGATTAGAGGAAACGGTAGTCCCTCCGCCTACCATTAATGCTGTATCATCCACGAAAAAACTGGTGGGTAAACCATAATCAGTTGTGGTATAGAATCTAAGCCTTATCGTCTGACCCTTGAAAGACGATGCATCATACTGAGCACTTTGAACCCATCCAGTAGTCTGATTTAGATTACTTAGAGTTACAAGTGTTGTTAACAAGGAATTATCACTTGGCCTTCTTACTTCAACCGCCATCGTGTCATAAGCAGTACTTCCTGTTTCCTGCGTTGCAATCTTGTACCAGAACTGTACATATGCCTGAGTGGCACTGGAAGGAATCGTCACATCCTGATAAATATATTCTGTAGCATTATTATAACCGCCCATCCACGCATACCAACTACCACTATGAGGAGAACCCTGGGTGCTGGTTGTAACAATTGGATATTGACCACTACTGTACTCTATCCAGTTCACTGGACCACTCTCAAAACCAGGGTTAGATAAGAGATTTGTTGTGGTACCGCCTCCTCCCTCCTGCGTTATCATAAATGTCTGTCCTGCTATGGTCATCGTGCCTGTCCGTATACTACCTGTATTGGCAGAAACTGAATAGGTCACTGTCCCGCTTCCAGTTCCGCTACTTCCGGAAGTGATGGTGACCCAATCCAAGCTCTCCGATGCCGTCCAGGTACAACCACTCTGGGTGGTAACACTTACACTACCCGTGGCGCCACTTGAACCAAAAGACTGAGACGTTGGCGAGATGGAATAAGTACAACCACTCACACCAAACGTGACATCATATGTCCAAAATTGCCTGCTATACCAGTCTGTAGCCCCATATTCATGCATGACGCAATCATAATTCATATACATGGGCATGCGAAAAAGCCCATTGGGTCGGTTCCCATTTGCTATCCCCCAACTGTTTAAGAGAATCCAGTAGTGATTAGCAGGATTAGGGTCATCATCATTGTAACCAACAAGCAAAACCGCATGACCACCACCCTCATTTTCCACCCACGTATGTCCACAGTAGCTGTCAGGATCCCACAAAGTCGATTCATTTTGATTATTCCAAAAATTGTGGAATGCATCCCAGTCGGCTTGGGTACCCAAAGAAAACCCGAAATAGATACCTTTGTTCTGGTTAAGGACACTCTTAATATTTTGAATGGCAGTGGATTGTCCCACCCCCGTAGTTGGTACGACCTGTGCTTGAATAGAGGTGATGGGATAGTTCGCGGTGGTTGAAATATCACCACAAGATCGACTACTTACCGCATTTGAGCATTGGAGGGTTCCATCTTGAAAGTAAGCATTTGTATTGGACCAGGGGATTGCCATGCCCTGGTTGCTATACCAGTTTGAAAACATCGTCGGATTTCCACCACAACATGCAAATTGGTCAGTCTTACATGAGTTGAGATATTGTATGGAGAACCGGTCCGTGGTTCCATTCTGAACACTCAAGGCGATCTCCATGATTCCGGTGCTTGCCCATGCCCAGCAGTTGCCGCAGTTTCCCTGACTTCGTTCAGTCGGAGTATATTGAAGGTGACTCAGAAGGCTAAGTGATGTTCCCTCGAGTCGAGCTTGAGCGTTTAAAAGCCTTGATACGATTTCATTATCGATGGTCGCCCTGGGGGCTCTTTCAAATTCCTCATTCCATTTTTGACGAGTCTCCCAATCTGGACGCATGATCTCTTGTGACCAAGCGTTTCCCACAATGCCCAAAGACAAAAATAAACCTAAGATCCCCCATAAAAGCTTATTTTTCATAAGACACCTCCTTGGGTTTAATGATAGCCTGAGACATTACTCCAGACGAACCTTGAAGCCAAAACAAAGATCTGATTTC
>Ga0315274_10009949_pt1 | contig 13712 bp, 13 predicted proteins | sample YL17G02_20_MG_FD_203700 | JGI IMG/M metagenome (GOLD analysis project Ga0315274, IMG submission 203700) | Sediment microbial communities from Yellowstone Lake, YNP, Wyoming, USA - YL17G02_20 | ecosystem: Environmental > Aquatic > Freshwater > Lake > Sediment | place: USA: Wyoming | collected...
CTCCCGTTTCCCAAGCTGCGCTGGAAGGTGCTGGACGAGATCCAGGTGCCAGGGAGGAGGGGCAGGGAGGCGGGGGGGGGGGAGGCGGGGGAAGGCTCTGCGCGCGCGCGCGCGGCGCGCCGACCGCCCCCAACCCCCCGCCCCCGCCCCCCCCCCCCCCCGTTTAAACGCGCCCCCCCCCCCCCCCCCCGACGCACAGGAGCTTGTCGGCACCCTCCGCGGCTTCGACGCCTTTGTCAACATGGTGCTGGACGACGTCGAGGAGACGGGCCCGGACGGCGTGCCGTCGCCCGGCCGCATCCCCTCCCTCCTGCTTAACGGCAACAACATCGCCGTCCTCGTGCCAGGCGGTAAGCCGAGCGGATAGGGAGGGAGGGGGGGGGGGAGAGAGGGAGCGTGAGGGAGGGAGGGGATGCGCGCGTGGGAGAGCTCAGCCTGGCAGTGGGTGGATGGGGGAGAGGCGGGGCGGGGCGGGGGAGGGGAGAGCGGCCGGCCTTTGTCGTGCCCTGTCTCGACCCCCGCTGTTCCGCCCCGCCCCGCCCCTCTCCTCTTCTCTTCTCTTCTCTTCCCGCTCCCCGTTGTAAAGAGAGGGGGGGGCACCACACGTGCAGCACCGTTTGATTCGATTTTGCAACACCACCACAAAGCGCACACGCGCACCCCCTGTTGTGAGGCTCTCTCCATCTCTCTCTCACCCAAGTCGTAAACGCACCGAAAAAACGCGGCAGGGGGGGGGGGAGGGACATCCCCAAAACCCTCTCTCCCCCTCCTCCTCACGCCTCACGCCTCCCCACCGCCGGACCCGCCCTTCGACGGCGCCGCGTTGGGGACGACCGGCCGGGACGGGTCCGTCGCCACAGCCCCCGCCTTGCGCGCGGGCTCGGCCTGCGCGAGCGTCGCCCCGCCGCCCGCCTGGGCCGCCGCCTTTTTGGCCGCCTCCTTGGCCTTGAGCGCCCGGAACTTCTCGCCCCGCGCGTCCAGCTGCTTGGCCGACCGCCGGGCGTTCAGGTCCTGGCCTGGGGGTGGGTGAAGGGTGAAAAGGGCGGGAGAGGGTGGGTGGATCTTTTTTAGTGTGTGTGTGTCTGCGGCCCCTTGAAACCACCCCCCCGGGAGTGCACCCGAGAGAGAGCGATGAAAAAAAGAAAAAGCTTTCGCCTTTTCCCCCTTTCACGACAAAGCGGCCGCCGTGGTCGTGTTCGCTGTGGCACACGCGTATACCCAAACAAAAAGAAGCGCGCCCGACGGCAAATGCGCCCCAAAATGAAAGGGGGCGCGCGGGCGCGGGGTAATGGTAAAATGTGCACTGTCGTGTCTCCGTCTCTGCTGAGAAAAGAGGAGAGAGGCGGAAAAAACGCGGGGGGGGGGGGGGTGTCCTCCCCACCACCACCCCTTCTTTCTGAGAAGGGGTCGAGGCCCGGGCGCGCGCGCTGCCCCTCCCTCCTCCCCCCCTCCTCCCGCTCGCCCCGCCTCTCCTCCTCTTACCTGTCGGTCGAGCCGGCGCCGCGTCCACCGCCTCCGCCTGGACGACCGGGCCCCGCTGCTGGCCGGAGGCGTTGGTGAACGACGAGGGGGAGGAGGCCCCGCCGCCCATCATCCCGCCCATCCCGCCGCCGCCGCCGCCCGCCCCCGCCCCCGCCCCCGCCCCGGCCGGGTTGAGGCTCGCCTTCAGGTACGCCTGCTGGGCCGTGGACAGCAGGTTGTTGGTGAACCAGTACAGCGTCAGGCCGGCCGGCACGTTCAGCGAGAACCAGCCGATCATGAGCGGCAGGAATTTCAGGATGGCCTGCGTCGACTGGGCCGACGAGTCGCCCTCCGCGGGCGGCGGGCTCATCAGGCGCTGGGTGACCGCCTGGGAAACGACCAGCAGGACGGGCAGGATGAGGTAGGCCGTCGCGGACGGCCAGCCGATGGGCGGGGCGCCGTCGACCAGGGGGAAGAGCCAGGACGTGCCCGCCCCGGCCTTCTGGGCGGCGAGCGAGGTCGGCCCGGCCAGGGAGGGGATCCAAAACCAGCCCTCCTTCAGCAGGCCCTCGTCCGCCACGTTGGACAGCGCCCGGTACAGCCCGATCCAGACGGGCAGGGTGACCAGGGTGGGCAGGCACCCGGCCAGCGGGTTGACGCCCGCCTCCTTGTACAGGCGGGCGACCTCGACCTGCGCCTCCTCGGGCGGGCGACCCTGGTACCGGGCCTGGATGGCTTTCACCTGCGGCTGCAAGGCCTGCAACGCGATCGTGCTCGCCATCTGCTTCTTCGTCAGCGGGTACGTCGCCAGCTTGACGATGATGGTCAGGGCGATGATGGCGAAGCCGTAGGAGTAGGGGACGTGCGCGGCTTCGAGGCCGGAGTCGAGGACCTTTTGGTGGGTGGGGAGAAGAAAAAAAATATAAAAAAATAATAAAAAGAGGGGGTTGTCAGAGTCAAGCTGTGCGCGCGCGCGTGTGCGCACGTGAGCATAGATGGACGCAGCCAGCTCCCCTAGCTCGCACGTGCGCTCCTCTGTGTTTTCTTATTTTCTAGCATACCTTCAGGAACGCCTCGAACGCGTTCGCAAAGGGCGCCAGCCAACCGCCCGAGTTGGACGCGGCGGGCGCGGCCGCGTCGATGGCCGGGGCGGCCGCAGTGGCAGCCGCGTCCGCGACCACCGAGACCGCGTCCGACGCGGAGGTCATCGCGTCGGCCAGGGTCAGGAAGATGGACGGGTCGGGCAGGGCGGCCGGGGTGGTCACCGGGCGGCGGGTGACTTGGGGGAGGAGGAGCGCAGCGAGGGAGGAGGGGGGGGTGGATGTGATGTGAGAAAGGGTTGAGGTGGCCAGGGGGCGATGGGAACGAGGGCAGGCGTTTTTTGGGCAGCGTTTTTATTCTACGCGGGCCCTCACCCCGCCCCGCCTCCCATACAGCACACGCCCAGATGGCCAGGCAGACACGCTCCACGCGAGCGGGCAAAAACAGGGGCATTAGGGCCGCCAATCCCGCCAATCCCTGTCTACTCACCACGGCGGGCCGGCAGGAGCGGGCGAGACAGCGGCGGCCGCGCGCCGGCGGCGGCGCGTGTGCGGGCGGCGCCCAGCCTGTGTTTCGATGGACAATTGGAGGAATAAGTGTCAGGGGTCGCGAGAGAGTGTGACGTTGCATCCACTCAGCGTGTCGAAACCAGGAACGGAGGGGGTGGCGGGGTGGCGGGGCGCGGGCGGACGTGGCTTGAGAGGCGAGGTGGTCCGCATCGGAAAAAGACAGCGCGTTTTTTTCTTTTTCTCCGACACGCTCCCACACGCCCCCTCTCTCACACACTCACCGCGTCGGCAGCATGGTGGCCTGCATGACTGAGGACCGACGGCGTGCGTGTGAGGCAGGCGCGGTCGCGAGTGGTTGCGCCAGGAGCCCGCGAGAGAAGAAGCCTTCTCGAAGGGGAGAGTGAGAAAAAAAGGAGGGAGAGCGAGTTAGCCACTCTCTCCACACTCTTTGACAAAAAATAAGGACAAGCTCGCCCCGGTCACGCGGTGTGTGCGCAAGGGGTGTGCCGCACACCACGCCAGCATGCTCGCCCTCGCCCTGCCTCCACGCGCCACGGGCGCGGCCTCCACGTCCAGCGCGCGGGGCGGCGCCGGGGCGCTCCCCCCCCTGCGCCCGCATCTTCGGCCGTCGCTCGCACAGCGGCCGCCGCGGTCTGCCTCTGGTCCTCCCGCCGCCGCGTGCGCCGCCTCCGGCCCGCGCGCAGCTGCCTGGCGCCCTGTTGGACGGCGTGGAAGCAGCGGCAGGCGCACCGCCGAGGAGGAGGCCGCACCGCTCCAACCCGCCCCGCCGGCCGCCGGCGGGCCGTCGTCGCCCGACCCCCAACAACCTGATGACAAGAAAAAGAAAAAGAGAAAGGGCGCGGGCGGCGGTGGTTACTCTGGCCCCTCCCCACGCCAGCTGGTCCGCCGGGCCGGGATCCGGGTGCGGGCTCTGGCGGGGCGGGCGGCCAAGGCGGTCGCAACTTGGCCAGGCGTCAGGCACGTGCTGGGCGCTCTCACCGCCGTGTACGCGTCCACCCTCCCCGCCCGGTTCGCCGCGGCCGCGACCGCGGACGCCCTGGCCGTCGACTACGGCGCCTTCCTGGCCACCGAGACCCGGCGCACCTGGAGCTGGGCGGCCTCCCACCCGGTGGAACGGTCCGTGGCCCGGGAGCACGTGCGGTGGGTGCGCACCTTCATCCTCACGGCCGCGTGGGCGACCGCCGCGCCGGCCACCATCGCCTGGACGCTGGGCGTGCCGGCCGTCCTCCTGTCCGCGCCATGGGGGTTGCGGGGCCAGGTCAAGTCGCCCGTGTTGTGGGCGGTCCTGTTTGTGTGCCAGGGGCTGGGGAAGTGGCCGGTGGGGGGTCCGTTGATGCCTGTGTTCTGAACCACGTACCCCAAAAGTGGGGGATATGAATGATGATTGGAGAGAGAGAGTGGTGGTGGGGTGTTTTGTTGGTCTTCAAAAATGTGATCCTGGCTCTCTCTACCTGTCTCTATATGTCCTTCCTGCCTTTACTTGGCCATGCGTGCGGCAGCGGGGAGCGCGCTGGGCGAGGCGGCAGAGACGTGGAAAGAGACAGAGCGTGCGTCGTGCCCGTCCTTGTCCCCCTTTCTAACAAGTGCTCTCTCTAAAGCTTTTCCACCACCCGCAGCTTGGCCGACCGCGCCCGCGGGTTGGCGGCCAGCTCGGCCGGGCCCGCGGTCAGGGGACGCCTGGTGAGGATGCGGACGGTGGGCTCCACGGTCGGCGGCGGGTGCGCGCCCCAGGCCGCCCGGGCCGCCCGCTCCCACCTGCCACCCCCAGCGAATGCATTTGGCTCCTCCTCTTCCTGCCCGCCCTTGCCCGCCGCCTTCAAAAACGCGCGCTTGACCGCCCGGTCCTCCAAGGAATGGAAGGATATGACGGCCAGGCGCCCGCCAGGGGCCAGGGCGGCCAGGGCGGCGGGGAGGGCGGCCCCCAGGGCGCCCAACTCGTCGTTCGCCCCAATCCGAAGCGCCTGAAACGTGCGCGTCGCTGGGTGGACCTGAGGTTTCCCACCGCCGCCGCCCCTCCCCCCCCCACCACCCCCTCCCCGCTTCTTCCAGCCGGCCAGCCCCAGCGCCGCCACCAGTTCTCCAGTCGTCGTGATGGGAGCCGCGGCCCGGGCGGCGACCAGGCGGGCCGCGATGGAGCGGGCCGCCCGCTCCTCGCCCGCCTCCCACAGCAGGGCCGCGAGGTCGCCCTCCGGCCAGCCATTCACGATGTCGGCCGCGGAGATGGCGCCCAAGGGGTTGGCGGGATCGCTCATGCGCATGTCGAGGGGGCCGTCCTTGGAGAGGGCGAAGCCGCGGGCGGGGTCGTCGATCTGTTAAAGAGAGGTTGAAAAAAAAAATGATGAATGATGGGATGGGGGAACATATTCGCAAGAGAGAGAGGAGAGGTGCCCCAAGTCTCTCTCTCTTTTCGCTTTTCATACCTGCATGGATGAGAAGCCCAGGTCCAGCAGGATGCCGTCCGCAGCGTCACACCCGCTCTCGGCTAGCTCGGCCGCCAGGGTGCGGAAGTTGGCAGCCCGCACGTGGAGCGTGAGCGAGGAGGGAGGCGGGGTCGAGGCCGAGGCCGGGGTTGACGAGGCCTCCCCGCCCGCCCGCCTCGCCTCCACCAGCCCCGCCAGGCGCGCGGTCGCGGTCGCCCGGGCGATGGGGTCGACGTCCAGGCCGATCAGGGTGTGCATTTCCGGGTGGGCGGTGGCAAGGGCGGACGCGTGGCCGGCTGTGGAAATGGATGTGGAAAGATGAGGGGGGTGGCCGAGGTTTTCGTTCCGCGCGCCGCTCATCCCGTCAAAAAAAAGAAAAACTCACCCGCTCCCAGCGTCCCATCCAAGTACACGCCTAGCCGCATGCCCTGGAACGCGTTCACTATTTCCTCTAACAGGACGGGGGTGTGAGGTGGGGGTGGGGTGGGGGGCGTGGTGGCGGGCGCGGCGCCGGCCGGCCCCGCGGCGGCTAGGCATGCTGTCGAGGTCAAGGTTGAGGTCAAGGAGGGCGATGCGCCGACGACGCGCACAGCCTGCCACGCCGGCACGTGTCGCAGGCGAACAAGCGTGGAAAGGGCAGCAGCCCGCATGGGTGGGAGGAGGGGTGGAGTGGGGTGCGGGCGAAGCATTGCGCGGCCACCCCGACGTGGGGATGTGAGAGCGAAACGCGCGTTTGGTCAAGCGCTCTCCATTGCCATCATATCCGCCTTGCCCCCTTCCCATTCTCTCTCTCACTCACATGCACGCCCTGGCCGCCCAGGCGTCCTCCCGGCTGGCGTCCGTATCCACCTGCTCCCTGGCCCGGGCCGCCCGGCCCGCCCGCAGCAGCGCCCTCCTCTCGACCAAAACCCGGCCAATGGCATCAGCAGCGTCTGGGGACGCGCCCCCGTCCGCGCCGCCCTCCTTTTCGGGACCCGGTGCCGAGGAACTGCGGGCCCTGTGTGTGGGACCCTGCTCCCGGTGAGAATGACTGGAGGAGAGAGAGCCAGAGCGTGGTGAGAGCGCGTGCGTTTGCAAAACTCTCTTCTCACACATCCCATCCGTCTCCAACCATCCATCCAGGGAAACCCCGCTCCTCACCCCTGCCGCCCTCGCCGCTCACCTGCCCGCCCTGCCCGCCTGGACCGTCAGCCCCGACGGCACGGCGCTCACCCGCTTTCTCGTCGCCCGCAACTTTGACGCGGCGCTCGCCTTCTTCAACGCGCTCGCGCCAGTCGCGAACAAGGCCGGCCACCATCCGGACCTCCACCTGGAAAACTTCCGGGACGTGACCGTCAGCCTGACGACGCACGCGGCGGGCGGGATCACGCTGGCCGATGTCGGCCTGGCCGCCCGGGTTGATGCGGTCCCGGTCGAGTGCTCGCCGAAATGGTTGAAGGAGCAGGGGAAATGAAGATGGATGGACGGATGGGGTGTTTTCGCCAGTTCTTTAGCTCTCTCTTTCTCGTCGCATGCGAATGTTGAGTGTGAGGAATGAGAGTCACTGTGATTTTTGTGCTTGTGTGGTGTGTGTGTGCTTTTGGTGTTGTAGAAAGGGTTCTCGGAGGAAAGAATGGATGGATGGAAATGGAGAGGGAGGAAATGGAGGAGGGGGGGGCGAGAGGAAGATTGGGGGGCCTCACTGTCTCTCTTTTTATTTTCCCTCCTCCTCCACTCTCGACTCCAGGGGCCGCGATCCCCCGATCCAGGAGCCTTTTCCTTTTCTGATAGTCCAGGTAGGTACACGGCAACGATTCCAAGAGTCGCTGCGTGGGTGCTAGCCGCGTGGAGTCCCCCCACGCCGGCACCAAATGCCAATGGCCGCGCCCAGTCGGCCGCGGCCGACACGTCGCAGGCTGGCGCTCTCTCGCCGTGCTCTCTCACTCTCCCATCGCCCCTCCCACCACGCCACAGGCCCTACCTGACCAGAAGGCGGCCCTCCGGGTACGGTCAGGACCTTCTGCCCTTGACCAGGCGGAAACAAACCCGGTCGCTCGCAAAGGGAAGCGCCCTGGCGTGACGCCGAGAGAGAGAGGAACCACCCCTCTCCGCGCGAACGCCCGCCCTGAAAACGTTCCCTCATACCCACCCACCCTCTCCTCTTCCTGCTCGCCCGACATGACGGCGGTCGACTCCGCCCTCCTCTACGCCCGCGCCACCGTGGCGGCCCTATCCACCCTGTCCACACCGGCCCCCCCACCCCCGCCCGGCCTGGCGACCCAGGCCCTGGCGGCGGCCGTCTTCTTTTTTGCGCTGGACGGCGCGATCACGTGGTGGCTGCCCCTGGAGGCCTGGCTGGCCGCCCACGCCCGCACCCCGCCGCCCGGCCCCAAGGCCCGGGCCGCCCTGGCGCGCGAGATCGGGGTGAAGCTGGTGGGCCTGGTGCACCTGGGCATCCAACTCCCCCTGGCGACGGCGGCCCTGGTGGGCGCGGGCGGGCGGGCCGCGTTTGGGGGCCTCCCCTTCCTCCTTGCCCCGGCCCCGGGGCTGTCCCCAGCCGCCGCGGCCGCCCGCCTGTACGCCTCCACCCGCCTCACCCACGCCACCGTCGCCGTCTCCGCCGGCTACTTCGCCTGGGATGTGGCCGCCCTCATCCCCCGGACGGCGACGGCGGGCCCCGCCATGCTGGCGCACGGCTGCCTGTGCGCGGCGCTCTACTGGTACGGCGCCCTCTCCGGGAGCCTCTCCTTTTACGGCGCGCTCTTTGTGCTTTGGGAAGCCTCCACGCCCGCGGTGTACGCGCGCTGGCTGGCCCTGGAGACGGGGTGGGGCCCGGGCACGCGGGTGTACGCGGCGGCGGGCGTCTCGATGGTCGCCTCCTTCTTTGCCGCCCGCGTCCTGGGCGGGGCGGCCGCCTCCGCCGCGTTCTGGGCGTCCGCGTCCGCGGAGCTGGGCGGCGGCCACGCACGCCGCCCGGGCGCGCTGCCGCACCTCGTCATCTCGGGCTTCCGGGCGGCCAACGTGTGCATGACCCTGCTCAACCTGTGGTGGTTTTCACGCATGGTCGCCGGCCTGGCGCGCCTGATCGCGCGCGGCCGGAGGGGGGGGCGGGGGGTGGAGGTGGTGGCGGTGGGCGGCGCCCGGCCGACGGCCAAGAGCGGGGTGAGCCCCCACCGAGGTGGGCGGCAGAGCCATGAGGAGTGAGCGGAGTGAGTGAGAAACAGCGCGCTGTAGACTGCATGAAAAAATGCAACAGGGCGGGTTTCGGGTCGGGCCATTCATTCTCTCTTTCGGCGGCACACGCAACGCGCACGCACGCGCACGCACACACGCGCGCGTTCCTGGTGTGTGTGACTGTGCGGGTGAGCTACCATCGCGCACACCATGCCACAGTCAAGGCGAGCCAGCCTCGCGGCGGCGGCCGCCTTTCTGTGCACTTCTCTAGTGTCCGCCGCGCCGCCCTCTGCCTTGCCAGCCTCCTCCGTCGCGGCCTTGCGCGCCGCTGTCGCGTCCACCACCCTGGATGCGGCGGCCTGCGTACTTTTTACACACGCCCACGGCACGGCGGGCTGTGCTGGGGTGGTGAGCCGGGCGGCGTTGGGCGGCACGGGGCGGAATGCATCGGCGCTCGTCGCGCCCGGCGCCGACCTGGTGCCCCTCCTCACTGCCGCGGCCGCGGCTGGTGGTGGGAGTGCGCCCTTCGCCCGCGCGCCCTTCCCGGCCGTGGCGGTGAGCCTGCCGGGGCCGCCCCCGCCCAGCCCGTGGTCCCCGGACGAGCCCAACCCGCAGGCCGCCTGGGCCCCCGCCCCGGCCCCGCCCGGCTGGGAATGGGTGCCAGGCGGGTGCGGCGCGCTCGCCGCCCGCCTGCCCTTTCTGGCCTTCGACCTGTACGGGGCGGGCCCGGCGGCCGCGGCGGCGGGGCGGGCGGCTGAGAATGATGGTGACGGCGGCGCCAGCCGCGCGGCGCCCCGCTCCTCGATGGGCGTCCACGCGGCGGACGCGGACGTGAGGATGAATGCTGCCGGCAGTGCGGGCGGGGGTGGGCGGGGCAGCACGCCCGCCGCTGCTGCTGCCGCCGCCGCCGCCACTAACACGACCGCCTGCCTGGCCGCCGGCACCTGCCAGCCCGTGGGCGGCCACAGCGTGTGGGCGGCCATCGGGCGCGGCGCCGGGAGCGGCAGGGCCGCCACCGTCCTGCTGGCGGCGGCGGCCGACGCGAGGAGCCTGGGGCGGGGGCGGGGCGGGGCGGGCGGGGCCGGGAGTGCGGGGCGCCTCTCCGGCCTGGTAGCCCTCCTCGCGGCCGCGGAAGTGCTGGGCAATGCGAGCAGGAGCGGCCGCAGCGGCGGCGGCAACCCTATCATCGTCGCGGCCCTGGCGGGCGAGGCGTGGGGCTTCCTCGGCTCCGGCCGCCTGCTGTTTGAGGCGAACACCGACGCCACCCGCCTACCTGGCACGGACGGGGCGGGCGGGTTCCCGGCGTCCTCGATCACGCATCTCCTGGAGCTGGGCCCTGTGGGGGATGGCAAAGAGGCGCGCCTCTTTGCCCACCCGGCGACAAAAATGAGCGGCGGCGGCGGCGGCGCCCGGGACGACCCGGCCGCGGCCGCCCTGGTGTCTGCCTCCCCTACCGCCGTCTCCCTGCCCCCGCCCGGCGCGCCCGGCCCGCCGCCCTCCTCCTCCTGGGCGCTGGCCCCGCGCCTGCCGGGCCTGGTCGGCGCGGCCGTGCTGACCGCGCACGCCGCCACCCTGGGCGGCCCGGCCTGGGCGTCCCGGTGGGATGATGCGCTGGATGCGGGGGCGACCGCGCGCGCGGCGGCCGCCGCAGCGACCGCCGCCGCCGCCCTGGCGGGCTGGGGTGGTGGCCCGCTTGCTGCGCCCGACCCCGCCCTCCTGGCCGCCCGCGTGCGGGACCTGGCGGCGTGCGTGCTGGGCGCGGCGGATGGCTGCTCCACCGCGGCCGCCCTCCTAGGCAGCGCCGGGGCTGCCGCCCTGGCAGCCGACGCACCATTTGCCCACCTGGGCCCGCTGGCCACGGTGGGGCCGGACCCGCAGGCCCCGCCGGTGGTCTCGTCCGGCGCCCGCTTCCTGTGGGAAGCGTTGGCCCGGGCGGCGGCGGCGGCGGGCGGTGGAGGAGGAGGAGGGGAGAGCCCGGGCGAGGAGGGGCCGCCCCGCCCGTGCAAGAGCGCGGGGGGGTGCGAGCGCGGGGAGGTCTGCGCGGGCGTGGACGCGGGCGCGGGCGGCAAGGCGGGCACGGGCGCCTGCACGCCCGCCACCGTCCGCTTCGTGGCGGCCTACCCTGTCGGCCTGGAGTGCACGGGATGCGCGGACGGGGGCGGCCAGTGGGGCGCGTGGGCGGGCGTGCAGGAGGGCAGCAGCCCCGCGGCGGCCTGGGCGGCGGCCACCGCCTGGCCGGCCGAGCCGCTGTGGTGCGAGTCCGTCTGGCCGGCGGGCGGGGTGCCGTCCCTGGCGCTCTACCGGTCCACCCCGCCAGGCGCGGCGGGGCGGGCGCTGGTGGCGGGCGTGGTCGCGACGGGGGTGGCTGTGTGGGCGGGGCGGGCGGCGAGGAGGGAGTTTGGCCGGGTCGCGTGAATGACAAGGAAAACAAGTGCAGGCAGCTTATTTATTGAGACCGGATGGGATATGCGCACGCGCGTCGCGTGACTTGTGAAAGGGTTTTGAAAGGACTTGTGAAAGGCAGCCGGGTCACGATCGGAAAAATGCTGTCGTTTTTTAGCAACCCTCAACCCCCCTTTCATTTCATTTCTTGCCGCGCAGCCGGGACGACGCCCGCGTCGCGGGCGATGCGTCGCCCGTCGTCGCCGTCGCGGCCCGCCCCGTCCTTGCCCGGGCCCGGGACGGCGTGGGCGGGGCCCTGGCCTTTTTAGGGGCGGCAGCGGCGAGGGGAGCGGAGCGTGTGGGTGGTGCGGCGGCCTTGGCAGCAGGCTTGGCCGCCGCCGCCGCCCGGGCCCGCTTGGGGGCCGGGGCGGTCGCGGCCTCCGGTTCCTCGGGCGCGGCAGGCGTGGACGCGGTGCGCCGCTTACGCGTGGCGGTGGCGGCGGCCGCGGCCGGCTTGGCAGCAGCGGCGGCCGCTTTCTTCACCCGCGCCGCGGCCGGGGCGAGCGACGGGGAGGCCTCCCCCTCCTCCGCCTGCTTTGCCGCGCCCGCCGCCGGGGCCTTGCCGCCGCGCCCCTCCCGCGGCGCGACAGGCGGCCGACCTGCGCCGCCACCGTGGGGCGTCGCCGCTGCCGTGACGGCAGCCGCCGCCGTGCGCCAGGCGGGCGCGGCCGCCCAGGCGCGGGCGGCGAGCGCACGCGCGGCCGCGACGGCCGAGCCGGGGGCAGAGGGGGCGGGCGCGGCTGCGGCAGCGGTGCGTCGGCCGGGCGTCTTGGCTTCGCCAGCAGCAGGGCTGGGAGCCGGGCGGGCGTGGGCGGCCGCGGCGGCCTCAGCGGCCGCGGCCCGGGCGGCCTCAGCGGCCGCCGCCTTGGCCTCTGCTTTCGCGACCGCCGCCTCCGCGGCCCGGACCGCATCCGACGCCACCTTTTCAGCGGCGGTGACCGCTTTGGCTGCAGCGGCCTTGTCAGTCGCCGCGGACCGAGCCGAGGCGGCCGCGGCCGTCTCGGCCACCCCAGCCGCGGCCCGGGCGGCAGCCGCCTCGGCGCGTGCGCCCGCAGCCACGCCCTCCGCCGCGGCCGTCGACGCCGCGGCCGCCGCCCGGGCCGCCACCGCCCGGTCACGCTCCGCCTCCGCATCGTCCGCCCGCCTCTTGGCGGCCCGGGCGTGGGCGCGGGCTTCCGCGGCGGCGGCGCGCTCGCGGCGGGCGTCCTCAGCCGCGGCGCCGGCCTCCGCGCGGGCGCCGTCCCGGGCGGCGGCCGCGTCCGAGGCGGCCCGGCGGGCGGTGGCAGCGTCACCGGCGGCCCGAGCGACGTCCGCGTCGGCTTGGGCCCGGGCCTCGGCGGCGCCGGCCTCGGCAGCGACGGCGCCGGCCGAGGCGGCGGCGGCCGCGTCCTCGCACGCGCCCAGGGCGGCCGCCCACTCCCGGCGCTGGGCCTCCCAGACGGCTTCGCCGGCGTCAGCCTGGCGCTTCAGGTCAGCCTCGTAGGCAGTCAGTTCCTGAAGGAGAAAAAGGGGAGGGAGGGGGGGTGCGATAGTGGAATGAGCAAAAAAAAAAAGCATGCCGACACTGGAGAGGTAGGTCGAAAACGCACGACGCACGCACACTCCCCCCCTCCCTCTCCATACCTCCATGTACGCCGCCAGTTCCGCCTCCTTCACAGCCTTCGCCTCTAGCTCCTCCTTCAGGGCGGTGACCTGTGCGAGTGGATGGGTAAAGTGTGAGCGGGGGCGAATTTGCACGTGCAAAAGGCAAAGCGCGCTCGCACGCCGGCGAGTTGTTGAGTAGATGCGGCGCGTCTCACTCCTCCTCACCTCTGCCCGCAGGGCGTCCACTTCGGCCGCCAGGTCCGCGCCTGGAGAGGTACCCAGCATGCCGCGGTCACTGTGCGGATGTGTGGGGTGGGGTAGGGGGTGGGGGTGTGAAGAAGTAGGCGAACGAGCGCTGCGCCGCACCGACGTCGTGCACAAAAACAATGCGGGTGACACAGCCTGAGCGCCGTCGCACGCCGCCTCTTTCCTCGCACCGTGCCAGTGCCCAAGCGCTAGGGGACGGAGCGGCAGGGACGCCCGCCCCGCCAAAGGTGGAGTCGGGCCATTCCATATTTATGAGTGTGCGCAAGAGAGGACGCGCGTCTTCTTTGTTATATCAAAGGCAGCAGCGCCGTTTGGCAAGTGAACTGCCGTCATCTTTCATTCTCTTTTTTTCTCCCTCTTGTATCTTCCCCGCATCCAAAAAATCGTCATGGCCACCCTCCTCCGCGCCCCGGCCGCCCTGCGCATGCCGACCGCCCGCGTGGTGAGTGTGTGAATTGGAGTCTTCAAAATTGGGAAGGCATGGTAAAAGGGACCCCGCCTCCTTTTAGTAAAAAAGCTTGGCCCAAAAAAAAAAAGTGGGGACACCCAGCAGCGTGCCCGGTTGCGCTGATTCTAGGCACGGGCGAAAAGAGGTGCGGCCTTTTGTGAGGGCGGTGCTTCACATGTGATGTCGTCACGATGGGCTCAGCCCTGCTTGCCGGCGCCTGGACTGCCGTTCCACCATGTAGAATGCGGGCCCTCTCACGAGACCCCCCCTCGCCGCAACCGCGTTTTCTCACGCCTCTCGCGCTCTTTCCTCCCTCTCTATCTCAACACGCAGGCCCAGCCCGCCCGCCGCGCCTTGGCCGCCCGG
>Ga0315274_10009956_pt1 | contig 13705 bp, 8 predicted proteins | sample YL17G02_20_MG_FD_203700 | JGI IMG/M metagenome (GOLD analysis project Ga0315274, IMG submission 203700) | Sediment microbial communities from Yellowstone Lake, YNP, Wyoming, USA - YL17G02_20 | ecosystem: Environmental > Aquatic > Freshwater > Lake > Sediment | place: USA: Wyoming | collected...
CGTCTCGGTTGAGCTCAACCGTTTCTACCATGAAGAAGTGGCAGCGACCTACAATCAAGGACAGGATGCTGTTAATGCGCTGCTGCAGGCTGCGCTGTGGGATAATTTTCCACGCGATGGTTATTCGTCACGCCCATTTTGGCTGTGGCTGTCCAAGTCCGATCAGATCGAAGGAGAGCTCCAGGCTTTCGCTTCGAATCGAATCAAGAATATGGATGACGGTAAAGCCAGTCCAAAATGGTCGATAGAAGGAATCGGTCATTTTCCCGAGCTAACATGGTCTCTAGATTTTGTCGACGCAAGCCACGGATATTTCGGCGTCGAGCCTAAAACCCGCTTTCCCACCAGTTGTAGCGACCAACATACCATGGTAATGCCGACCAACAGCTGGCTTCACAAGATAGGTATTAGGCACAGTCATAGCTATCATCCACTCGTTAACGCTAAAACCTGGATACGGCTGCCTGTCGGTCTAGTGTATGGGATATCGACGGCCGTCTCTGGCGCCGGTATTGTGATCGGGGGTTGCAGTGCGGCGATGGGACTCAGAGACTCCGGACCGCTTTGCGGTCTGAGTATCGAGGGTGGCTTCGCCCTCATGGCTAAGAGTGGCGATGTCGTTCGTGCTACACTCCGCCCGGATCTGCGCCACTGGCGCCGATTGCCCGAGGCTATTTTGCTCCACGACGCGGCCGAATCAGGTGACTCTCCATGTGCGAGGAGCGTGGCTTTAAAAGAGGTCATGCCACTGCTCTGATAGTGACGTGCGGTGAGTTTCGTCCACGCGTTTTAAGGCTTTACCACAGGTAGGCCGGCATTCTTCCAGGAGCTGAAACCGCCCATATTCCATGTCCTGAAGCCTTTGGCGTCAAGCATTTTAGCAAACTTCCCGGCTCGGCCACCGATAGCACAATAGACGATGACGTCCTTTTTCGGGTCAAGCTCCTTGAGCACTTTTTGGAAGCGTTCATTTTGGTTCTTGATGTCGGACGTCGCGAGCCAGATCGCTGGTTCGGCTTTGCCGTCATTGAGCTCCTCGGCTTCCCGCACGTCGATGATCACAGCCGTTCCGGCCTTGACTCTGGCCGCGGCAGCTTTAGGCTCGATCGAGCCAACGGCCCACACGGTCTGTGTCATGGGTAGCAGCCCAAAGATTACATAAGCGATGGCGCGAAGGTGTTTGGTGCGGTTCATGAGATGTTCCTTAGGTGAATGTGAATCATCGATTTACGCGGTGCGGTCCGGATCTGCTTGGTACCATGGATAGCATATTCTGTCCTTTGCGGCGCCAGGGTCGTCGTTCATTGCGCATTAGCCACTCGGCAGTATCGTGGGAGGCTAGGGACAGCATGGTCGGCAAAGTGTCTAAAAGGTTCCTTATCGGAGTCCACCCGATGACTTGTTCTGTGCGGGACAAATCAAACTCGAAATGTTCTTCGGCAAATTCGATCATCCATGGCTGCACAAAATTGTCTTTACTAACTAAGCCGATGACTCGCGCTCCGAGCTTTGCTAGAGCAGGCGGAACTTTCAGTATTGGTACTTGTCTGCGGCGGAATGTCGTACAAGCAGAGGCAAAGATCTTCTGATTGGTTACTGGCGATGTTTCGCCAACGAGCAGCCGATGTACTGTTCGAGACTTGGGGTAGCTTGCATGTAACGCACAACGAAAAGCTCGAGTGACATCGTCGACATGGACGTAGGTTAGGCCCCGGTCAGTGCGGCCGGGATAAAACCAACTCTGAATACTCCCTCGGCGAATACGCTCGATGGACTGATATAGAGGCACAAGTTCGCAAAAGTCTGAGTAGACTCCTGCAAGTACTAACTCGACTACAGGTTGATCGACCGCGGCAAATCGCAAGGCTTTCTCCCCGCGCACTTTGGAGGCTGGGTACTGCCAAGCTTCGGAGCTTGGTGACTCCGGCGTTTGCTTGACGCCAGGAACCGTGGGTGCCATCGCCGCCATGCTCGATGCGAACAAAAAGGGTGCGTCGGGCTTAGCATTAAGTCCGAATGCCTCGGTTAAAGCGGCAACGCTGTCCACTGCTGCTTGGTACCTAGGATGAGGGAGATTGGAGAAGTCGTAGTACCAAGCGAGGTGAATCATACCAGACAACGGTTTTTGCAAACTTCGAAAGAGACTATCGACCGCTTGGATGTCCGTGACATCCACTTGATGCCATTCTTCGACAGATTGGCCAGAATTTTTACTAGGCGCTGGAAGTAAGTCGACGCATACAAGGTCGTATTCGGAATTCAGAGACTTTCGCAGCGCGGTCCCAATAAAGCCTGCCGCACCAGTGATCATGATGGCAGGTTTGGATCCTTGGTCTTTAGACGCGTTACTCATGGGGCAGCCACCTGACGATTGATGCCGTGACCCGGTCAAACAACCAGGGCTGATGGCGATTGAACCTTTCAGTCACCTGATTTAGCCGTCCAACAACTAGCGGAAACGCAGGTTTTTTCCAACACTGGAAGACCGCATCAGCAATGTCTTCTGGAGCAGCGCGCGGCAGTACAGAATCCAGAGACTCGGACATTTTTGTGTCAGTGAGGCCGGGCAGCACTGCGCTAATTTCCACGTTTTTAAATCCCTCTTCCAGGCGAATTGAGCGCAGCAAATGATAGAAAGCAGCTTTGGATGCTGCATAGGAGGCGTTGTTGGGAAATGGTACTAGGGCAGTGAGAGAGCTTACGGTGATAATTCTACCCCGGGGCAACCTGCTAAACCGTTTCAATGCGTGGCGAAGGAATATAGATGGAGAGTGGTAGTTCAGGTTCATCTCCAGAGTTTGCATCTCGCGGGAGGAATCCAGGAAGGCTTTGCTAGATGAAATTCCCGCATTTAGCACGATTCCGCTAATGTTTAGCTTACGGTCGTTCAGCAGAGAGGTGATTATCTCTTCCGTTTGATCGAGATCGCTAAGGTCGGCGACTTTTGGAATAAAAAGTTCGCCGAGTTCCGACTTCAATTGGTCCAAAGCGTCGGCAGTTCGCGCGATTCCTACGACTCTAAAACCTTTCTTGCAGAAGTGCCTTGCAGTGGCTTCCCCAATTCCTCGGGATGCGCCAGTCACAATCAAGGTCTCTAGCTTTTTCTTCATGTGTTTCTCCGTTGCAAAGCTATGTTTGCAGCTGTCTCGCCCGAAAGCATGGCGCCCTGAATAGATGGGTTTTCAAGGTAATCTCCTGCGTATATTAGTGCGTCTGACTCATAACTTTTGTGCCCAAAGCGAACGGGTAATGCGTTGGCCACTGGACACATGCGCAAGAATTCCCAGCTGAGCGCTTCGCGCCCCACCAGTTCTCCGAGTTCACGCCTAATGTCCCCCTGTGCCTGCGCGAGAGACTTCGTGAGCAGCGGACCGACTCCGCTCACGGCGACAAGGTGCCTTTGCTGTTTTGCGTAGGACGGCTGAACACCCGAAAGAACCGCTAGGTGGTTGACCCAGCCCTTTCCAGAGCTGTTCAAGGCGAGGAGCCGCTGCCGCCAGGGCTTGGCTTCTGCTGCAAAATACGCAGTAGTCACTGCCCTAAAGGTGCAGTCTTCTTGCTTAGTAACTAGGCTCGCTGCAGAAGGCGCATCCACGGCAAGAATAGTAGCTCTGGGATGTACGACTGTGCCGTCCGAGAAAGAGATCTTCCCATGTTCAATAGACTCTGCAGCTACACCGCAGCGCATATTTTCAGTCGGAATCGAACTAGCCAGATTTGCAGCCACTGCATTCATGCCTCCGGCGGGAAGCGCGACTCGTGATTTGCGAAAGTAATCAAACAGGTAACGAAATAAGTCATCTGATACGGACAAGTCTCGGTCTAAAAAAACACCTGCGAAAAATGGGCGAAAAAACTTCTCAATGTATAGCTCAGAGAAGCCGATTGAGCGCAGCCCTTCAAGTGCAGTGATCCCCTCGTCCCGCGGCCGATGGGGCGCTCCTGTCCGCAGTCTCAATGCCAAGGTCCGCAAGCGATCGGGCCAAGAAGGGAAGTTCTGCGCGATCATCGAGAGAGTTCTCTCGGGATGAGACAATGGATCAAACAGCGCTGATCTCTGTCCCTCTCCATGCAGTAAAAGGGCTCCAGCATCGAAATACTGCAGACTCAGGTCAGGTACCGACAAATACTTCGCTACCATTGGATAAGCTGGGTTTAACACGGCAAAACCGACATCGAACAAAAACTCGCCGTCTGTTTCCGTGGCTAAGCGTCCGCCGACTTGCGCTTCACGTTCACAAATCAGAAAGTCACGACAGCCAGCATTCAAAAGTGCACGCCCAGCAGTGAGACCAGCGAGTCCAGCTCCGACGATGACAATCATGCTTTGTCTCCTTGCTAGTCATTCTGGCATTTATTCAGGTTCTTGGTAATGAAAGTTGCCGGATTGCCAAGTGAGCTGAATAAAAAGCTAGTTGTATAGGCTTTTACTCCTAATGAACTCGAGTCAATGGCAAAAAAATCCGTTGAGATCCTTGCCAATCGCTAGGCATCTTCTCAACTTTGACTATGTCCATGGATCTTGGGTCACTTGTAAATTTGTATAGGTAGCAATCGCCGTAAAGTCACGATCAAGATGCCATACCGTGAGGCCTTGTTGAATCGCCAACGCTGCAATCAAGCAGTCCACAGATGATCTGATCGTGAGTCCGCGCCGTCGCCCAGCACGATAAATCTCGGCCGCATTTATGTAATCATCGAGATTAACTACGGATGGGGTGCACGGTAGGGCTAATATCGATGATTTCAATTGCTCAATGGATGATTTGGTCTGCAAGCCTTGGATTAATTCCTGGATAATAGGCGGAGACACTGCAAGTTGGAACAGTTGCTCGGCTTCCAGTTGAAAAGCAGGCTTCTTGCTAAACAAATTGATCCAAACGGAAGTGTCAACCAAGAACATTTACGCTCGCCGATTTTTACGATTGGGTTTGTCCTCGCGCATAGCGGAGAGGTTTCCTTCCCAGGATCCGGTGCCGAAAAAATCAGCTAATCGACGAATTTTTAGCAGTTTAATAGTTTGAGCTAAAGCTTGATTGACGGCATCGGACTGAGTTGTCGCACCAAGCAGTTGCTTGGCCTCAGCAAGGAGTGTCTCGTCTACAATTAAATTAGTTCGTTTCATCGGAGCGTCACTCATTTGTACACACAAAATGTATCATTTGTGTGTATGTTGTGTCAAGTAGACTAGTCCCGTACAGCCTGGCCTTACTGTCTTAACGGTTAGATTCGCCATCACGTTGACATTGGTCACAACACAGTACCGAGTTCCACCGGAATTAACGCCTGCGGAGCTGGGAGTTCCGTCGCACCTGGGCAACCAGGCAGACGTAGCCCGGCGCTGAAGCAGGAATCTAATGTAGTAATAAATGACTATATTTAGAGGAACGGAAGACTGGGCTGCTTTTCGTTAGTGCCTGCATCTGATTCTGGATCGGATTCTACAAAATTACGATTTCTGGATTGCACTTGAGCACGGACTGACCGGCGTCCGCTTTTACAAGCGACCGGGTTGGTCAACTAAACGATTTTGGTGCTATTTCTTGGTCTCGCGGTAGCGACAGAGTACAAGTATACGGTTTATATGGGGTTTTTGCGATTCTTTAATTATATGAAAAAAAGTGGGTAAAAAAGTGCATCTAATTGGTGTCAATAACCACCGGAAATTATTAAGATCCAGAAAATTCTCTAAAGCTTTTGCCGTTTAATGTCGATGCCTACGCAAGACTGGTAGACAAGGGGTCCGGTTATTTCAACGGGGCGGTCCCATGGGCAGAAGCAAAAAATCGCAGCGGATAAATGTGCGCAAACTTAATGCAACGTTTGCTGCTGGGATATTACTCGCCGCTATTCTACTTCCTGCGGGTAGCTCTTCGCATGCTCAGGCTCTTGGCAGTCTACCGATGACCTATTCGGGAAGGCTCACAGAATCTTCCGGTGCTCCCAAAGAGGGGCCGGTTGAAGTAGTTGCGACCTTCTGGACGGCAGAGTTCGATGGCACGCAGCTTGGGCAGAATTTTGAGTTTCCGGCAGTACCGTTGAACCAAGGTGTGTTCTCCCTTTACTTTCCGTTTCTGGCTTCGCAGGTACAAGACATATTCCGCGACGGCAGCGAGCCAGTTTTTATCGAGATAGCAGCGAGCGGCAAAACGTACCCCAGACAAAAATTTAACTTCATCCCGCTAGCTATGCGAATTCCAGTCGATAACAAGACACTAAGTTTTGACACATTGAGCGGTAAGCTCGGGATTAGTGGCGCCAAAACTGCGAGCTCAGGAAGTGTACTTGTCAGCAATGGTAACGGCGGAATTGCTTGGGACAACCTTAGTTCCAGCAACCTGAGTGCTAAGACCCTGAGTGGTGGCGATCCCTCTGCCAATCAGGTGCTCACCTACAAGAATGGTAAATGGGTCGCGGCAAGCCTGCCTGCATCATCTGCCTCGGGGAATTACATCACAGACTTATTCGGCGATGTCGTAGCTACAGGCCCTGGCAGTGGATCGGCGACACTGGCACCTGTTGCGCTTCCTGGCACGGCAACAAAAGTTACCTTCGATGCGAAGGGACGAGTGATGTCTGGTACCACTTTGAGTGCTGCCGACATAACGGCAGCACTTGGATTTAGCCCGGCTTCCAATGTCAGCATAACGGCTGGTAGTGGACTCAGCGGTGGTCAGATTACAAACGCCGGAACTATTAGCCTCGCCGACACCACGGTCTCTGCCGGCACTTACACGCGTGCCAATATCACGGTAGATGCTCAAGGTCGGATCACGGAGGCACAGAGCGCGCCGGCTATTGCCGACGCGGATATCTCGCCCACTGCAAATATTGCGCAAAGCAAGATTTCAGGTTTAGCCGCATCACTTAATGCGAAAGAGACTGCTTTTAACGCTGGTACGTCGCAAGACTACTTCCGCGGCGATAAGACGTGGCAAGCTTTGAACACGGCAACGGTGCCTGAAGCTGGCACTGCGCTTTACTTCTCTAATAGTAGAGCTAGGTCTAGCCTAAGCGGCGCTGCACCGATTGACTACAGCAGCACTACGGGAACAATTAGTATCGGCAAGTCCACTGGTACCAGCAACGGTTACCTATCATCGACTGATTGGACGGCCTTCAATGGTAAACAGGATTCGCTTGGGTACTCGCCTGTCAACAAAGCAGGTGACACCATGAGCGGCATCCTAAACATGAACGGCCAAACCGTCACAGGCCTTCCTACGCCCGCAGCTGCTAGCGATGCAGCCTCTAAGGCTTACGTTGATACAGCGAATGCTGCCATGGTGAAGCGAGATGGAACCGCAGCTTTGACTGGTCCATGGGCAGTGGGCAATGATCTTACGAGTGTCGGTAACCTAAGCATGACTCAGGCTAAGACCTTGGGTCTCGGTGTATTCACCGATGCATCGGAGGCCACGATGACGGCCTCACTAAGTGCCAGCGGCGCAACGTCTCCCGACAAAGGCAAAACTTGGTTCAATAAGGACACCAACCAGGTCAAATACTGGGACGGTTCATCGGTCAAAGCACTTGGCGTATCGGGTGCCGGTCTCACTAACCTTAACGGCCTGACGGCAAATACGCAGTCTTTTGGGGTCGGAGCGAGTGGTAACGGCCCAGCCTTTTCCTCTGATGCCTCGACTCACACCCTGAACATCCCCATGGCTGCAGCGGGTGCGTCAGTCACTGCAGGTCTCATTTCCAACGCTGAATACGCGGCACTAACTAGCAAAATATCGGGTGTAACTGGCACGGGCGGAGTATCCGTCACGATGTCCAGTGGTACCGCCACAGTAAGCCTGGCAAACATCGGCACTGCTGGCACCTACGCTAAAGTCATTACAAACTCAACCGGCCAGGTGGTAGGCAATGCTGCTCTCGTCAGTGGCGATATTCCAAACCTGGACGCAAATAAAATAACGACAGGTCAGATCTCTGTAGCAAACGGTGGTACCGGCATTCTATCTGGTACATCAGGCGGACTCCCATACTTCTCTGGTGTATCGACCATGGCATCGTCGATGACTCTAACGTCTAACGGTATCGTACTCGGTGGTGGAGTCGGCGGAGCACCCACCGCAACCGCTGCTCTGACTAACGGCCAGTTACTTATTGGCTCTACAGGTAACGCACCGGTAGCTGCAACGCTTAGCAGTGGTGCCAACGGTGGCGTCACTGTGACAAGCGGTGCTGGGACGATCACGCTCGATACCCCTCAAGATATCAAGACCTCGGCGTCACCAAACTTTAGCGGTCTGACTTTAAACGGACTGGCAGCAAGCTCACTTTTGAAAACGAACGCTAGTAAAGCTCTCGTCGCAGCTGGGGCATCTGACATCACGGGCACACTCGGTTTTATACCTGCCAATAAAGCTGGCGACACTTTTAGCGGCGCTATTATCGCTCCAATGATTCAGCAGAATGGTACAGCTCAGCCGGCGCTGAGTGCAGCGGGACAGGGAGCGATTTACTTCGACACGACCTCAAACATGTTCAAAATTTCTCAAAATGGCGCTGCTTACATACCGCTACTTGCTGCTGGTACGGTAACCAGTGTTAATACAGGCACGGGTCTGACAGGTGGGCCAATCACTGGGTCTGGTACTGTTAGCATCGCTGATACAACCGTCACTCCAGGGGCGTATACTCGGGCCAACATCACCGTCGATCAACAAGGTCGGTTAACGGCGGCTGCGAGTGCAGCTGCCATCGTTGATGCGGATATTGCCGCTGGTGCAGCGATCGCTCAGAGCAAGGTCGCAGGTCTTTCGACTTCGCTTTCTACCAAAGAAAACAGTATTACCAGTGGCACTACCTCTCAGTATTTCCGCGGTGACAAATCATGGCAAGCCCTCACCACAGCAGTGGTAACGGAAGGCGGGACTAATCTTTACTACACAGATGCAAGAGCGCGCAGTGCTCTGGCTGGATCTGGTCCCATCACATACGGTGTGGTGGACGGTACTATCGGGATCACGCAGGCAAACGCCTCTTCCAATGGTTATCTGTCATCGACTGATTGGTCGACCTTTAGTGGTAAGCAGAATGCTCTAGGCTATACCCCACTAAACCGTGCCGGAGACTCCATGAGTGGGGTTTTGAATCATGGCGGCTTCGATATCACCAATACTGGCAATATTCAGATGGCTGCATCGAAGACTTTTGCACTCAGTGCCAACGCATCTGACCCTGCGGGTCTAGGTACTACCGATAAAGGTAAGACTTGGTTTGATTCAACCAACAATCAGATCAAATATTGGAACGGCTCGGCAGCGGTGGCGCTAGGAGTAGCAGGATCCGGGCTAACCAGCCTCGGCGGCCAATCTGGCAGCACTCAAACGTTTGGCATACCGGGTAATTCAGGTACGGGACCGGCTTGGTCGTCTGCATCTAATATCCACACTCTGAATATCCCTATGGCTTCAGCAGCGAGTGTGACGGCAGGCTTATTGTCGAATGCCGATTATACTGCGTTTACCAGTAAGATTAACGCGGTAACTCAGGGGACCGGCATATCTGTATCCACGGCAAGCGGCACTGCAACGGTCACACTTGCAAACACAGCAGTAACGGCCGGTAGCTATAGCCGAGCGAATATCACTGTCGATGCTCAAGGTCGGCTCACAGGCGCTGTAAATGGTGGCAACGTCAACCTGGCAAGCGAAGTCACTGGCGTGCTCCCCGCGACAAACGGTGGTACTGGAGTTAATTCGACGGCTACCTACCCAGCGACTGGCGTGGTCGTTACAAGGGACGCGCAAGAAACGCTGACTAACAAGACTCTGACAGCCCCTGTCGTAAGTAGCTTGGTAAACACGGGAACCCTAACTTTACCCACGACCACTGACACTCTGGTAGGCCGGTCCACCACCGATACACTAACCAACAAGACCCTCGCAGCCGCTACGATCAACGGAGCTTCGAGCATCGGTGGATCCACAACGATCAACACCACCGGAACCGCAACGACTGGAGCACTCACTGCGACTTCAGTGATGTCTCAGGGCGATGTTACGATCAGAGGGTCTGGTACAGCTACCAATAAACTAGTCCTAAACGATAAAACCAACACCAACTTTGTGGCCTTTAAAGCCCCCGACACTCTAGCATCCCAGTTAACCTGGGAGCTCCCGGGTACCAACGGTTCAGCTGGCCAAGTACTCTCCACCAACGGCACTGGTACTCTCAGCTGGGTATCTGGCGTTGCACCGACGGGTGCTGCCAGCGGTGACCTCACCGGCAACTTCCCCGGCCCAACACTCGCTGCAGTTGGTACTGCAGGGACTTATACGAAGGTAACCACTGATAGCAAAGGCCGCGTCACGGCCGGATCTGCCCTCGTAGCAGGAGACATCCCCTCACTACCCGCATCGATCATCACCTCCGGTATTCTTAGCGTCGCTAACGGCGGTACGGGTGCCTCGACTATCACCAACAATGGCGTGGTCATTGGGGTTGGTAACAGCGCTCTTTCGAGCGTTACTGGGACTAACGGTCAAGTCATGACCGTCAACGGCACTAATCAACCGATTTTTAGTGCAGTCAACTTAGGTGCTGCCGCTGCCGTCTCTGGCACGCTTGCCGTCGCCAACGGCGGTACGGGTGTGACGACGGGTGCGGCGAATTTGATGTTTGCGACTCCCAGCGGGTCTTCTGGCGCACCTTCGCTTCGGGCTTTGACGGCGGCAGATTTGCCAGTTCATAGCGCAGCCCTGATTACGTCTGGCACGCTGGGGGTAGCGAACGGCGGTACTGGACTAACTGCAAATCCTGCAAACGGCCAAATCGCCATTGGCAACGGTACAGACTATTCCCTCGCCACGCTGACGGCCGGGAGTGGGATTTCCATCACCAATGGGTCTGGTAGCGTCAATATTGCGTCAACCGTTACGCCAGCGAACTATGTGGCTGTGGCGGGCTCTACGATGACCGGAGTGTTAAATCTGCCGGCTGATGGCTTGGTGGCAGGTACTTCGCAGTTGGTTTTGGCTAACGGCAACGTCGGGGTAGGAACCAGGAGCCCAGGCCAAAAGCTGTCCGTTAATGGCACGATCCAGTCGACAACTGGTGGTGTCATGTTTCCCGACGGCACCACGCAGTCCACAGCTGCGGCCCCTGGCCTAACGAGCTGTCCTTCGGGCTTTACAATGGTCGGCACCTCTGGCCGGCGCGGTACCTTCTGCATCGACAGCAACGAGCGGACGGCCCAAGCTTGGCTTGCTGCCAAAGACACCTGCCGAGGTCTGAGTTTCACTCAGGGGCGGGCTTTTATGTGCAGCCATAGCGAATGGTATACCGCCTGTCAGGACGCTCCAGCTGGGCTGACCAATATGACTAATGGTTGGGAGTGGGTCGCCGAGTTCAACGGCAACACCTACGCGATTCTTGCTGGTAGCGGCGGTTGTTCAGGGCTTAACTACTACAGCCTGAGCTATGCTTATGATTTTCGTTGCTGCGTCCGCTAGATTGGGTTTGTTTTCGGGCGCGAGCAGCGCCCGCGATTTTTGGGGGTTTTGATGTCTGATGATTCCAGTAAATTTCCTCTATTTGAGGCGGTATACGCTATTGTGCTGGAGCTAGAGCGACTGCGGACTAATTTTCCCAAACGCCTGAAATACTCCTTGGGCGAGAAGCTGTCGATGCAGAGTCTGGGTGCTATGGAGAAGGCAGTGGCCGCGGTGGTGGACACCGAAGGTCGCCTTGACCATCTAAAACAATTGGTGACGACGCTGGAAACGTTACGGTTTCTGATGCGTTTAGCCCATGACTTTCAAGCCATAAGCGGTAAGCAGTATGGTCGTCTTTCAGAACAGATCGTAGACGCCTTATCGCAAGCGGTGGGTTTTTTAAAGTCCACAAAAAATAATACCAAATCAGATAAGCCGAGCCAGCACCGAATTTCTTCACCGCCCAGAGGACCAAGTTAATTTTTTGGGCACTAGCATGGCTATGCGTCAAGATGCCGCGCCATGAGACGAGGGATAAAATATAACGATCTATAGGAATCAGGCCTTCGCATAGTGCCGCGTGACGTTTGCTCAGTTTGCGTTTGAGGCGGGCTAAGTTTTTCGGCTTGATCAGAATGCCGCGCGGACTGGCGTGATATCCTAAAAATTCCATGCCGCGCTGTAAGTCTTTGCAAAAAAGCTTCTTAGGATTGAGTTTGAGTTGGAGGCGAGTGTGCAAAAAGTCTACGATGTCGGCGAGGACTTGCGCCTGCTGGTGATAGCGGCGGTCACATATCACGATGAAATCATCCATATAACGAAAATAGTACGGTAAGTTTTTTTGCTTGATATAGTGGTCGAGTTCGTTCAAGTACAGATTCGCGTACAGCTGGCTAGTTAAATTACCGATGGGCAGACCGGTCTGGTGGCTGCCGTTGTGGGCGGTGATAATTTTGAGTATCGTTTGGCCCATAACCGGACCTTCCACATGCGGGCTAATCAGGGCAAATAGCGTCCGGTGATTGATGCTTGCAAAATAAGATTTGACGTCCGCCTTGACGATGGTGAAATTTTGGCGCAGTTCGCTGGGAATGCGACGTATCTGTCGATAAAAGTCCAAGACGCCTTGGATTTGTCCGCGTCCTTTGCGGCAGGCATAAGACTGCCCAATAAAACGTGCCTCAAACTTTGGTTCTAGATGTGCGCAGATGGCGTGATGCACGACGCGATCGCGGAAGTGACTGGAGTGAATTTCGCGCCGCTTGGGCTCCATTAAAACAAAGGGTTTTAACGGTCGTGGCTGGTAAGTTTGCGTGTTTAGCTCACGCTGCAGTCCCACGAGTTCGCGCTCCAGGTAGAAGTTAAAGCGCTGAACGTAGGGCTTTTTTTTGTGCGAGCGAGCAGCCCGTTTGGCTGCTTTGAGTAAATGCGAAAAATCGGCAAATGATTCTTTTGGCGTATCCAAGGCAAATTCCCTGTGTTAAATGTCAGGATGCTTGTCGCCTGAGTCGTTATTTTATGTCAAGATAACGAGTGTGCATGATCAAAACCCCAGCAAAGGTTAACGCCTGTTGCAAATCCAATCGTGGTCATTGAGTTTCAGCTTTTGCAGACACTGCTGGCGCGGGAGTGGGTCGCCGAGTTCAACAACAACAACAACGCGATTCTTGCTGGTAGCGGCGGTTGTTCAAGGCTTAACAACAACAACATGAGCAATGCTTATGTTTTTCGTTGCTGCGTCCGCTAGAGGGGTTTTGGGATAAGTGAGCTTGTTTGAGACTGTCTCAAACAAGCTCTTGCTTATCGATGGTCGCTGCACCACAGATCACCGTGCATATCGCAATGATGGCTACGTCGAGTAGTTGTTCTAATCCAAGATTAAGACGGATGTCCAGGTAACTGGCAGTAATCGGATATCAGCTATCACTAGCCTTGCGCTTTCCTAAAATGCCTGTATCCCTGCGGACTTTCGCGAACCACTGTCGAGGGATACGGCCGCAGCCTGAGCATTGCGCTTCGTCGCATGAGAAAGTTTGTGCCCTCCCACCAGGATATTAAGCGCCACGTTTACTGGATGCATAACCGGCATTACAGCTATCACCACATCGTTAACACCAGCATTGCGCTTGAGCACTTCAGTGCGATGAAGGGTGGCAGGATTCGTTTGGGTCGGCCTCGCAAACCTAAGCGAGTCCTCAAAGACATTCTGACTGAGTCTGAGGTGTCGCGCATTCTGCAGGGTGCCAAGAATATAC
>Ga0315274_10009957_pt1 | contig 13705 bp, 4 predicted proteins | sample YL17G02_20_MG_FD_203700 | JGI IMG/M metagenome (GOLD analysis project Ga0315274, IMG submission 203700) | Sediment microbial communities from Yellowstone Lake, YNP, Wyoming, USA - YL17G02_20 | ecosystem: Environmental > Aquatic > Freshwater > Lake > Sediment | place: USA: Wyoming | collected...
CTGGGTGACCTTCTGTATGAAATACATCAGGTCTATGAAAGATATCGAGTTAGAAAATGATAGTTCAGGTCAGAACACAGTAGCGAATCCTAAAGGACTGATTATCTGACCTCTGGTCAAGGTGTAAATGGGAAGATTGGTGATTTCTTGGGTAATTATGGGAGGAAATGTTAAGTTAGGCATCTTGACAGAGACCGCCTTCCTTTTTAACATAGGACACATCATGAATTTGGGCGTAACCCCGACGATACCTAGCCTCGCCCATCCTAAGTCCCTAGAGCTTCCTCGAAAATTAGAGGTCTACGATTCTCCTGCTCAACCTCTCTACGCGAAAGGCAACGCCATTATCTGTCATTTAGTGGTCTCATGTAGTCTTCCGTACGCCAAATAAAGGCGGGCTGCTACTATTTGTTATCCCTCTGGGGATATTTATCTAAGTTCGTTTAGGCAATCCTATTCTAAAATCTGATGGGAGGAAAGCAATGAAAGGACGTATAGCGCGTATTTTGGGTCACCCACGGACGGTCTTGAGCAAACCGAATTTGAGAAATGTACTGAAATCCCTGCTGAGTAGAGCCAACATGTTTGCCATTGCCCTCCTGGCCATAGTCCTTACGATATCCACAGTATCACCGCTATTCAATTCAAATCCAATCAGTGCGGCCGAAACTGCGGGCTATAGTCCCGTTCTTCAGACATCGGTTGATTCGAGGATAGAGAGTATTCCGAACCAAGATAAGGCTACTTTCATGTATTTCTATGCTGATTGGTGCCCGCACTGCCAGCAGCAGAAGCCGATAATAGATGCTCTCGAGCAAGGGTACCGGGATGACATCAGCTTCATTCGCGTTAATGGAGAGGCATACCCCGATGCGATGAGCCAGTTCGGTGTAACAGGATTTCCCTCTATGTTGCTAATAACTGACCAAGCCACGAAGCAGTTTCGTGGCTTTACCGAAGAAGAGATACTAAGAGAGAACTTCGAACAAGCCGTCAACAACGTTAGCAAGTCAGTAGTTGAGTCCAACCCCTTATTGACAAGTTCAACTGAGTACGAATCTTCACCTTCCACTTGCTCAAGTAGTGATCCAGATGTGCATGCTGAATTTGACTGGCATATGCCTGAGCCCTTCGGAGATTTCGACAGTGACGGCATGACAGACTATCGTAAGACCGCTGAAAGCATCGATCCGCCGTATTGGCGTGAGGCGACAGTACAGGACTGGCTTATTGTGGGTGTAGGCGACTCATATGCCTCAGGCGAGGGTTACCCCTACATCTCGGTGGCCGACGCTCTAGAACTAGCTTCAGCTGCAATAGAAGAGCTTGCTACAGCAGCTTCCCCTCAAGCCGCCAAGGGAGCCACGATTCAGCTTGACAAGACTGAGTACTCCGTTGGCGAGCCCATGGTAATCTCCGGAACCGGTTTCACCACAGCAGGCACGTCTGAGCCGATCACGATTGTCCCCAGCAGCGCGCAACTACCCGGTGACCTGGATCTCCAGGGTTTGACGTTCGACGACGCGGTGACCGCACTCCAGGTCTCGGCGGTCCATAGGATTCCACTGAATATCCCAGGGCTTGAAGCTCTGCCGCCTCTGACGTTCAATTTTGAGTATGATGACGTGAAGCTTGTCATCGCCCTCGATGCGCAAGGGGTCAGCCCCTTCGTCACTCCTTCTCCGCTCACCGGCGTAGAAGTCAAGTTGCTCATCCTGGCAACGTGGACAAGTGGTACCGACACTGCGCCTGAGGTCGCGCTCGCGATCCGGGTAGAATCTCAGAACCTTAATAAGATCATTGGCAGCTGGACGATTCCCGGCGTTTCTGATGAGACTGCCCTCACATCCGCGGTCATCGTTCTCAGTGCCACGGGTATTCCGCAGACGATCACCGCTTCGAACCTGGACAACCTTGCTGCGGCTAAAGCGCTGCTAACAGTCGATGGAGTCCTCGAGAACCTGACCATCTCCCAGGTGGCTTCCCTGCGCGCCAAAATGGATCTTGCCGCTAACCCGGCGTTCGCGCGTGTCGCCGACTTCCTGGGCATGGGAACGTCCTCAGCGCTGATACTTCGCGGCGCGATCGATGATGCCGCAACCTTCCTGTTCGACGCCGAATTCGACTTCGATGGAGACTTTCTGCTCGAAGGGCCAATCGTCATTGACTCGGACGAGCTGCCGCCCTGGCTCCTGCACGAGGTCGGCGATATCCCGAAGTTCCGTCTCGTGTTCGACGGGGGCACGCCGCAGGTGTTTGTAGAGGACGAGTTCACCATCCAAACGGGCAATGTGGCCAACATATTCACGTATAGCGTCTCGCTCGACGAGGCAGAAGACCTCGACCTCCGGCTGGCGGCCGCCACGTTCAACGTTCCCTATGGACTGGACGGCCTCGGTGCAATCAGCCAAGTCGAGTTGCACATTAGCTTCGACCAGGCGTCGGGCGTTTTTACGGGTGAGTTCGACGCAAGTATGAGTATCGGCGGTGCCGAGCAAGACCTCTATATCACGATCAACGACGATCCGGCGAACACCCGCGCCATCGTCAATATCGACGGTACGATCCCGGTGGCAGGAGTCGTGGATTGGCTTAGCGGCGCCTCAGATCTCGGCAGTCCTGGTCTTACCGAAGTGAACTTCGCGAGTGCAACCCTCGGCGATATTGAGTTCAGCTACGACCACATGGACACCAACGGTACCGTCATGGGCTTGCACGCGACGATCGCAGGAATTGAAACGTTCGGCGCCATCCTGCATACCGAATTCCTCCTTGGTTTGGACAAGCCAGCCTTAGATGACCCCACGGTGCTCGCCGCGCTGCGCGTGGTAGACCCGGCGTGTACCCCATCTCCGTGCATCGGCCTGAAACAAGTCTTTGCCCTGCCGGACGCAAGCCTCGACCTGGAACTGACGCTGCCGCAAGGCAACTTCCTCGCCCTCTACCCAGAGGGAAGCACATTCAGAACGTCCCGGCTAGGGCCGGAGGCGAAAGCCTTCCTGGATGATGTGAACGGGTCTCCGGCAAGCGAACCGTTCCAGGTTTCCGGCAGCTTGAATTTCATTGCTGACATCCCCACGACGGGACTCAATCCGATGTTTGACCGCCTCGGCCTCAGCCCTCTAGGTGGCCCCGTCCACGTACAGGGCAGTGCCGGGTTCACGCTTACCTCGCTCGATACAGGCACCCTCAACCTGAACAACTTCCACGTAGAGGCAACACTCCCAGGGTCCGCCCCAAAGCCACAGGATGTGCCGTCGTGGCTTGTGTGGCCTTCGACCGAAAGCTGGAAGCTCTTTCTGGATTTCGAGGAGAACGACGTTGCGATCGATACCGATGACAGGCTAACGATTGGGCTCTCCATCAACGGAATTACTTCCACGCTCTTCCCGGTGGTAGAAGGCGCCTTCACCGCAAGCTTCTCGGGCACACCTGCCGCGAACCCGTCGGCATGGACGATCGAGGCCAAGTTTGAAGTAGGCCCGTGGGTACACCCGTTTGAGGTCGACTGGCTTTCACTCGAGGGAGCCTACGCCCTGGTCCGCATCGAACAGCCAAGTGGCGGCCAAATCGTTGCATCCGCTCAACTCTGCGGCACTGCCGCGATCGGCACGCCTGCGGCGGTCGTGGAGGTCTGTGCGTCCGTGGCCGGGACCAACCCGCCCAGTGGCGACCTCACACTCCGGCTCGTTGAGCCCGTTTCTCTCGGGGACATCGTCACCTTGACGGGCCTGTTGCCGTCCAGCATATCGCTGCCAGATCAAATTGGGGACAGCGCACTCGGCCCGGGAAGCTTGACGTTCAAAGCGACAGGAGACGGCTCCTTCTCGATCGCCGGGACCATCATCGCGACATTCTTACCATTTGGGAGCCCAATAGGGCTGGACCTCATGCTCCTTGCCGACTTCCCGGCCTCCGGCGGACCGACGACGGCGATCGGCCTGAAGCTGGCGCCAGGGCAGTCCCTTGGCAGCCTGTTGGGACTCGACCTACCAGAAGGCCTAAATATCTCATTCACGCCGGTCAACGACGCTGGCGTTCCAGACCCCAGCATCGGTGGGTTCGCGTTCGTCTTTGCCACCGGTGCTGTCTCAGTCGGAGACCCGAACCTCTCGCAGAACATCGCCGACTGGTTCAGCCCGCTGTATGGAGGTGACCTTGAGGGCCGCACGCTACTCGGAGGCGTCGGCGTGCTCGGATCAACGCGGCTGCCAGAACCGCTCGCAGGACTGGTAACAACGTTGGGTGCAGACCCAGACTTGCTCATCTCCGGCAATGTAGACCTCAATCCGGAAGCCTTCAGCGCCAGCCTGCAACTCGCTATGAGTCTGCGCGAGGAGGCCCTGCCGGATTTCATCGACGATATCAGCCTGTCCTTGGGCGCCAGCATCACCGCTGCGAATCCTTCGCTGTCCGTGAGGATGGGCGGTTCCATGGACCTACGCTTCAAACAGGGATTGGAGCAGAGCGTCGCCCTGCCACTGCAGCAGGCCGGATTGCAGCTACCCATAGCTCTGGAGCAGCTCCAAGGATCGGGTTGTCCGCGAGGCGGCTTTAACGAGAAGGCTCCTGACGACAAGTTCTACTGCTACGACAAGATCCGGATCATGGTGAATGCGGCCGTCACTTTGGCCGCCGCACCTCCATCGTTCCGCGTGTCGTTCGCCGGCGACCTGTCCTCGCTGAATGAGGGAGGTTTGCCCTGGGCCCCGATGGGCCTCGAGGCGGTCGGCATCTCGCAGCTCGGCGCCCAAGTGGAAATAGCCTATGTCCCACCGAGCACCGCCGAGTTCAAGGTTGGCCTCATCGGCAGCATGACTCTCTTCGATAACCCGATGGCGGGCGCACTGCAGGTCGGGGCGTCGGTTACGTTCGCACCACCCCCGGTCTTTGTGACCGCCGTAGTACCGATCTTCGATGGCTTCCGCTTCGCCCTTCCCAACGGAATCGGGAAGGATCAGCTCGACGACCTATACGCGGCCTTTGGGCAGGCACCCAGTGCACCCGAGCTCGACCTAGAGCCATATCTGGATACCCTGCCCGACATCTCCTTCCGGAACCTTGTCGTTTCCTTCTCTCCGGTGCTCCCTGGGGGCCTGACCTCGCTGTGCATTCCTGCGGGGATCATTTTCCGGGCGGACCTATACGCCGGAGCAGCGCCCTTATCGTCGACGACACTCCCGCTGTGCAATCGGGATACCGGTGAGTTCCCATTCCCAGCGCCAAGCGAGCTATGCACCGACCGGGAGGGATGCGTCGCCGGAGTCAACATCGAGCTCAAGCCAACCGGAATTATCATGGAAGGGTCGATGGTCGCCTTCGAAATCGAGCCCCTGGATATGCGCTTCGACGATGCGATCGTTGCCCTCCGGCTGACGCTCGCAGATCAATACGTGCGAATCCATGGCGGTGTGGAGGTGGGACCGGAGGCCGACCCGACCCTCGTTGGGCGCATGTCGCTTGGCCTGGGGATCGGTACGGTGACCTTCGCGGGCCAGGCAAAGGCGTTCGACTTCAACGCCCTCGTCGCCGGCGGCATGAACATCAACCCGCTAACGCTCCTGACGAGTACCAATCCCGCAGACTTCGGGACTCTCACACTCCACGTTGTCCTCGCCGCGCCGGAGATGACGCTACCGGAGTACGCAAGCCCGTTCCCCGATTTCAGCGAGAAGGTACGCGCCGACCTTGAGACCACCATCGACGAGCTAGCGCAGATCGTCGAGTTCATTAATAGCACCTTGGGCGACTTCACCTTGGACCCACTCGGGACGTTGCTGAGCCTCTCCTCACAGATAGCTGAAGAGGGCTATGACGCTGGGATCCTACCTTCATGGGTAGCCCTTATCGCCACCGAGAATAGCGACGCCGAGGAAGACATCGGAGACCGCGAGGCGTCGTTCACGCTGGAAGACCTGGTCAATGGGTTCTCGCTCCCGGGCATTGAGATGGGCTACCTGACATGCGCCGCATACGATTTGAACGGCAACTGCGTGTGGCCGGTGGATCCACCGGTATGCTTTGGGTTCGATATCGGAGGCACGTGCTATCTTTGGCCCCCGCTTACATTCGCTAGTATCTGCAATTCATTCCCAGCGTCAATCGCGGATGGCGGCTACTGCTCCGACGAGGAGTTCCAGGACGAACTGGAGCTGGCGCTGGCGAACCTTATCACCCAGGTCGAGGAGTTCTCCGGAGTGACCAACCTCACCGGCGTCATCGATACCGTCAACGGCTGGCTCGACCCAGGCTCGGGAGTCACGGTCTTCAGCCTTGACTGCGCCTCACTCGACGTTGAGCTGTCACTGCTCGGCGAAAATCAGTTCGAAATAGCATTGGCACCGACGCTCCTGAATCAAGCGCTTCAACTCGGCTTCCAGTGGGACTTCAATGACCACCTGGGAAGTGCTGCATCGCTGCTGGCCGCGCTGATCCAGTCGGGCTCGGGCAGCGGGGTCTGCGAGGGCGTGGACTTATCCCTCTTCGGCGAGGGCGGACTGGGAAATCCGGAAGCCGCCGAGCCGGATGAGGAGGAGCTGCCGCCACTGACCGTGGGCATCACTAGCCCTGCATCCGTGAACGAAGGTTCGACCCTCTCAGGGTCCGTGACCCTAAACCGGACGGTCGTCGCTGAAGACGGTGCGGTGAGTGTAACGGTCGACTGGGGCGACAACTCGGCCGATACTATTCTCTCGTTCGGGGAAGGCGATTCCTCCAAGGCTATCTCGCACATCTATGCCGACGACAACCCAACCGGGACGGCGTCGGATGCGGTCACAATCACCGCCACGATGGCCGCCCCGAACGCCTCCAGCGATTCGACAGTCGTGATCGTTAAGAACGTCGCCCCTCGCAATCTGGCACTTGCGCTAAGCAATGATGCAGTCATCAACGAGGACGATGAAGTGACCCTGACCGTCAACTGGGAAGACCGGGGTGTTGATGACACCTTCATGGTGCGCATCGACTGGGACGACGGCCTTGTCGAGAATCACTCTGCAATGCCGGGGCAGACGTTCACTCATCGCTATCTCGATGACAACCCAACAGGAACGGCGAGCGATCAGTACACCATTCGCGTCCGCGTTCGCGACGACGACACCGGCACCACCAAAGCAAATGCAGCGCTGACCGTGAACAACGTGGCACCCGTCGCAACTTCGATCGACATTTCCCCGTCGGAAGTCAACGAGGGCGACGAGCAGGAGTTCACGTTCACGTGGGACGACCCCGGTTCGCTCGATTCGTACATGGTGTACATCGACTGGGACGGGAACGGCACGTACGAAGAGATCTGGAAGGCTGGCTCCGACCAGAGCCTGACGGTCACCCACATGTTCTTAGATGACCATCCGGAAACGGGCACCCCGTGGGATAACATAGAGGTGAAGGTTCGAGTCGTCGATGACGATACCGGCGTGGCGAACTCGGTCGAGGTTGTCAAGGTCAACAACGTCGCTCCCACCCTCTGCATAGTCGTAGACCCGAGCGCGGGGGACCCAGTGAAGGGGACTAGCTGCCTCAACGTCTCACTAACGATCAATGAGGGGGGAAGCGTGACCGCCCGCGGAGTCTTCCAAGACCCGGGTGTCCTCGACACTCATACGGTCACCATCGACTGGGGTTACGACGCCTTCCCGGACACCACCTTCAACTTCGCTCCGAACCAGGCGCATCCAATGCTCGATTGGCATGCGTTCTCTGCCAGCCAGATTTACGGGGATAATGGCACCTACACAATTACTGTGGAAGTAGAAGACGATGACACCGGGGCGGCAACAGCCACGGCGACCATCACAGTCAACAACGTCGACCCAACGGTCGACATCAACGAGACGGAAGCGGGGCCGGGCGTGCCCGGCACCATTCTTGCCGACGGCAGTGGCGCCAAAGACGACGGGACTCTCGACGTACCGACGTTTGTCACAAGGGCGGGGACGGCTGTGCAATTCGCGGCCCACGCGACGGATCCTGGCAGTGACGACCTCAGCTTCACCTGGAACTGGGGCGACGGGTCTCCAATGACCGTGGTGACCAGCCTTGTGAACCCGCCCAACGCTGATCTAGCCAATAGCCCCTCTGTCCAGCCGCGCGATATCATCACCACGGCCGTCCATACCTGGACCAAGGCATGCCTATACAACGTCAATGTCGACGTCCTCGATGACGACAGTGGAACTGAACGGGACGAAACGTCGGTTGTAGTCACCGGGACGGAGCGGCGGATCTTTGCGCCGGGCTACTGGTACAACCAGTACGACCAGAGTAAGAAGAGCCAGAATCTGCTCCCCCAGGAGACACTCGAATGCTACCGCCGGGTCGTCAATCATATGAGCCGCGTGTTCGGGGTGAATCCTAATCAGTTCTGGCTGGTCAAGAACTTTGCAGATATGCGCAACGCCCTCAATACGAGAAAGACGAGCCGAGATACGGAGATCATGCAGCGACAGCTCATGGCGGCCTGGTTGAACTTCGCCAACGGCTCGATCCAGTGGTTCGATCTCGTGGACACCAACAGGGATCTCATACCCGACATGCAATTTGGGCAGGTAATGCGTGAGTCGGAGGAGCTTCGCCTCAACCCAACAGCGACAAGAGCCCAGCTGCTCGCTCAGGAGGCAATACTGAAAATCGTGAACGGAGACTAATAGCGGACATCTGTCGGCAACTCTTGTCAATTGGTTGGTATATAACTGGTACGAGATGAGATTACATCTTCCAGGTAGCTACGGCTAGGGAAGGATTGGATGTCGTGCCAATAAAAGAGCCCCCGGCAGATTCACCGGGGGCTCCGTGTTTCTGGTGGAGACGGGGGAGAGTCGGACTCCCCCTGAAACGCGACTTGGCTGTGTGGATAATGTCTTGCCTGCCTGACGAGAGATCGTCGCAGCTGTGGGCAGTGGTGTCTTAGACACAAAGTCAACTCAAATCCCATCTCTCCTGGCGTAGAACACATGAAAGGGGCTATGCAGGACACAGTTTACAGCGGGTGCGCAGTATCAAGGGACGGAGCAGAAGTTCGTCCAGCGTTTCGTCCAGTTCCTTCTGTATGGCATCCATCCGGCAGAGATCTGAGCTAATCCGGTCTACCGGAGACGGTTTGTCGTTCTTGCCCTGCGAAAGGTCCCTAGCTACTACGCTGCAGAAATCGACCAGTCGCTGAGCTAGTTTTCTGTCCATCAACGGGGTTCCACCGTCGCGGTCTTGACCAAACAGCAAAACGGCCCTCTGTCTTCTCTCCACTCTGGCTGCAATATAGATATCCTCCTTAATCAGCTTGCCATCTTTGATGGCTCGCCCCAGTGCCTTAATGATCCCCCTCACCATGTCTATAATCATTAGGTTATATTCGCTGAGCAACTCGTCCTTTAGGGCTCTGTTGAGTTCCTTTCTCTTGCTGATAAGACTGGTGGTCACACTATCCGCTTTTTCAACTAGATCTCTGGAATGGTCTATGTATAGAGCATATGCATCTTTCCACTCCTCTACTAATCTCCAAGGAACCTTCTCACCCGTGTGCTCCTTAAGTGAATCGAAGAGCATCCTGTTCCGCCGCACAAGTCGAAGTCTGTCTGTGTCATTTTTGGGCGGGTCCCCCTGCGGGGCATAATACGCCCATAATCCCTCCAAGAACCTGTCCGCGTTGCCGCCGAATGCTATTTCCGTCGGCGCATGTAGCCTATCCACTAGGTAACGAGCCACGCCCACTAAGGCATCCATATGGTTACGGAACTCCGCCTGGGCTATTCCTATCCTGGCTTCCCTCAATTCCTCTACCGATTTCTTGCGCTCCCACTCCTCGTAGCACTTCTTGGCCAAACGTCTGGGTACCCCAGTCTCATTTTCAATCCTGAGCCAGCTGGCACCTGACTCTCTGACTTTTATCACACTGTTCAACTCATCCTCAGAAATGAAGCGTTTATTCATCGGATACCTCCCCAGACTGTAGTATAAGTAGTGTGTCAACAGTTGTCAATAATGTGGTATGTTGGCATATTGGCCATTTGAGGCCTTCATATATGCAGCAAAATCATTGTGAGGTAGCCATGTCAATCTGAAGAAATGTTAGGCCAGGCACCTTATCGGATTAATCCGCCGCTTCAAAAGGGGCATGCCTGTACCGAACTCCGTATTCAACCGGGAGGCCAGACCGCCCAAGAGGTTATGCTATAGCAAGGGGATCAAGATAAGTTCTCACTACTCTCGAAGTTGTCCCATTCGCGCTCAATATACTGACCTCCTACACTGAACGAGAAGAAGGCAAACCGTATATCAGCGAAAGAAGATGAAAACTGTTTGTCCTGTATGCCGTCGAGCTGGATGCCATCAAGGAACGCCTCGACGTGACCAGTTTCATCCACGTAGGATAGGGTGAGACGGTGAAACACATCCCTTTCGTTGCCAAAGAGTGGCATGCATCCGCCACTCGCATCAGGTTGATTATCTATCACTCGGGTCAAATTATAGCCACCTTCGGATATTCCGATCTCAAAGTAGTTGAAGGGATCAAGCTGTACTCGGAACATACAGTAGGTATTAGCACTAACTCCTGTCGGGGCCCGAAAGTCTATCGCCACAGTCACATCCTGTCTACCAGAAGGATTGGCCAGAAGTGCGGATGCTGACGTTCCTGAATCCGTTTGAGTTCCTTGCAAGACGAGGGTGCCATTCTCTTGAAATGACAATCCCTGAGATGGCAGGATCTCCCAGTAGGGAGCTACAACGCCATCATTGAAATCGTCAGGATAGAACACATACTGTTGGACAGGAACGGGGGGGAACTCTAAGGGTTCATTGCAGTAAAACTGGACATTGGTGAACTCCCGATCGATATATCTCAGAGTTCCTCCCGGCGCTGACGGGTCGTCGACATCCGTGTTGCCATTTGTGTGGACATAGATCTTTGGATACAAATTGCCGTCAAAACTCCGGTCCTTGGTGAAGTCCACAAGGTTGGTGACGGCAGAGAAAGGACTAGCTATTGCCCCATAACTACCAGCAGGAAGGGGGTTAAGGTCACCTGAACCATCTGCCGCCGGGGTGATATCCGCCCTCACCTTGTTCTGCGCGAAATCTATAGACAGTCTCGCATGAAATCTCGCGTCCACACTTTGCTCCGGCACCAGTCCCAGCGGATCAAAGCTGGCGGGCCCACCTGTCCATTTGGCAATAGGCACACCCACTTGCGCGATCCCTCCATTGGCCGAAACTGCATCAGGGGGTTGCAGGTTATTAATGACCTGTTCAAGCATCAATCCGAAGAGACTCTGCATGGAGATCTCTACGAAAGTGCTATCCGGCACAAGTTCGATCCGAAAAAGGACTGGAGTACCCATTGAATCAGGTTCGGATCTATCACCGAGTGGATCTATCGCAGGCAGCCCACTTCGCAGACCAGTAGGCATTGCGATATCAGCCTCAAAGACTACCGTTGTGACACCAGCCAGCGGAATGGGGTTCGAAGAGAAGCAGACGTATCTCGAAGTGTGTGGATTGGCGATGCCGACAGTTCGGAGTCGCCTCGACCTATTGTCTACGTAGGCAGCTACCCCAGATGGGACGTCGCCGGTATCACCGAAAGCATTATCGTCGAAGGCAAACCAGGCGGAAAACATGGAAGTGGGTGTAGGAGTAAGCGTTGGGGTTGGCGTGGCCGTAGGGGGTGGGGTTGCAGTTACCATTGGCGCTGGCGTAGGTGTAGGCGCCTCTTCATTAGAGCACCCAACTGCTCCAATCACCAGCGAAAGAATAAACAGCGATGCAAAAAGAATCCCAAACCTCTTCATTGTTCCTCCCTCGCGGTTAGACGAATTCTAGCTTACCGAGCAAAGCAAAGCAAGAGCAAAGTCTAGCTCGCTCACCTTGCCCGACACCATGAAGCACTAGAGGGGGACAGTGGAGTACCGCTGTTACTTATGAACACCTGTTGGTGGATCAACTAGACCACGGGGAGGTCACCAACTCACGAACATAGGGATCATTGTTCAACTGTAGGTATATCTATGTCGAGGGAAAAGGATATGTCTTGTCAAAGGCATAGTCATAATAAACATCAATTCTTACCCGTCTAAAGTGCTCCATAACCACTGCCATTGGAAACGCTGGGCTCGTCATGACATCATAGACTCATTGGCAACGCAACCCATTCGATCCAGCCATAATTGATAAACCCAAGATTCATTATCGTTTCGATAGAAAAAAGAAACATCACCTCACAAAACAACCAGTGCTCCAATTCCAAAACATCATCTCTTTAACCTTACCCACTACGCCATTACATCCACTAAATATCCCTCGATTTACATCTGGAAACTGAACCGTTTCGCCAGGAGCCGCGTAGATTCCATCACTTACAAGACTCTACTTAAGAGCAAAGGCATTAAAGTCATTTCCATTAACGAACCTTTGGATGACAGCCCTTCTGGGAAGTTACTGGAAGGTGTCATCGAGTCTATCGATGAATTCTATAGCGCCAATCTTGGACAGGACATCAAACGCGGCATGAGAGAAAATGCTCAACGGGGCTTCTCCAGTGGCAGCAGACCACCTTATGGCTTCCACAGAGTTGCCGTAAGGGATGGCGCTAAGACCAGATATAAGCTCGAACCTGACCCGGAGGGTTCTGTTGCAGTTCAGGTGATTCGAAGGATGTTTGATATGGCACTACGTGATATTGGCTGTAAGGAAATCGCAAAAGCCTTAAACAAAGAAGGCATCCGTACCAGTACCGGGCAGCGCTGGGGCAGGACAACGGTGCACAAGGTTCTGACAAATGAAGCATACTGCGGTACCCTCCTATGGGGTGGCAGGCCTGGACATCCAGCAATCCATAGTGCCGACCCTCCAGTCAGGGTTGAGAATGCATGGCCGGCTATTATTGATAAAGATGTCTTTAAACAGATACAGAGAAAAATGGCCTCAAGGAGGCCTGAGGTAATCCATCCACGCACCATACCCAGCTCGTATCTTCTGAGTGGTCTCCTTTATTGTTCTTGCGGGCACTCTATGATAGGCCGGAGTGCCAAGTCGCATCACTATCATTACTATACTTGTAATGGAGGCTACAAACAGGGGAGGGATGCCTGTGATGCCAAAGCGCTGCCAAAGGATAGGCTGGAGCATCTGGTTATTGACCAGATCAAATGCAAAGTGCTGAACCGGGAGTGGTTAGAAGAATTAGTGAGGCTTGTAAACGAGGAGCTTGATTCGACTCACGGTATTCTTGGGGACAGGTTGGATACCATTGATGCGGAGCTCAATGATGTGAGGCTTAGATTATCTAAGCTGTACGACGCGTTGGAAACAGGTAAACTAAGTCTGGATGACTTGGCTTCCAGAATCAAGGAGCTCAGAACAAGACAGGATGAATTACACAAAGCGAGGCTTCAATTGGAAGCAGAAATGGCAGCCCACGGAGCGACGCACGTAGATGCGGATACTGTAAAAGCGTATGCTAATGACTTAAAAAGCCTTCTTGGCGAAGCCGACATCACAGAGAGCAAATCTTTCCTTCGTTCATTCATCAAGCGTATCGAAATAAACAGGAGTGAGGCTGTAATCCAATATAATCTGCCAGTGCCTCCGTACTGGAGCGAGAAGCAATCAGTAGGAGTTCTGCCTATTGATAACTTTGGTGGAGCTGGGGGGGCTCGAACCCCCTACCTCTTGAATGCCATTCAAGCGCTCTCCCAAATGAGCTACAGCC
>Ga0315274_10009958_pt1 | contig 13703 bp, 15 predicted proteins | sample YL17G02_20_MG_FD_203700 | JGI IMG/M metagenome (GOLD analysis project Ga0315274, IMG submission 203700) | Sediment microbial communities from Yellowstone Lake, YNP, Wyoming, USA - YL17G02_20 | ecosystem: Environmental > Aquatic > Freshwater > Lake > Sediment | place: USA: Wyoming | collected...
AAAAACAAGAGAATAACAAAGAATATGGTTTTTATGGTTTTTCTAATCAAAAAACACAATCTCTTGCTGTTGTTAAAAAGTGGCAAAATAGATATATTCAGTGGGGAGAGAAATCTGTTCTTGACGAGATTATAGGTAGTAATTTATTTGGGGATAACATTGTTGATATAACAACTGGTCAATCAGAAGTATTTGATTTTCATGTGAATTCTTTATCTCATAGTTATTGCTGTAATGGTTTAATTAATCATAATTCTTTGTTGCTCGACGAGGTGGCATCATTTAAATCCACAGGACAGCTTAGTGGTGATAGAATTTATTCTGCTTTAACACCTGCAACTGCGGACTTTAAATCTCCTGGAAAAGTAAAAGAAGGTTCCATAACAGAAGAAAATCCGGAAGGATTACCTGTTTATGATTCCAAAATCATTAGCATTTCGTCTCCTAGAGCAGAAGAAGGCATTCTATATAGAATGTACAAAGAAGCTGGAGAGATGGATGAGAGATTGGCTTTTAGAGCATCCACTTGGAAAGTTAGTTTAAAATTTAAAGAAGCGTCCCTAAGACACGAATTCAAGTTATTAAGTGCAATGGAATTTAATATGGAATTCGGAGCAGAGTTCTCAGGTACTGCTGGTGAATTATTCATACCTGCTCAATATGTTGATGACGCTGTTGAAATTGGTAGACGAATAGGACTAGTACAACAATTACACGGTAAGCCAGGAATGGTTTATTATGCTCATTTAGACCCTGCAGCATCTTCACATATTTATGCTTTAGTTATAATACATATCGAAGAAAGAATGAGAATAATAGAAAAAGAAAATGGTGTGAAAGTTCATGAACGAGTTAAAATGTATGTGGTAGACCATATTAAAACATGGATACCAACAACAACAAAATCTATTAAAGTGGCAGAAATAGATGAATATGTAATAGATATTGCCAAAAGATTTAGATTTGTTATGGTGTCTTATGATGCTTTTAATTCTATTTCCAGTATACAAAAATTAAGATCTAAGGGTATACCATCTAAATTAACAGAATTTCGTCCTAAATATAAAATGAAAATTTATCAACATTTAGAGCATTTGTTGGTTAGCCATGCTTTAGCATTACCTTCTATTAGTCCAGATGCTCAATTATTAATTCAAGAACTAAAACACTTAAAAAGAATATATAATGCCACGGGATTTAAAATTAAACCAGATCCAGAAGCAGTAGTTAAAACCGATGATGTTATAGATGGGTTAGTTGGCGCTTGTGGAACTGCCACAGAAACAATATATCAAGGGTATGCTAAAGGTACAACTGCTTATTTACCTCAATCACAGTCTGCGGGGGCAGAACAGTGGAAAGTGGGACGAGGAGTATATAACAATCAAACGTGGAAAAATACTTTCAGGAGATAAAAAGGAATACAAAACGAAAAGGAAGAATATACTAATATCGTTTTAGGAGATTTTAAATGTACAATAGAAAGAAAGCTCAAATTCAACCTGTCGAAAAGATGTTAAGAGACAGTACTATAGATCCATATAATAATGATAGTAAAACTATATGGGAAAAGAAGTTACCGCATCGAGAGGGTGATAAATATACTACTACAGAAGACCAATTTAAGAGAGAAGCAATTAATGAATCTGAAGTATTAGAAAAAGTATTAAATGAAGCTAAAAGTTATATTGTACACAGATCAGATGCAGCAGAAATTTCTGTTCCTCCTATCAGTGCCTTAGTGGAACAAAAACAGAAAGAAAGAATGGCAGAGAATTGGAAAACCACTAAAAAAGAAAATTGGACTGTAACATATGATGATAAGAAACAACAAGGTGATTTACCTAGGTCTCCTAAAAATGCTCCTCAACACGATAAAATAGTTCTTAATAATGATCCTTCTAGATTTAAAAATGAAGGAAATTTACCAATCAATGAAAATCAGCCAGATAATGATAAGAAACATGAAGATGAACCAGATGTAACACAATTAGTTGGTGGTATTAGTAGGGAATCTATGAACAGAGCAGTGGAAAATATTAAATCTGGTTTATCTGTTGAATATGATTCAGCTATTGTTGCCATACTAAAGGATGCAGAACGAGATAGTAGAGAATTAACTACTATTGAACAAAAGGTTATCAGTGATATAAAAATAGCTAGAACAAGAGTAATGATAAAATGTTAAGAGTCACAAGTAAAAAAATTATTGCTGTAAAAAGTAATCCACTTATCAACGATAAATTTGATGATATTCAAGAATGGTTAAATGGTACTTATCCAGCATACAAAGGAACATATGATTCTGGTTCGCCTAAGAAAAACACTTTTGGATTAGGACCCGGTATGGGGTCAAATGATAGAGGGCATAATCCTGGTGCCGGAATGGGGTTGGGACGAGATCCAGAGGAAAGTAGTGATAGAGGTTTAGGGTCCGGGTATAATGATGGCGGAAGAGTAGATGACGAGATAGGACCAGGTAATAAATCACCTAATCCTGCAACAATGAGAGAAGGTGATCAACCAGGAAATTCTTATACATCTCAAAGTGATAATAATGAGATATTTAGAGCGTTAGAAATTCAAGAAAATTCCGGATTGGACAGTGGGGAGTTAACCAGTTCAAATCCAAATGAGAAGAAAAGTTTAAAGGATTTACTACATGGTAAAGCTGTTACGCTGCCACATACAAGATATAACAATTTGAACAGGAGTTAGAAAATGTTAATTAGAGGTACTAAGAAAATTAGGGGAATTCTTGATCTGTATAGTATCAAGCAACAACTGAAGCCTGGACAATCACTTATTATTCCAGAATCTGATTATTGGCAATCAGACGTACAAATGGCAGTTAGAATGGGACTTGTTCAATCTGATCTTCCAAAAGAAAAGAAAGATCCTGCTAAAAAACCAGATAAAGATAAGATGATTAAGTTTAAAAATGTTCACCACAGATCAATAGGATTTGAAGGTCATAAAGAAGAAATTGCTTCTGGACAAGAATTCTTTTTATCCGAAGTAGAAATAGAAACTAATCCTATTCGCAATGCCATAGCTAAAGGTATGATTAAAGTTATTGGATCTACAAAAGAAGTCGCAGAAGATGATGAAATAACAGTTAATGTATTTAAAAAGATGAAACCAGAAGAAAAAGATATTTCTATTGATGTTAATGAAGAACTACCTATGCCTACTGTAGTTAAAGATAATAAAGGAGTTGTTTGGAATACTTCTTCTGATACTGTTAAAGGTGTAGAACTGGTGTCTCATGTTATAGAGTCAGATACTCCTAATGCTGTAGATTCTAATACAGGAGATCCAAAAAGATCTTCTATCGTAATGGATCCAAATAAAGCTCATAACAAAAAAGATGATACTATAGTTTTTGTCGATAAAGAAGAGGATATTAGACATGCAGCTTCTCATCCAAAACTAAAACCTAAGAATATCGAAGTGGACAAAGAACCTGTTGACGAGGTAGAGGAGAAAGATAGAATATCGAAACATCCAGTTCTTAGCAAAAAACCCAAAACGACTAATGAAGATATTTTTATTGACGACCTAGATGATATTCAAGCAAGAATAAAGAGACATCCTATTTTAAAGAAAAAAGCGGAAGAAGAAGCTAAAAAAGCAGCTAAAAAAGAAGAACCTTTAAAAGAAGACACGGAAGAAGAAGACAGTGATTCTTAATGTCGAAAATAATAAATGGGTATATCTATATGCTGCTTTATCTACAAAAAATAAAAAGTATTTAAAACAATATTTTTCAAGGATTTATCCGAGAAATTATGTCAATAAATTAGTAGCAGTAATAGAGAATAACAATGTTCAATTTAAAAAATCACAGTTTGGAGGAGTATAACGTCGGTACTAATTTTTTATCAATGGAATTAGAGATGTTTGGAATAAACCAAATATCTTCGGGACAATATGAAGTAGAAATAGGTGATGAAAAATTAAGATGTAATTCTTTTAAGGAATGTAGTGAAAAAATTACAGAGGGTCTAGAAGAATTAAAAGACTCAATTTTTGATAAATGGCAAGACTTAGACGCAGTTGCTAATTTAATTTCAAATAATGATTGGAAAAATGCTGGTGGTTTAGATAATTTACTATTTATACACAATGTTAAAAGTGCATATTTACTAGTTTCACTTTTTTCTGATCTAGATAATATAAAAAAATCTATTTTTTCATTATTTAATATAGATATTGCTGAAGCCAGTGACATTTTAATTTCTAAATTTAATAAAATATATATACAAATTAAAGTTATACATAGACTTATAATGAAGGAAATGTATAAATTAGATCTTATTAAAAAACATTCACAGATAAATAAAGTTGCACAAAGTGTTTCTGGACCATGGGCTAATCTTGATCTTCCTATGAATGAAAGAATGTGGGAATGGGATGGCGGAGAAACTGAATATTTTGAAAATAGAACTAAAGAAAAACGATCACAAAGTAGATATAACCCAGAATACAATAAACAGGGATTCTATTATGTATGGCCAGAACCTGCTAGTAGAGATCCGTACCTATTCTCTAATATGAAAACAGACTCACCGTACCATAGTTTACTAAATTTGTCTGTTGCAATTCAACAAAAATTGTTTGTGAAATAATTTTTATGGAAGAAAAAACTAGTATTATTAATGTTGCATCTAAGTTATCTTACTTTGCTAAGACATACAACATAGAATCCCTGTTTATTGTTGGTGAATTTTGTAGATACTTATATCTTAATCAACTGCGGGATATTGACAAATTAGAAATCTGTTCTACTTTTGAAGATCAGACTATAACATTTGGTAAATTGTTTGCCACAGAAATTCTTCATTCTGATGTAGAAATTAACGAAGAACTAAATACTGTTACTATTCCTATTGGTGATAAATATGTTCAATTTCAAGGATATAGTACTAAAGCATATATGCATAATGCTGAAATTAAACTGTGGATAGAGAAAAATAATATTGAGTATCTTCCATTAACTAATAATATTTATGGAAGAAAGTTTACTATAAATGCTTTAGTATATTCTTTATTTCACGAAAAAATATATGATCCAACAAAATTTGGAGTAGAAAGTATTTCTAGGAAAGAAATTAAATCACTATTACCACCGGAATTACTTATTAAATATGATCCAGAATCTATTTTAGAAGCTATGACTTTAGCAGTGAAATATGAGTTTCACTTTGATTCAAATTTGCAAAATGCAATAAAAGAGGGATCGGGAGTATTAATTAAATCTGTATCTTCGGAAAGGATAAAACAAGCGATTATTGGTATATTAAGTATTGACGTAGAAAAAACTCTTAAAATAATAGAGAAATGTGGACTAGAAAATCTTCTTATGTCGGAAGAAGCGAAAAAATATTTAGGGGATTATTATGAAGAAAATGGTTAAAGAAGGACAATCAATGTTAGATTTCATTAATTATTTGCCACAATCGGCAATTAAAATGATTAGATCTCCTATTACTAATAAAGAGGCACAAACGTTATTTGACATATGGGGCAATGGAGAAAAGGATGCATATGGTGGTATTGTTATCCCAGAAGAAACAGATTCCATGATTGTAGCTGCTCTAATGTCTAAAGGATTGATTGAGAATAAGGGCAGTTTAGCTTCAATAGTAGCTACCAACCAAAGAACAATACAAATCTCTGCTAAGGGTAAAGAGGTTATAAAAAATATAGTTTTGTACAAAGAAAAAAGTGTTTTTGAAAAAAAAGCGGATAAAGAATTAGATTATGAATCTATATTTATAGCTACTCAACAACCTAAAACTAAATAGGAATTTAAAAATGGAAGTGATATTGTTATCCAAGAGTAGGAAGATACAACAAAAAATAGAGCAAGAGCTTTATTGGTATGATTCAAAAGATAAATCTACTTTTCATGAACGTGGAGGAAGATTAGAATTTTATTATGATACTAAATTAAAAAGATCATTACCTAAAGCAGTAGATCATTATGAAATGGTTAATGGTAATGACTATCAATTAATAAAAGAATGGGTAAATAAATTTCAACGAATTTTTAATTTTGATATAGTAGCAGATACTAAAAAAAATATTATAATTGAAGTTGATGCTAATAATTTTGAATCTTTATCAGATAATCTTAAACGGCATAATATTATGCACGAATATAGCGACAGAGATCATAAAAAGGAATTAGAAAATGCCTATTCTAAAAGTAAAGATCGCTGATACACCAGACTTATTATCCAAAGGTCTTATGTTTGTGAAAGAGATGGACCAGGATAAAGGTATGCTGTTTAAATTTCCGTCTATTATAGAAGCATCTTTTTGGGGTAAAAATACTTATCTGCCACTAGATATAGCTTTTGTTGATAAAACAAATAAAATCACAGATATCAGACATATAGCTCCGCTTTCTACTAAAATGGTGAGAAGTAGTGGATGTGTTATGGCTATAGAAGCAAATGCTGGATATTTTAAAACTAACGGTATTTCTTCTGGACACAAAGTAGTATTTGTGACGAACGACGAAAAAGAAGCAGAAATTTCTTTTGAAGAGTAATTTAATGTTAAGAATAATAAATTCATCTTTATCAAAAATTTCGCTCGACTGGATGGACGAGATAGAAGGAATGAACAGGGATGAAGATGAAGAAAATTTTGTTATAAATGATAATAATTTGAATGAATATCTAGTTGATGATGTAGAAGAATCACCAAAAGAACCAACTCCTCGAAAAATAGAAGGTAGACCAGATACAGAACCAGTTCCACAGGAAGAGATGTCTTTACAGGACTATAGGAGTGAAATTCCTACAATAAATGAATTTTTAACACCTAATGCTGTTAGAGAACATATATATTCCGATATCCACGATTTAGTATCAGAGGCAATTAATAATAAAGAAGTTATTGGTTTTGATTATTATAATAGACATGGTGCTTATGCAGGGTGGAGAACAGTAGAACCCCACTATGTTTTTGTGGCTTATACTACAGGAAATGAAATTTTAGTCACTTGGGATAGAGATGTAAATGATATTAGAGCTTTTATTATAGGAAACATCCAGCCGGAAGGCGTAAGATATCAAGACGAAGTATTCGAGCCACGTGGCGAAATAATGGTAGGAGCTTATTAATTATGCTAGATCTAACAACATATTTGATTACACTAGCTGATAAACTCGACAAAGAGGAAAATACAGTTTGTGCTGATGCTGTTGATAATTTATTACTTAAAACAGCGTCACTAGAAAAACTGGCTCAATATGTCGGAGTTATTGGTTATGTTCTCAAACAAAACCGAGCTATGGGTAACTGCATTCGTAAGAAAAGAGTTGCCAGTGATTCTTCCATGCAAGATGTAGTATTATCGTGTTTGAAAGAATATCAAGATGGACAAGATTATAACGATACCAAGTGGACATCCAAGTATGCAGATACTTTGTCCAGAAGACCAGATTTATTCAAAACGTCTCATTTAACTTTACTTCATGATTTAGGACAGTCTTGGGAAATTGACAAGCATCTTAACAATGTAAGAACTGCATCACAAATCCTTAAAGACAATAATGTAGATGAAGAACGAGTTAATACCATTTTGTCTCATATAGAAACATTAGGTAAAATGCTTCAAAAGGAGACAAACAAATACCCTTTTAAATTTGCCGCCCCATTACGAAATTGGTGGTCACGACTTTGGAACCCAGGAGAAAAAGATACTTGGTCTCCTAAAACATGGGGACGAAATAGTCGTGAAAATAAATGGGGCGGCGATGATACAGACCTAGAAATAGAAATTGATAATGTTTTACACAAAATAATGAATATGTCTAATATTGTTAGTCATATGACATCAAATATAAATAGACTAAAAAGAAAAGCACAAAATGCAAGGGTAATACCAAAATATAAAAAAGTAACACAATTAATTTTTGATGCAATTGAAGGAATGGATATAAACGATTGGAGTTCTACGGAAAAAAGTATATTCAATATGGCAACTGCAGTAAGAAAAAAAGGAGATTTTTCCCATCCACTTATGACTTCTGCAGTTGCGTTAGTGCAAGAATTAGATAAGTCTAGAGTTGGAATAGATAATAGTATTGATGAAATCCGCAAAACTATGGAATCTATTAGAACTCGTGGAGCAATGACAGGAAAAAGAGGTATTGGAACTAGACAACAAGTACAACAAATTGCTGCTGAATTTGAAATGCTGGATAGAGTTATAGATAAAATAGATCAAAATCCCATGGATAAACAAGGATATTATTACGCACAAACTGTTATTAATAGATTGAACGATTCACTACAAGATAAAGATACACCAGATGTGCCATCTGATGATTCTACCCATGGCAATATTAATAAATGGATTAATCCAGAACCTAGTGCCACTTCTGTTCCTAGTGCCACTGTTCCTGCTTCTGGTGCAATCCCTACTCCTGGTGCTCCTGCTGTTCCAAAAGTAAGTGATCTACGAATTAAAGAGATATCTGATGCTATAAAAGCTAAAATGGATATTAGTAAAGCTAGAGAGATATTAACTGCCCTTGCTACAACGCCAGGACTAGAAGGCTATAGTGATATTTTTCTTGATATTGCTACAAGATTAGGCGAGATAAAGGAAAGAGAAGAATCAGAACTATCGGTAAAACCACCAGTAGAAGCAACACCAGTTGTACCAGAATCGTCAGTACCACCACCATCAGTACCATCAGTACCATCAGTAGAACCACCAGCACCAGAAGTAGCATTATCACCTGTACCAGTAGCGCCAGCGACACCTAAAAAACGAAAACGACGTGATGGTAAACCTGAAGGTTATAAAACTTCACCAGAGATACCAATAACAGGTAAATCATTAGATGCTTTTGTTAAATTGGCGGATATTTTAGATCCAATAGACAGTAAATTGGCTGATGCCATAGACTACTATTTGAAAAATTATAAAATTTAGAAAAAATATTAAAGGAGAATATATTTTTTCGTCGCAAAATAATAAAAAGGTTTAAGTCTTTAAAATGCTCAATTACTAATGGCAAAAAGACTTTGTGCAATTTAGGAGAAATAATATGAAGTTTATTAGTAACAGAATCCTCAACCCTGTAGGAGAATCAAAATCATTCAGTGATTATATTGAATCCCTCTTGCAGACAAAAACTGCTTCTCAAGAAGCTAAGCCAGGAACCGGCATAGATAATACCGGTGAACCAAAAGAACGTGGTCAAGTCATTAACACCGAAGGTGAAAAAGAAATGACTAACGATCCTCAACTTCCAACTGATGACAAAGCTAAAGGTAAATCAGAAGGCAAGAAAGAGGACAAAAAGGAAGAAAAGAAAGAAGAGAAGAAAGAGGACAAGAAAGAAGAGAAGAAAGAATCTGCTTCAAAAACCAATAAAACAGTTAAAGCAGATTGTGGCAAATGTATGGGTGATAGTGCCGATGCTGATAAAGTCACAGAGACAAGCACAAAAGCAGGTCCTGGTGACAGTGAAAATCCAGAACCAAAGGTACTAATTAACACAAATACACAAAACAAACCGCAGAAGACAAAGGGAAAATCTGATAAGAAATCTTCCTTAAAATCAAGATTTCAGAAGATAGCTTCCATGGACAGATTGAACAAGTTGGTGCTTTTTGCTTCACTCTCTTCTACAAAAGAATATCCTATTAATTATGTAGAAGCTATGACTGGGTTGAAGTTCGCCAATATGACTGAAGAAGAGAAATCGTGGATGAAGGACTATTGGAAGACCCTCTATCCCCCAGAGTACGTTGAAGAAATGGTCAAAGATAGATAATTTCTTTTGCGAAAAAATATTAAATAACGAGAGGATTTAAAATATGATAGTTCCAGTTGGAAAAAATAAACACCAAGTGAACCAAGGTGGAATGAAACACGAGTCATTTTTGGATGAACAAGATTTTTTTAAACTCGCAGCAGATTTTAGTAAAATAACAGATCCGAAAATGACACCAGACCCTGCTGCTGCACAACAGGAAGAAACCCCATCGGTTCCAGAGGATCTTCAAGGAGCTATGAACCAAAGTAATAATGGTGCTATGAACGAAAGTAATAGTTTAGAAGGACCAGATGAATCGGCTCAGGAACCTGAAATGCAGACTGCCCCAGTAGGTGCTGGTGGTCATAGTGGCGGTGTTACAGGTGAAGGACAAAGAGTAACACAAATGGTTCAAAAAGCTCTTGGTCTTGATCCTTCTCAAGGTTGGAGTGGGAAAACCACTTTTGAGAATAGCCCAGATGGTGCATTGTCAGCTATAACTATCGGATTACATAGACAACCTGGAAAAGTAGTACAAAAAGTATAAGGAAAAAATTATGAAACTATCAGGACATACCTATAACAATGACGTGTTTTCTAGTCTGCTTAATCAAATTAAAACACAACCAACCCAAACACCAACTCCTCAAAAAACTGAAGGTGGGATAAATATTTTTTCATCTGTCACGCAAGATAACTTTAACGAAATACAAAAAGAAGAAATTGAAGCCATAGCAGGAGAACTCCAATTCGCTGCTGACAGAGCAAAAGTAGATGTTACTAAAGAACACCTTGCTTCTTTTGCACAGGAAGCAATGAAAGATGGTCTAAGAGGAAAGAAATTGGAACGAGCAGCACAAAAATTCTGTAATAAAATTGCACAACAAACCTTTGATCCGTTACCGAATTTAAAGAGAATAAACTCTCCGGAACTGCTCGATAATGCTTCCAATGCTACTGTTATTCCAGCTGGATATGACCCAGAATATGGACAAAATGATAACGCTACTGGTGGTTATATGGGTATGTCAAAAAATCCTAACACCATTTGGGATAGTGATAGCCTAACACGCAAAGCTAGTGTTAAAACACCTGATGAACTTCTTAAACTAAATAAAAAAGCACAAATTGAAGAAAAGAAAACGGCAAAACAAGAATACTGGCAAAGTAAACAAAATGATTTATCGCAAAAAAATATTATTCTTGAAAAAACTGCTTCAGTTGGAAATGTATCCACTGTAGAAACTACTGATAATAGTAAAAAAGTAGGTAATCTACCAGCTAATTCTATGAGCCTGTTTTGTAACGATAGAGATTTTAATAACATTCCAAAAGAAACTGCTGGAGAAACAATTAAAACAGCAGCAGATGAACGTTCTCATAAGAAAGAAGCAGCCAAAGAAGAGTGGAACAAATGTGTTCCTTCAACAAAAACAGACAATAGATCTACTATAGATAAAATGTTTGAAGGACTGGCAGACAAGTTCCCGGAGAAATAATGTGCCGTTTAATCTGTCAAAATATATGCAGTCTTTATCACCAGTAGATAAAAGTTCACTGGTAAGAGATGAGCTGCGTAACGTATCTGATACTTTTAATAATAAAAATGTTGATCCAACTAATTTGCAATCTAGTGAAGAATTAGCAGATAAAGCTAAAAATAAACCAGAACAAGATGTACTAGAACAAGCAAAAAATTTACCACTTATAAATAAATTGCAAGAATTACTGCTAGATCCTCAATATAAGGATGTACAAGGAGTTATAGAAAAACAACCTGAAATACATGCCCTGGTTTCTTCTGGTGCTATAGGTCCATTAAGAAAAAAAATAGATGAATTAGGATTGGGATCTACCGTGGCACTTATGGAAAAAGATCCAGACTTAAGAGTTAAACCAGAAGAATTAAAACCTTATTTTGATAGAGTAAGAACACAGGAAATGGCTAAACGCAGACGAGATGCAGTTGGAAAAACTAGACAACTTAATTATCAAGTTGCTTCTAAACAAGCTCAATCGTTAACCAGTGAAACTGAAAAAGGTGCGTTTATAGATAAATATCTGCCACTTTTAATGTCATGGACAGGAAAAAAAGACAATGGAGATAAAATATCTTTTGCTGCAAAAAATGAACTGCAAAGTGCAATAGGTAAAGGATTCTCAACAGAAACATCTGATATGATTATGGATATTCAGGGATTTAATCCCAAGGATCCAGCACAAAAAAAAGAAGCAGCAAAGATATTGGGAATGATATATGATACATACATTTCACAAACGGAGCCAATAATAATGAGTGAAAAAAAACCAAAAGGCATAATAAAATTTAACCTGTCTGATAATATTATTAATAATCAGACTAAAACCGCAGCCTCACACTTCGGTGAAGCATACTTTACTTATGGACCAACCGAAAAACGTATATGCCCAAAACTTCGCGGAAAAAATATGGGTGACTTCGTTTCTGAATATATCTGCCGACATCACTGCCTAGATGGTATAGTAATAGATGATAATAAAACTGTTTGTGGTGAAGCCATGTGGCGAGCTAATGTAATGGATAAATTCTCCAGAGAATATGTTAACGCCGAAGGAGAAATAGAAGGTGGATATCTTAATAAAAGATTCGAAATAAATCGCAATGTACCAGAAGAAAATAAAATGAGATTAAAGCCTGGCGAAATTCGCAAACCACGACCTGCTTCTATGGGTAATATAGAATCTAGAATGCAGGATATGCGAAATAAAGAAGCAGAAAAAAGAGGATATAGACCTGACTCTGATACCAGTAAACCTTTTGCTTGGGATAAAGATGTAGACCAAAATAATGTAGAAGTACCACAAAAAGAAAGAGATAAAAGAGAAGAAGATAGTGGACATAAAATAGTCCAATATACTAATCGAAATGAAGGAGAAAATAATCCTAAAAAGGCTTTTAATCTAAAACAATATAAACAAGCGCAATATAACATACAAGAAGAGGAAGAAAGAGATTTCATACCCGAAGATTTTTCAGGTCGTGAAGAAGCAGAATCATATCTTCGTGAAGCCAAAGATGGATATGATTCTCATGAATATGATTCTGATAATTTAGGATTAATCCCAGACTTTGAAAATGAGGGATTAGATAATCACGTTCCACGAGAACCATCACCTATAATCGAAGAAATTCTTAGCCCTATATTTAGAATGACAGATAGAAATGAAATAATTTCTAGTTTAAACCAAAGTTTACATGAACCAGAGACAGCATCGCAAATGGAAATTCATGACTGGGATGAAGTAGTTGATGAAGTTAATAAATATCTTAGTTCGCTTGAACAACCAGATATTGATATACCAAGAGAATTTGATTATGTTAAATCAGAACTGATAGATAGTCCAACTATGGAAGAAAGATCCAAACTATTACCACCAGAATACCACAATCGTGAATATCCCGATCCTAATGATATGGGACGATTATCAAGTGGTAAATTTAATCTAAAACAATATAAAACTGCCACAAGTGATTGCAAAATTGATAAGTCTGTTCTAAAAAAAGGCTCTGCCATACCTGTCCCTGAAGATGGTAAACCTATAGAACCAGAAGCAAAAGAAATAAAAGATGATGATCATCATTCTCGTGGAAATAAATTTAATTTTAAAAAATATAAGAAAGCAGAATCTCCTCCAGGTTGGGGTGGAACTGTAGAAAAAATGAAAGGACATCCCGAAATAGAAAATCCGTTTGGACTCGCTTGGAGTATGAAAAATAAAGGAGATGAACCACACTATACAGAAAAAGGCAAAAAAAAAGAAGAATTTAAAGATATGCCAAGGGGAATGCCTAAAAAAAAAAGATAACTGAACCACTAGTGCAACAAAATAAAGAGTACATAAAAGGAGTGGAAATCACTAAACCTTTATGTG
>Ga0315274_10009959_pt1 | contig 13702 bp, 17 predicted proteins | sample YL17G02_20_MG_FD_203700 | JGI IMG/M metagenome (GOLD analysis project Ga0315274, IMG submission 203700) | Sediment microbial communities from Yellowstone Lake, YNP, Wyoming, USA - YL17G02_20 | ecosystem: Environmental > Aquatic > Freshwater > Lake > Sediment | place: USA: Wyoming | collected...
CCCCCGGAGATCGGTAGAGTCTTTGAGGAGAATTCGGATACTATTGAGAGGGCACCTTCGCTTCCTAAGCAATGTCGTACTATTGTTTGTATGGGATCAGAAGCTGAACGTTATGCCAAAAGATCTGCTACTAAAGTGCTCGTGTCGTTTACTTCTGCTTATTTTCCGATACCAGAAGCCTTTTGGGCGCAGTTGGGTTATGCGTGTACTTTTCAGGTGATTAAGTATTTTATGGCGCCGTTTATTGTGGGGATCTTTAAGAGATGAAAATTTACTTAGAGAATAGTTTATCGAAGGTAGAGGGGACTGATTCGGAGTTGAACGCTCTTGAAAGGGAGTATACTATTTTCCGCAAGAACGATTTTTTCAAGAAGCGGATGAACCCTTTTGCACGTGTTGAGCCTGTGCGCCTTTTTTCAAGGCTTGGGGCTGAACTGCCTACTGGACTTTTGCCGCGTATATTTAAGGAGTTCCCCGGTGTGGAGGTTTACGACAAACGCCAGAAACCGGTTGGGACACCTCTATCGGGCGAAGTGCCTGTCACATTCAAGCGCTTCCAACACGCCGCAGTGGACTTTCTCCTTCACCACGGTCGTGCGATAGTTTGGTGTCCCACCGGTACTGGCAAGACTTTCATTACGGGGGAAGCTATTCGTCGGTTAGGCCTTCGTACGTTGTACATAGTTAATACAAAGTCAGCGTTGAATCAGATTAGGGAGAAGTTGTCTTGGATCAAGACGGATATAGGTATTTGTGGTGACAGTAAACTAGAGGAGGGGTTTATTACTGTTGCTACAGTTCAATCCGTTCATAAACTACCTCTTCACGTCTTTAATGTTGTAGTCGTGAGCGAGTGCCACCACACTCCAGCGGAAACGTACAATCACCTTCTTCAGGGTGCGCATAATGCGTACTATCGTTTCGGGGAAACAGGCTCGCTCACGGGAAGATCTGATGGCCTTGAGCTCTTAACAGAAGCCGCGTTAGGTTCTGATATCTATCAAGTACCATTCTTTGATCTTGAAGTTCAAGAGCTCATACCCAAAGTCTCCGTGATGCTGATGACTGTTCCAGCTAGCAGCGTTGGGTATTCGTTTATGGACGATTACGTTCATCAGATCGTAGAGAACAGGCAGCGTAATGCTGTGATCGCTGATGTATCGAAGTACTTTACTGGAAAGACGCAGCTAATTTATGTTGATAGATTAGCTCACGGTCATCATCTTCAGGAGGCTATTCCCGGATCTATCTTTGTGCATGGCAAGACTCCTACAGAGGAGCGTCATGCATTATTAGAGGATATGAAAGGTAAAGTTATTATCACGACAGACGTCTTTACAGAATCTTTAGATATGCCAGAACTGGATGTTATTGTTAACGCTGCGGCTATGAAGTCAGAAATAAACGTGTTACAATTGGTTGGAAGAGGCTTGCGGGGAGGACCAGATAAAACCGTATATGTTATAGATTTTATGGATAGAGATCAGGGAGGTGTTTTCGAACGTCACTCAAAGACAAGAAAGAAAGCTTATAAGAAGATCTCCCTTCACATCTTAGAGTCTACAGTACCAGTAACGGGAGGAGGGACTTCGTGATCTCAGCAGCAATAGAAGCTAAGGTGTTAGCTTTACTTGCACGGGAAAGAGATTTCGGTGTTTCAGTAATGCCTTTTCTTTCAGAAGAACTGTTTACGCAACCCCACCACAGATCTTTCTTTAAACTGTGTCAGTCTTTTTATACAGCTTATAATGCACCACCCAGTGTTGAATCCATCGTACATGCTGTTCGTACTAGTACTACACCACTGGATAGAGAACAGTTAAAGCCTTTAGCAGAATTTGTCTTTGAAGTTTATAACAGTAGTGCGGCTAGTGATGCACAATATATTAAAGATCAAGTAACAGACTTCGTACGCGTTGCCGCGATGCGTCATTTCTTGAGTCAAGCAGGGATGATGATTGAAGAGGGAAAGGTCGAAGAAATAACGAAACAGTTTGAAGCCGCTAGAATGGCGGGTTCAGCTGTTGAAAAGAAAGTATCTGAACTGGTTTCTGGTTTTGAATTGCGGGTACAAGAAAGATTGAGAGCCGAAACAATATTAAGAGTTCCAACAGGCTTTCCTAATATTGATGGTATCCTTCGGGGTGGCATAGGAGAGAAAGAGCTCGGGATAGTTATGGCTCCAAGTAACGTAGGTAAATCACAAATATTATGCAACTTCGCTGCAAATGCTGTTCGATACGGGAAGAGAACTCTTTATCTTACACTTGAACTTTCTGAGCTAGAAGTTTTCTCTCGTGTAGAGGCAAATTTAACCGGGATACCTATCGACGCGCTTAGTACACACGCAGATAAACTTGTAGCTATGAAGGATGATTTCTTTGGTAAGTACGCAGGACTGTTTTATGTAATAGAGTATCCGACGTCATCTATTAGCGTAGAAACTGTTAATGCATTAATACAGAAGCTACAGATCACGATAGGTAAGTTTGATCTCATTTTGATCGATTACGCAGATCTTTTTCGGATGTCCAAGCATATAGAATTAAGACATGAGCTGGCTGACGTGTATGGTAAGCTCCGTGGATATGCTGTTGAAAATCATGTGGGTATTTGGTCAGCAACTCAAGCGAATAGAGCGGCGTATAAAGAGGACCGTACGGAGGACTATCACGTTTCAGAAGGCTTAGGTAAGATACAAATTGCTGATATTGTATTAACAGCGAATCAAACTGACGATGAGCATCAGCAAAACAAGTTGCGTATCTTCGTAGCGAAAAATCGCAGGGGGAAGAAGTGGATCGAGATCCCCTTCCAGACACAGTTTGAGAAAGGTAAATTGAGCGAACTGAACGCTGACATTCAGAATGAGTTGAGAGATGTTAACTTTACTGATGTGAGCAAAGCTGCATCTCATGTATTGACTGGATCTGGTAATGTTGATATACCTGAACCGACTAAGGTTGATACAGCCGGACAGGCAAAAGCCATAGAAGAAATGAAAATGCTTCGTGAAAATATCTTAGGACCCCAACATGGATAGAATTATTTATAATTCTAATGGGGGGGAAACCAAAAAAGGGCAGAAATCCAGGGCATTTCGCTTGAAGTGCCTTGTGCTACGGAGAGGTCGCGTCAGACATCCTGTAAGAAATGGCTACAACACGTTCGAGATAATACTTCATTGTCGGTATCCTCACCCGTATAAAGACTATTGTGGCGCAACAATCGATCGAAGTCATCGCTCATCTCAATTAATTTGGCGTGGAAAGAATGCGATAAAGCTGATGGATCTATTTGGATTTTATACAGATGACAAACACATATACAAAGCAGGAACTTGATCTGATCCGTCTTATCAAAGAAAGGGGTAAGCTTCGTTTTTCTAAAAGAGGTCGTAGACTTATTCCACGTATAACACTGTATACTGCTGATCCCTTTATATATAAGGGCGTATTAAATGCTCATGTTGCTAGGGATCGTAATAACTCTTTTCACCTTAGCTGGATGGGTTGTGATGAAGTTAATGTCGTGTTAGAGGCTACTCGTGTAGAAATGAGCTAGCTATGTCAGATTATTCTGATAAGTTTCTAAAGGGTCTAGCTGAAGCCTTTAAAGGTGAGCTTCTTGGTGAACTCGCTGATGAGCTTTTACAGCTTCGCTCAATGAGCTTTATGCGCTGGGATATACGTGTAAATGCCGCAAATGGTGATAATACCTGTTATCTTACAAATACAACCGTTCTTACTACCCCACCTCTCTTTAACCGGGAATACCATATTGATGCTGTTGAAGAGGGGACTGAAATTGACCGTACTGAATTACCTACTACACCTGATCGCGAAGCATTAGATCAAATTCTTGCTGAGACTAATACACCACTTCCTCGTAATGAAGATGTGATAGAAGAAAGAGCTCTTACGGAAGCGATAGCTCGGTGGGATGAGAGACCTATTATAATTGACACTATCACTCAACATACAGGACATCCTCATGATGCAACCCCTTAATTTTAAAGATTTGAAGAAGGTAGGTAATGAGTATAAAACGAACTGCCCGCAATGTGGTGGTCAAGGGAAGCTCTACATCAACTTCCACATCCGCGTTTGGCATTGCTTTAAGTGTGGTAAAGCAGGCCGTTTCAGGCCTGATCTTATTAGCGCTGTTCCAGCGATGCCTGAAAAGCCGAAGACTGTTGAACCCTTGCCTCCAGGCTCGCCTATTGAATTCAATCCTCGAGTTAGGGAGTACTTTGATAAGGTTCGTAAGATCAAGCCGTATGATGACTGGTATTACTGTTCTACGGGGAAGTATGCTAATAGAGTTATCTTACCCGTGGTTTTCAACGGTGTCTATAGGGGTTTTCAGGGAAGATCTCTCGATCCTAACGAATCTTTCAGATATCTTACGGGAGACGGCACCAAAACAGGTAAAATCTTGTGGGGGCTTGATTACAGCCTTACTCAATTTTCATACAAAAAGACTTGCTTCCTTACTGAGGGTATCTTTGGCTCTTGTAGAATACATGAAATGGGTTTTCCCTCGGTCTGTTCGTTTACGAAACGTATCTCGTCAATTCAAGCGGCTGGTTTTGCGGCTAAATATCGCCAAGCAATTATCGCCTATGATCGTGATGCGCTCTCTATGGCCTTACACGCCGGCTTCCAATTATTCGCTTACGGGGTTACTGTCGCAGTTCTCTTAATGAAAAAGAAAGGACCAGATGATCACTCGTTAGAAGAGTTGCGTCAACTAGAGGTTGTTCCTTTATTTGATTTAGAAGAAAGGATCTCACGTGGAACCGTCAGACTCGACCAAACCCCCATTTAGTACTATTGTTGGTAAGCTTATCGGGAAGCTCCTTGGTGCTACGCTTGTTTCTTTTCTCGCAGCGACTTATCTAGGTTTCTTTACTGCTGTTATCGTTTGGGGGTATAAGATAGGTTACGCTACTATGGGGCGGTTTCTATTAGACTAAGGAGGCTTTGTGGGTTCAAAAGTTGTCGTATTAGTTTCCGGTGGCTTAGATTCATCTACGCTAGCTGCTTATATAAAAGCCGGTGGAGGAGAGCCATTTGCACTTAGTTTTGACTACGGACAGCGTCATCGTAAAGAGCTTGATGCTGCTATTAACGTTTGTCGTCATTTTAATATTCCTCACACTCTTGTAGATCTTCACACTCTTCAACCTTTGATTTCTAATAGTTCACTTACAGGAAATACACCTATTCCTGATGGCCACTACGCTGAAGAGTCTATGAAGCAAACAGTTGTTCCAAATCGTAATATGATTATGCTTTCTATTGCCACAGGCTATGCTATTAATATAGGCGCAAGAACTGTCGCTTATGCAGCTCATGCAGGCGATCATACGATCTATCCCGATTGTCGTGCCTCTTTCGTTCAAGCCCTTGCAGCAGCTATTAAGCTTTGTGATTGGAAAGATGTTACTCTTATTAGCCCTTTTGTTATGAAAACTAAAGCAGATATTGTTGCTCTGGGTAAAGACTTAGATGTTCCTTATGCACTCACATGGAGTTGCTATAAAGGGGGTGACATTCACTGCGGCACCTGTGGTACTTGCGTTGAGAGAATCGAAGCTTTCAAGTTATCTGGGGTAACAGATCCTACGCTATACGTTTCTAAATGAAAGGAATCTTTTATGAAGCAATGGTTCTCCAATGATCCTAACGGTAACGGTTTCGTATTCCACAACACATCAGCTGAGGCACAACTTGCAGCAGAATATGCACTTGAAGCCGAGAGAGAATCAGCTGAAGATCAGGAATGGTCTTCTGAAGTAGAGGATATTTGTTGGGGGCGACTTTCTGCAGTTGTTGTAAAGACATCGGAGTCGCCTAGTGAAAGTTCTCGCTTCGATTCAATTGTTGACTACTCTCTAGTTCCCATACACTTGGAGAAAGTTCAATGAAGAGAGAAAGCTATAGTATCGATATCGAGACGATTCAAGACTCTGTTCACAGTATTATCTCGGAACTACTTCCTGGTGGCGTTGAAGGGCATCTTAAAGATACTCCTCAGCGTGTCGCTAAGATGTACAAAGAACTCACGACAGGCTACTTTGATCCTGAATTCAAGTTCACCGTCTTTCCCCGTGGCAAGAATGATGAAATGATTATTGAGTCGGGAATTCCCCTTTTCTCTTTATGTAGTCATCATCTCGTGCCTTTTTTTGGCGTTGCCCATGTTGCGTATGTACCTAAGAAAGTTATCGGTGGTCTTAGTAAGCTCGCGCGTACCGTCGAACACTTTTCTCGTAGATTCCAAGTACAAGAGGATTTAACTAGAGAAATCGCGGATTATCTTCAGCACAAACTTCACCCAATGGGTACCGCGGTAATTCTTGAGTGTCGTCATATGTGTATGGAGATGAGGGGGGTTGGAAAGCCTGGGAGTATCACAACTACTTCTTCTCTTTTAGGTGTATTTCGTAAATCAGCAGTACGTATGGAATTTTTAAGTTTGATTCGTCGAAATGGAAGGGAGACAGCTTTATGAAGATCGGACTCATTCGTATTCACCCCGTCGCGAAAGCGCCGTCGATGACGTTTGACACCGATGCTGGTTTAGATCTATTCGCCCTTCAACGTACTATCCTGAAGGCACAGCAAGTGACGTTTGTGCCTGTTGGGTACAAAGTACAGATGCCTCTCCACGAAGATCTATTTGCTTGGAATGCCACACCTTCAGCTGTCAGCAGGAAGCAATTGATTATACTTCCAGGCATTATAGATGTTGGATATGATGGCGACTGTGGTCCGTTGATGTTCAATCTTAACGATGTTGATTATATTGTAGAACCTGGAGAGAAAGTTTCTCAGCTGATTGTTCTTCATCGCGCTCATGTAGAGTTTACAGATCAACCTATAACTACTCAAGTACTCCGCTCCGCAAAGACGTGGGGCGTTGTTGATCAACATCCTAAATAGGAGACTTTTATGCCGCATCCCCTTTTTCAGCTCCATCTTAACTTCTTTATGACTGAAGTGGGTCTTTGGGGTAGACGTAACTTTGGAAGAACTCCAAAACACCCCTTAACAAAGACACCTATGCCGTATAGAATGCTCTTAGGTGCTTGTGAAGAGTTAGGTGAGCTTTGTCACGCTCATTTAAAACAAGAGCAAGGCGTTCGTGGTACTAACGAAGAACACGTTGCTAACGCTAAAGACGCCGTTGGTGATATTATTATCTATCTGACTGACTACTGCTATCGTAGGGGGTGGTCACTTGGAGAGATAGTGGATACCACTTGGGAATCTGTTCAGAAAAGAGATTGGAAGAAAAATCCTCATACTGGTGTTAAAAAGTAAGGAGAACGTTATGGATCTTATGCTAGTACAAGATCATTGGCGCGATATGTGTATCGTTATCGTTCTCGCGGTAGTGCCCATTCTTATCATACTTTGTCAATTAATGTTCGTTTGCCGCGAGCTTACCCAACGGACGAAGCAACGTGATTTATGTTATCTTTTTCTTCAAAAAACATCTACTGAAGATAAGTTTATCTCTTTTTGTGTAGAACACCACCACCAAAACGAAGTGGCAAAAGTACGGAGTCAGTATAGTCTTCATAAGAGTGGTTACGATGGACTTTACTAATGGTATAATTCGCAGGTGCGCTAACTGTCCTAACAAGGACGGTACTTTCGTTTACGGTGAAGTACCTCCTAACTGTGATACCATTATCATTGGTGAACAGCCCGGTGAGAGCGAAAACCGTACAGGAAGACCTTTTGTGGGTTCTTCAGGCCAACTTTTAGATCAGGTCCTTCGTATAGCTGGTATTGATCGGGCTACGTGTTACGTTACTAATGCTATTAAGTGTTATGGAAACGACGAACAGAAAAATGAGTGCGCGAAACAAGAATGTCTCAACAACCTGATGGCTGAATTTCAAGCTATCAAGCCTAAGTATCTTCTTATCTTAGGCTCTGTAGCGCAATCAGCGTTAGATGGACGTACCGTTCTTGATGTACGTGGCTTTGTAAGAGAGTTTGCAGGCGCTCAATGCATTGCTACACTTCACCCTGCGGCCGTTTTTCGTGTACCCGAATACTTTGATCTTCTTGTACATGATGTACAGAAGTTTAAACGCTTATTATCGGGTCAAGTCAAGTATAAATGGCCTCCAATGGTTGTAGTAGATACACAACAGAAAGCTATCGAAGCACATGCCGCTCTTTTAAAAGCATCTGTGATATCCTTCGATATTGAAACCGAGTCTGTCGGTTTAGGCGTCCCTATTCTTTGTGTTGGTATGTATGACGGGAGGACGAGCTATGTATTCGATTATACTGTTGAAGCCGTGCGTCCGTACATCAAAAGCTGCCTCGAGAATCCGACCTCGAAGAAAGTCGGTCAAAATCTCTCGTTCGATATCTCACAACTCCGTTGTCAAGGAATAAGTCCTACTAATATCTTCTTTGATACTATGGTAGCACATCATCTTATTCGTACCTATCTTCCTCACGAGCTTAATACACTTACCTCTATATATACGAACTATCCTAAGTATGATGACGAGAAAGATACATATCTTCTTAATAAGAAGACCCTCTTTTCAGCTATTCCTAAAGAGATATTGCATAAGTATAATGCTTGTGATACGGTTGTTGTGTATGACATGATTCCTAAACTTATTGATGAATTACAGGAATACGCCTTATCCCATCTATTTTTCAATATATCGATACCTTTAATTGAGGTCCTTGTAGATCTTCGTCTTCGTGGTGTACGTATTGACGTTCCTATGGCGCGTAGGGTAGCTAAAGATCTTGATGAAAAGATTGTTCGATACGAACATGACATAAGAGAACATGGTGGGGTCGATTTCAATCCCCGTTCGTCGAAACAACTTTGTAAGCTGCTGTATGAAACGCTCAGACTGCCCGTTTACGTACGTACTAAAAAGAACGCACCCAGTACGAGTAAGGCAGCTCTTCTTCAGTTAAAAGGTAAGCATCCTGTCGTAGAAGCTCTTACTGAGCTTCGTACGGTCAGTAAAGTGCGTGATACCTTCTTGAGTGAAGAATTCTTTGCTAAGCTGGATAAAGATTCTCGTATTCACACCGACTATAAGATTATAGGTACGACTGTTGGAAGACTCTCTTGCCTGGATTCTTCTTCTTTAATCTGCACAACCCGTGGATCAGTTCCAATAGGACAATTAGTTCCGGGGGATTCTGTTTATACCCGGTATGGCCTCAATAAAGTAGTTAATGTTTTTCACGGGGTGAAATCTGTTCACAAGATGATTGTTAAAGGTAGGGAAATTTTCGCCAGTGCAGATCACTCCTTTCTAACAAATGACCGTGGTTTTGTTAAGTTACATGATCTTAAAAGTGATGACATTCTTGTCGGCTCTATGAGATTATTTCCAAACGATGATTGTCATTCTTTAGTGAGTACAGCGGAAGCTGAAATTCTTGGCTACGTGCAGGGTGATGGTCATATTCGTCATGGGTATAAGAATCAACCCGACGTAGTCTTATTCGCCGCAGGTGTATCAGATCACCCCTTAATGCTGTATTTAACCCATCAAGTGACTTTTGTGTACAATAAAGAACTTAAATGGCGTCGAGCTCAAACGTGTTTTGAAGGCCGTATAATGTCTGTTGAGGTCGCACGCCATATGCAATCTTTGGGTGTAGGTGAAAAGTCTCACGAGAAAGTCGTTCCTGATTGGCTACGCATATCACCCCGAGATACCGTAGCTGCATATCTCCGTGGACTGTTTGAAGCTGATGGCTTTGTTTCTGATCCTGATATTAATCGTTCTACAAGTATCATGCTCGCGTCAGTTTCACACCCCCTTATTTCAGGAGTTGCTTCTCTGTTGGATAGATTCGGTATTCGTAGTGTAATATCTTATCATAAGGGTCCGCACGTCGCAAGTAGCCGTGGGATATGGCGTCTTTCTATTGTAAGTTCTCCATCTAAGTCTCGATACGCTCAGCTTATAGGGTTTCTTTCACCAAGAAAACAAGAACGCCTAGCTGCGTGTATTAAGACGGTATCGAAGCATGATACTCAAGACTGCTTTCATCTGCCGTCTCAATTCACTGCTCAACTTCAATCCGTCGGGAGTGCTTCTGTTAGCAGAGCGAACGTAGAAGCTTTTAACTCTGCAGGCTTAACGAAGATCGGTCAAGCATTTGATGATTTTGTCAAGCATGATCTTTATCATGTTAAGATCGATTCTATTGATTTTACATCCCACGAAGTACCTGTTAGTGATATCGAAGTAGATACGGTTAATGAGTATATGGTTAACGGTCTGATTTGTCATAACTCAGCAGGACCAAACTTACAAAATATCCCTAGAGGTCCTTTAGTACGTAATATCTTTACTGTACCTGAAGGATTTCAATTTCTTGAGTCAGACTATGAACAGGCAGAGCTTCGGGTAGCCGCTTATTTATCAAAAGACCCTACGATGATTGAGCTTTTTGATACTGGTAAAGATATTCACCGTATGGTTGCCTCTAAGATGTTTCATAAACCTGAAAGCGAAATTACATCTGAAGAAAGAGTCCTTGCTAAGTTCGTTGACTTTGGTATTAACTATGGAAGAGGTTGGTTATCAATCGCAGAACAGTATAGCAAGTCTGAAGAAGAGGCTCGTAATATTCATGATTCTTTTATTAAACAGTTCCCTGTTATGATGTCTTGGTTCCAAGAACAAATCAATTTCGCACGAGAGCACCGCTATGTAGTCAATCCATACGGACGTAGACGTTGGTTTCCAATGTATGGTCAGTTTATGAATGAGTGGGAAAGAGAAGCAAGAGCTTTTATTCCTCAAAGCGTTGTCGCAGATACCTGTAGTCGTGCTATGATTAAGCTCAATACGTTTTTAAAGGGGCGTTTCCGTTCTCGATTAATTATGAATCTTCACGACGCTATTATGCTAGAAGTAGCAGATGAGGAACTTAATGATGTTCTTTACATCGTTCGTACTGTTATGGAAGAGGTCGTTCCTGGTATGGATGTGCCTATTCCTGTAGATATTAAGGTAACTCGTTGTTGGAAGGAGGAGAAGAAGGAAGCTAAGAAAGAGGACGTTGTGGAGCCTGAGGAGGAAGAGCCTGAATTTGAGGAACAGTCATTATGAAATGCTTCTATCATGGTACTGATCTTGATGGCAAGTGCTCTGGTGCTATTGTAAAATTCAAACATTCCGATACCCAGCTCTTTCCCATTAACTATAATGACGCTTTTCCCTTTGATAGAATCGTACCTGGCGAGGATGTTTATGTAGTCGATTTTAGCTTAAAGCCTCCTGAAATGATTCGACTCAATCGTTTAGCTAAACTTCATTGGATCGATCATCATAAAACAGCTATAGAGGCCGTTCAAGTAACCAAAGAAGTTATTGGTGGTAGTAGAGAGAACGGCTTAGCTGGATGTGAACTTACTTGGAAGTATCTCTTTCCTAACAAAGGGACTCCTAAAGTTGTTACTTTACTTGGACGCTATGACGTTTGGGATAAGACACATTCTGATTGGGAGGATGAGATCGTTCCCTTTCAGCTCGGTATAAAGACGGCTGATTGTGATCCTCACAATCAAGAGTTTTGGCGTTCGTTATTTGAACCAGCAGTAGCTACATCGGACAATGCTTATGAGCCTGTCAGTCTTGATGAAATGATTGGACATATTATCGATGACGGATGTGTTATTCAAAGATATCTCGATCAGACTTCTAAAGATAGAGGTAAGACTGCATCCTTTGAAGGAACCTTTCTCGGGAAGAAAGCTATCTTTTGCAACTCTACTGGAGGATCTCGTACTTTCTTAGGTGTCTACGATAAACAGAAACATGATCTTATGTGTACTTTCAGTTATACTTCCGACCGTCAATGGTATGTAAGTCTCTTTACGGAGTCAGATACGTTCGATGTTTCTGTACTTGCTAAACAAATGGGCGGCGGTGGCCATCAAAGAGCCTCAGGTTTCATTGGGAAGGATCTTTCGTTTATCAATAGTTAACGTGATGGAGGTTATATGAAGAAAGGACTCACTGAAATCATTTGCGTCGCTGATCGTTCGGGTTCTATGGCATCTATTTGTACTGATGCCATTGGATCGTTTAATACTTTTCTTGAAGATCAACAGGCATTTCCTGGGGAGTGTCTTTTCACCTACACTCAATTTGATGGCGTGTATGAAATCATTCATTCTGGCATCTCTATTCAAAAGATCACACCTCTCGATAAGACTACTTACGTTCCCCGTGGGGCGACCGCTCTTCTAGACGCTATTGGTAAGACAATAGACGCCGTGGGTAATCGTCTTGCCAATACCCCTGAAGATCAACGACCTGAGCGTATTCTTTTCGTTATTCTGACAGATGGCTGCGAGAACGCCAGTAAGATGTATACAAGAAGCCAAATTTTTGATAAGATCACTCATCAGCGCGATGTCTACAACTGGCAGTTTGTCTTCCTCGCTGCGGGTCAGGACGCGTTTGATGAAGCTACTTCTATCGGTATTCTTCCCGGACATACATACTGCTACGCTGCCGGTAATGCCGGCGCTCATGTTCAATCTATGTGCGATATGGCCGCTATGGCTACTGCTTATCGTCAAACAGGTGATGTGAATCTTCCACCGAGTCCTGATATTCAGAAGCCTTAGTTTTATTGAGGTTATCATGAGAGCTCATCTAGCGTATCTTCGCTACGTACTTACACATAAGTGGTATGTATTCTGGGCATGTATAGATCTCAACGTTCCTATTTGGATAGCGTTCGTTCACGATTGGACAAAGTTTACTCCTCGAGAGTGGATACCTTACGTGAAGCAGTTCTACAATCCAGATGGCTCTAAAAGATCTGTTCGCGATAAATCTGGAGCTTACGATCCGAATCTCCAACCAGCTGAATTTAAAGCTGCTTGGTGCTCTCATCAACGGGCGCGACATCACTGGCAGGGATGGATTTCGTTAGGAGATGGTGGTACCCTTAATCCACTGCCTATTCCCACAGTCTTTTGCCGTGAAATGGTTGCTGATTGGATTGGTGCCGGAAGAGCGCAAGGCAAGTGCGATCCTGTCGGTTGGTATATGCAAAATGAAAAGAATCTAGTTCTTTATCCTGATTCTCGTAGCTATATTGAGTTCACTTTACAGTTATGGACTATTCAGTAACGGGTACACCAATGGGTACATTTGTTATATAAGGAGAGCGTATGCATATTTATCACATCGTGCCCCATCAATTTATGTTCGAGAACCCACAGTTCAATTATCTTGTAGAAGCTCCGTGGATTCAAGCAAATAGAAAAGCTTTTGAGCCCCTTATAACTTTTGTTGATCAAACACAGATCATTCTAGATCACGGTCTTGCTTTAGGTGCTTCTCTTGAGTTCGATGAATACGCTAGTATGATCCGTGAGTACTCACCTACTTTATGCGTTCTCCCTGATATATGGAAACGTGTTGAAGATACCCTCGGCGTTGCTGGTAAATGTATGGCGATGCTGAACCTCCCTCTCAACCGCATGATTCTTCCCCTTCAAGGTAATACCCCTGATGAAATTATTCGTATGGCGCTAACTGTCCTTAATAAGTATGGTTCTGATATTATTCTTGGTCTTCCATATAAACTCTTTGATGGTGCTACCAGTGTACAAAGAGCCGCTGAACGTCTTCGCTGCGCTCAGCGTATTAGCATCGAAG
>Ga0315274_10009962_pt1 | contig 13698 bp, 26 predicted proteins | sample YL17G02_20_MG_FD_203700 | JGI IMG/M metagenome (GOLD analysis project Ga0315274, IMG submission 203700) | Sediment microbial communities from Yellowstone Lake, YNP, Wyoming, USA - YL17G02_20 | ecosystem: Environmental > Aquatic > Freshwater > Lake > Sediment | place: USA: Wyoming | collected...
TTATATACATCATAAAAGATTCTAGTAAGTGGCTAAAAGCCAAACAAGGAGAAAAAAGAAAAATGGTAAACGGAACAGAGATTGTCTCGATTGCAATAGGTGTTGGTTTTGGAATGCTTATCGCTGTTGCATTCCTTCCTTCAGCACTTACCCAATGGTATGATGCAACCCAAGCAGGTGGCGATTTGGAAAATATGAGCGACACCTTTAAGACTGTGTGGAACATTGCCCCAATCGCTGTTGTTCTTGCAATAGTGGGTGTTATTATCTCACTTGCAATGAGCAAACTTAAGCAGATGAATGATTAAGAAACTCACAAACTGCTTAACATAACCTATCTTTTCCCTATTTTTTAGAACTTAAAAAGACTTATATTTATAATTATTCATATATATTCGGAATGAAAAGCAAAAGAGTTTTAGAAGTTTTAACGATTTGTTTGGTTATCTTTTTACTTATACCAACACAAGTTGTTATGGCATCAACACAAATAACAATATCAGGAACATCTTATGCACAGAATACAGGAACAGAGGTTATATCTGGAAGATATGCAAACACAGTTAATAGACTACAATTAAGATATTTACAGCATCAATCAGGGAAAATAATTATATTAAACTATGCAGATAAAACTCATTTTAATATTAATATTTATTCATCAATAGGAACACTTTTATCAACTGAAGCAATTTCAACAAGTGTTTATGGTGGTGTAACAGTTGCGGATTATTCCGCAACAGAAATATTAGTAAGTTATGGAACAACAACATTTAATGTTTATTTTGATGTTGTTAACGTAAATACATTTGTAAGAACAAGTTATCATTCTACATGGTCAGGAAAAGGGGGGGCTGATTCACTAGATAGATTAAGCGGATTATTTTATTATAATGGTGCATGGTACATTGGGGCATGGTATGCTTCTTATCTTAATGGTGGTGGTGGATATATGAGATGGTGTAAAATGGTTAAATCAACACACACTTGCACCACCTTTGGAGATACTAACTATCAACATAACGGATATATGAATGAAGTAATGGGTTTTCAAGATACAACGAATTTAAACCTTGTCTACATTGTAACAAGCAAAAATGGAATTAATGCCGGGGATTATTCAACAGCACAATATTATATTTTGGATTTATCAACAGATACTTTTACAGTATTAGCAACAGGGGGAACAAGTGGTGTTTTACCTGATGCAAATGACCATTTAAAAACCCAACCATATAGCAACATGATTAATTATGCAGGTGGTGGAATATATGCAAGTGGAACATATCAATATTTATGGCATAGTTGGGTTTATTCATACAATACAACAACAGGAATAAGATATGTAAAAACAGCATTATGGATTGGAGAATTTAATAACACAATATCAAGTGGAACATTAACAAATCAGATTACAAAGATTTATGAAGATTACGATAAGAGTTTAACAACTTGTGCAACACCGGGATTAGGATTTGGATATTCATTTAATGCACAGGGTTCCGCAACTATAACTGTTTATATGTATTATCAAGACTTAAGAAGTAAAAGCCCATTACCGGGATTAACTTACATAAGTAAGGCAACTTTAAGCGATACAGATATAACAGATATGTCTAGTAATTGGGATTCAACACAAATAACATTAAGGCAAGACAATATAGATTTTAGCCTATTAACACCTGTATCAACTAACACTAATATGATGAAAGACCATATACATGGAAAAACTTATGTAGAAAATATAAACACCAACACAGGTTATTTAATATTAGGTGAACCAATACAGGTTATAACATATACAGTTACAACTTCATATCTTCCTGTTGATAATCCACTTTTAACATTAAAGCCATATTCATTTACATTCACAATTTACGCAAATGGTGTTTTGGATAATCTTAATGATACTTATAAAATATTTGTAGATGGGCAACAAGCAGGACAAGGAATCATTCCACAAACAGGAATAGTTACGATAAATAATATACAATCTTTAGTGGCAACAACACACACAATTTATATAAGTATTTATCATAATGGATATTTTGAATATTCAAGCACACAAACAAATTATGTTTTTGTTGCAAGTGGAAGTGGTAACACAATACCTGAAGGAACAGATTTAGGAACCGGATATTATACATTACTAACTGTTTGGGTTCCAATCTTCCTTGTTGTAATGGTTCCATCTTTCTGTTTGGCTTTAGTTGGTGCAAAATTTGGGACACTTGGAATGATGGTTGGTCTTTTATTTGGTGCATTTGTTGGCATATTAGGGGGCGTATTAACTAACATATTACCACAGTATGCCTTATATCTCTATATTCTTGTAATGGCTGTATGTTTTGCAATATTAGCAAAAGGAAATGGTGGTAATTAAACATGGATAAAGAGGGAATATTTTTTTCATGTTTAACAATATTAGTTATATTTGAAGTTGGATATTATTTATTAAATCCAAATCAAGTTTGGCAATTAGGAATAGGTGTTATCACATCAGTTTTAATTGTTGGTATTGGTGTTGGTGTAATATCAGGGGTTCAAGCATTATCCTTTGGTTTATCTGATACATCAACAAGAATTGTTTTCTTTGGTGCATCTATTCTTATGTTGCTTGTAAGGGTTGAAATACCATTATATCTTTCGGGATTAGGTTCATTATTTGGATTAATTTTTAAAACTGATTCTATTCCTTTAGGTGTTGGGTTATTCTATCCAAACTTAACAACTATTTTCATTACCGACCCATTAACACCAATCGGATTATTTGGCTTAATAATGGTTTCCTGTATAATGCTATTTATGATAGTATCAGGATTAATGATTGCAGAGGGATAAAAAATGAAAACAAAATTTAACAAACTTGAATATTTAATTATATGGGGAATGCTTATTGCAATATCAATAATGTTTTCCTATATGGTTAAAGCAGATACAGTTGAACCAACTTTAAACAGCTATTCTAATTCATTAAATGGATTAACTTATGTTCCGGGAACATGGTATAAAGCATCTTTTAACGTATCAACAACAGATAATGGAATCTATAAAGTCTCTATTTGGTCTTATACAAATAGACCACCTTATATTGATGTGCATTTTTTCCAAATAGATGTAAGCAACAGCACACAATTTTTTGATGGGAATTTTGCTATACAATACGATATACAGGTTGGATTAAATGATTATCAATGGGCATACTATAATTCTACATGGTGGCTTTATAATTGGTCAACTGATTTATACGAAATACAAACAAATGATTATCCATTAATTAACGTATTAACATCAACACCGGCATCTGTATTAAATCATAGTGGTGGTTCAATGGATATTTATTATAGATTCCCAAATAATCTTAAGAAAGGAAATTGGGCAATAGATGGTCAAGTATTTTCTGAAAAATGGGTAAATGGCACAAGAACATGGAATCAAAAAGAATTTCCGCAAAATACTTTTATATCAAATTATGGTGGAAGTATTCCAACACCACCACCAACAAACAACCCTTACAATATAGATATAGAATTATGGGTTAAAGCTGTTTGCTTATTTATGATTTTAATATTGCTTTTTATAATGGGTTATTTAGTGGTAAAAGCAGGAACAGAGGTTGCAAGTCAATGATACAATTAATTGCAGAGTTTACCGCAACTAATATAATCCCATTATGGATTGTTATAATATGTTTAATTGTTGGAATAATGGGGGCAATAGTTGGTCTTATGGTTCCTTGGTTTGGATTTATAACTTTAGGAATAGACTTAACTATTCTTTGGGATTTTCTTTTTAATGCAAATGTTACAACAGGTTATGTTATAGATTCATCTAATCAAATTATAACTTTGGTTGAAAAATTTGAGGGATTAAGAATATTTGCAGTAATAATTTTATTGGTATCTCTTTTTTCAACATTAATTGGCGCATTTAATAAGTATATGGAATGAGTGATAAAAACATGATGATAATAAAAAAGAATCGAGGAATAGTTTTCGTCTTATGCCTTATATTGCTTATACCACTCTTTTTTGTGGCAACAGCAAATAAACCTGAAAATAAACCACTTGTAAAAGGTGCAAAAATATTAACAACATTAAATGTAGATGTGTTTAACTCAGATGGAAAACTTAAAGCAAATAGAGTTAAAGAAGATGATTTATTATTAGATAACTTTAGAAATTTTTGGCTTGCATATTTTGATTCGTCACAAACAAAAACACAGGTTTTAAAAGATACATCAAATACAGATAGAACATTTAAAATTCATGTAACATCATCATCAGGAACAAATACTTTTTGTGATTCTGCATCAGGAACAGCAAATAAAGGCGGTTATCAATGTATAGGGTCAGGAACAACAGCCCCAACACAAACAAATTATAATATTGAAACAATATATGGAAGTTGGACAACTGTTCCAAACACTTATCCAACTTATGATTCGGCAACAGGAATTGTTGTTGTTCAAACAAGTATTGCAATCACAGGAGCAATAACAATATCTGAAAGTGCTTTAGCTGTTCAATGGATACCATCAACAGGAACAACAGAATATAAAATAGTAATGTTCAGAGATACATTTGCCGGGATTTCTTGTGTTAATGGTGATACTGTTGTTGTTACATTATCAATTACATTATCAGCATCATATAATAGAAATTTTGGTAACATGATGGCATTAATGTTTTATAATGTTGCAGATGGGATTGATAAGACAGGAGCGGTTTTTTATGATACAGCATCAAACTTAAGAACTGCTTATATGTATTCAGGGTCAGGAAGTGCAAGTTTAGCATTAACAAATTATAACTTATACGCCGGAATGATTGGTCATGGAACAGGAACAACAGCAGAATCAAGAACAACAAATGCTTTAACAACTCAAGTTGATAGTTATGCAACAATATCATCATCAACAATATCAGGAAGTGATTTATCAATATATGGTGATATTTTATGCGGTTCAAATAGGGCATTAAGAGAAAATTGTATAATTGTTCAAACAGGAACAGGAACAACAGGAACGTTCATGTTTGTAAGAACATTATATAATCAAGTGGATATAGTATCTGGACACTCTGCAAGGCATACATTTACATTTGATTGGTGATTAAGTGAACGCTAAATATATAATAACAGCACTATGGATTTTATTAATTCTTGATGGTGTTGTTGTTGTATATGGTGCAACAAAAACACAGGCATTAAATTATAGTTTAACAATATCATCAACAACTATTCAAGATATTTTTGAAAGTCTATTGAATTATACATTAACCATTGCCCCAACAGTTATTCAAGACACTTTTGAAAGTCTATTAAATTATACATTGACCATTGCCCCAACAGTTATTCAAGACACTTTTGAAAATTTATCAGAATACAGCTTAACATTATTCTCTTATGTTTATGATAGTATCGCAAAAAATCCGATACTTACTTATACATTAACCATTGCCCCAACAATTATTCAAGATACATTTGAAACAATATCAACATATACATTAACAATATCGTCAATAACTGCAAATGTTGGTATAGTTTTTAATCAATCATTAACATATAATTTTTCTATAACTACCTCATTACAACAACTAAATATGATTTCAAATCAAACATTTATTTATAATTTAACAATATCAACAACGATTAATGATATAATTAATCCAATTACTTATACACAAGATTTATCTTATACCTTAACAATAACATCAAGTGTTAAAGACGTTTCAACAGGCGGAACCTTTAAGCCTCAAATCATAACGCCGGATTATACAATTTTTATAATTCTATCAATGATAATACTTATATTAACAATAGTTATATATATTATCTCAAGGGGATAAAATGGAAACAGAGTTTATTATACTTATTGCAGGGTTTACAATAATGGTTTGTGTATCAGCCTTTTTTATTTATAGGGCTGTAACATTTATCTTTTTCCGAAAGGTGATTGCTTATATCATGGAACCGATAAGCACAAATAAATATCACGTTTTAAAGAAAGTTAAAAAGAAGATTGGAACAGAAACAATAAAATATGATGATGGTCTTTATCCATTAGATACAAAATTCGCAATTACAGATGTAAATAATTCAGAATTAATATTTTTTAAACATGGTTCCGCAAAACCATTAACCTTTTTTGAGTCAGAAAAGGGAAATGCAAAACTATTAAAAACAATAGTTAAAACAAAGATTTGGCAACAAATATTTGGTGGAAGTGACGTATCATCAACTTTTCTTATTCTAGTTGTTTTAACTGTTATATCCTTTATTATGGTTGCATACCTTATTTATGCAAATAGCCAAATGCAAACACAAGTTGGAATAATGCAACACCAATTAGAATTATATTATAACGCAACAAAGGGGGGAACAATAATCATTGGTAAGTAAAACATTAGAAAAAGAAGAAATAAAAGAAATTATAGACGAAAAAAATATTGAATCATTAAGAAATGCAGAAATTGAAGAACTTGAGGGATTATTTGAAGATGAAGGAGAACCACAATATCAATTCGCCAAAATATTCTTTACTGCTGATAAGAAGAATATCAATTTTATATTTAGGGGAAGTAAAAGGCAATTAATTTCAATGCCAAAAGTTGAAATTGGGGAAAATATGATTATAGATGAATTTGGATTAGAAGAAAATGATTTAATGCTTGAAGAGTTAGTGTTTATAATTAAACAGGAATCAGTAAGCCTTAATGGGGAAGGAAGAAAGGAAGGAATAAGATTTATCGGAAAGAATGAAGATACAAAGAAAAAGGGATTGCTTAAAGCATTGGGAATTGGTGGATAAATTGACAATAACGGGTTTTGTTGGAAACCCTAGAAATGGAAAAACGCAACTAATGATAATGCAAACATATCTTGCATATCTGAGGGGAAGAAAAGTTTACAGCTATAAACTTAAGCCAAAATCCCCCAAATTCCCTTTTGAAATGATTAATGTTAATGATATAATGGAATATGAATTAGAATCAGGGGATTTAATGCTTGATGAAGTACATACCCTTATAGATTCCCGGAACCCTTCCCAACTTACAAGGCTTTTAAGTTATTTTTGGAGTCAATCAGGAAAAAGAGACTTAAACATTTGGTATACAGCCCAATTAGATGGAAGTGTTGATTTAAGGTTAAGAGAAATTGCCGATTACGTTTTTAAATGTAAAAAGACTTATTCAATAAATAGATTAGCAAGAAAGAAATACATTACAGGTTTTAAATATTATAGAGTTGTTGATGATGAATTAAAATCGCCAAAAGTTGTTTCAATAGTAAAAGCCAAAAAATATTTCGATTTATATGATACATACCAAAGAATTATGCCTTTAGAACTAGATGCAACAGATACAATAGACCTTAAATGGGTAGAAGAAAAGGCGGATAGTTGCCAAAATAAGCGAACATTCGCAAGTATTTTAAGGGGCAAATACAACTTTATAGGATATGATGATGCGGGAAGCGTTTTCGATTGCTTAAAAAATGGTATGAAGCAAGACGCATTGGACATATTAAGGATAAAATAAACATAAGTTTGCTTTTTTCAGGTAACATTTTATTAATTACCCTAGACTTATTCACCACAAAGTTGGCTTTAACAAGACCCTATACTTATGAAGCATTGCCTTTTGGCAATAATCCTTATCTTGAATATCCCATAATTATGGGTGTTACATTAATAATATATCTTTGGGAAAAGCATTATAATATTAGGCACTTAATAAGCCCTTGCTATTGTCTTTTAACACTTGCACCGATAATAAATAATTTGGTGGTTTACTTACAATGAAGATAGATGTTTGTATTGTAACAAAGAATAATAAGATGCCAAAAGGATTAAATAATATTCCAATAAATAAAATAATTGTTTCAAATAAATATCCATTAGGAAAAGCAAGGGAAGAATGCATAAGTCAAGTTTCGACAGATTGGTTCGCATTTATAGATGATGATATTGAAATAACAGAGGAATGGTTTAAAATATGTGAATTATTTATTAAAGATGAAGTGGGGGCAATTAATGGAACCGATTATTATAAAGGGTTAGGTGTTTTTGATTGGGTAATATTTAATGGTTCATTAATACCAAAAGAAGTAAAATATAATGGGAGAATGAATGGAAATAATGTTTTAATTAGAACATCAACTGTTAAAGATTGGATTGCAAGAGATAATCTTAGCTGTTATGAAGATTTGGTGATTGGAAGGCATATATTAAACAAAGGTTATAAAATAATATTAACCCCTGCTCTTTGTTATCATTTAAAAAATTGGGCATCTGTTAAAAATTCTTCAATATGGGCGGGAAAATATTTTATGCAAGAACAACCCGAATTCAATAAATATATTTATATCATAAAAAAGATATTTGAACCATTAAAGGGATTAATACACAGAGGAATATTATTTTCAATTTATGCAACATATCGAAATTTTTGGTTAATATATGGGATATTAAAAAAATAAAGAAAGAAAAGATTTTTTAATTTTCTATTCGCCAATATCCATCTTCATTTACTACAAGCCCTATATCTTTTCCCTTCCAACTATTTGTATCAGGTGGTAATGCGTTTCTCTCCATTATCCCCTTTAAGTTGCTCTTCCTGTACCCTGTTGTTTTTGGGATTGTTTCATGTTGCTTAAAAGTTAGTGGCTCATTCTTTGAATCTTTTTCGCCAACAACTTCAACAACAAAGGTTATTCCTTGTCTTTCTAATCTATCTTTCTTATATAGCGTTTGTTCATCTTTTGGCAATGCCTTGATATTGTCGGGAAGATTCTTCCAACTTGCATCAAGAAAAGCCTTTACCTTTTCAGGTGTGCCTAATGAAGATTCTAATGTTTCTTCAATAACATCAAGGATTATTCCTCGGTGTTTAGACTTAACCAATTCTGTAAAGTTCAATGTTTTGTTGCCCCCATTGGGACAACAGAATATAAACCCAATAGATTTATAAATCTTTCGGATTATTAGTTCTTACGTTTTATAAGTGCGAACCACATCAGGAAAAGAATAACCATGAAAAAAACCCAAAAATAGGCAATATCTAAACTATATGCCAAAGTTAAATCCAAATATTCATAACCAACCATGTTTAAAAGTTCTAATCCATTACCTAGAATAAAGAGGAAAAAAAAAATAATCATTGATTCCTTTAACTCTTCATCATTTAATATTTTCAAGTTAAAGCCTTGCTATATTTTCGTTAAGTTCTTTCCATTGCTTTTTTATTAATATTTCTCTTGTTTGAATTTTTAATTTTTTGTAATGTGTTTCTTTTCTCTGAAGTTTATTAAATCTTTCTGTTAATTCTGTGATAGACATATTATTTAATGTTTCTTCTAGTTTAGATATTTTCATGCACCCCATTTCTTTAATTCAACTAAAAATATTTTTAAGCACTTATCATATTTTGGGCATTTTGGGCAATTATTTTCTTTTCCTAAACATTCTTTTGGGAAAAGATTTTCTATATATTTTTCCATATTTTTAAACTTCCTTTTTTGCATTCTTTCTTTTAGTTTCAAATCTAATATGCCTTAATTCCCCAACTTTTCCCGATGTGGTCATTTTCCCATCTGCAAAAGTATTTATTGAAACATGGTCATATTTCATTTGTCCATATATTGTATGAAATGGCATCTTATTTAAGTCAAGGCTGTACCATTCCAGGGAATCAGATGATAATGTTAATCTGAAATTTCCAATATTAACATCAATCTGATTAATTTCTTTATGAAGTGTTATTTTAACACTTTTTTCTAATTCTTCTATTGTTTGGATTCCTTCCTTGTTCTCTGTTCTTGTTTGGGTTGCCATTTTAGGTCAAATAATACAGATACAAAAGTTATATATAAACCAAATGGATTATAGATTCTAATTAATTAAATAAAAAACCAAATAAAAAATTATATGAAAGGTGGTTTATTACTTCTTTGGCTTTTTGGTTGGTGTTTTTACTTTTCCGCCCTTTTCGATATAACATTTTCCATTTGCAACAGCAACACCCAATCCCGGCATCTTTCGGGATAAGATGCGTTTAACGAGTTGTGTTCTTATATAATTTGCATCTTTTCCTTCAATGGAAATTTCTGTAAATCTCTTTACAAAGGTTGAATCAAGAACAGCATCAAATTTTGAACCTTTGGCATATCGTCTTTCAGGTAGTGCATCGACACTTTCACCAAACTTAAACTTTAACTCTTTCTTTTCGATTGACATATTCAATCACCATATAGTAAAAATAGATGCTTATATATTTTATGTATTACTCAAAAAATTCTGATTCCTTTATCCCACCTGTGTTTTTCCTTTCAGGCATTTTCCCCCTATCTTCTAGGTTTGGGTCTATTGGGTCTATTTTTGGGCAACTATCCCAATCGGGATTGATGCCTATTCCATAATGTTTACAAATTGCCGGGAAATCCCCGAAACCTGTTCGGTGTTTTTCTTGCTTGCTTTGTTTACAATCCATACAATATGGCATTTTTTCTTTCACCTTTTCCTGTTATTATCTTTTCTTGTGTAACCTGCTTTTATTTCACATTCTAAATAATTGGGGCATAACATTCTAAAATGTATTTTTAAAGGACAAGTTGCAACAATAGCATTTAATGTTTTACAAGTTTTATTTTTCTTCATTGTCAACTTCTGTAAATTCCCCCATATTATTATAATCATCTAATGTTTGTATCTCTTCTTTCTTAAACCATATTCCAAATTTTATATTTAATTTTTCCAATTCTTCTTTCATGGTTTGATAATTGGATTTTCCTTTATATTCTTTAAATCCATTCCACCAATCATTTCTTACACTTCTTGAAAATAGACTTAAATTTATAAAGAATATATCATGTTGCCACTTATCATAAAAATGGAAATGGGGGGAATTAAAAACCCTTATGTTAAGATATATCCATTTTCCCCATTCATACGCCGACATATCAGCCTTTAAAGTTATCATCTTAATGCCTTCATTACACAATGGACATTTTACCCTTTTTTGATTATATGTTCCATCTGCTTTTTTTATTAGATATTTTTGTAATGGTGCATTATTTGCACAATATGGGCAAACGTATTCAACTTGCAATGCCATTTTTAATATCCCATTCTTTTAATTCTTTATCCCATTGTTCTTTTAAGTCTAATATACATTTTCTACAATCTATAACATGATAAAAACCATGTTTATATCCCAGAGTTATTCCATGTTTCAAACAATTAACATAAATTATATTATTTTCCTCTGCATATCCATGTAAAAATATTTTTATAAATGTTATTATTTTTATTCATCTTCCCCTCTTGCATGATGGGATTTCCTTTTTTCAACCTTAACAAATTTTCCTTTTGAATCCCTTAATTGTGTTCTTCCCCTCTTATTTCTTGAAACCTTATATCCTGTTTCTTTAAACATATCTTCTTTAAATACATTTATTCCCATTGCAGGGGCAAATAATTTTAAGTTCTGTTCCTGTTGATATGATAATCTATATCGTTGCCATAATTCAACAGCCCTTTTTAATGTTCTCCAATCGGAAACATTCTCAGCGTATTCTTGGAATGATTCTCTTGTGAAGATTTCCGGATATTCAGGTGATACCAAGGTTAAGATATTCCCCTATTGGTGTTTCATATTTTACAAAATTTAAGACTTGTGGTATTTCAGGTTGAACCGGATTTTTTGAATATATACAATCTACAACATTTAAATCAGTTCTCCCCTTCTTTCTGCTTATTCTCATTGTTGCTTGTCCCTTCCTGACTGTCCACCTATAAAATGATTTATCTAATAATGGTGTTGAATATAATATTCCAATCATTTCCCAAAATGGAAACTGTTTAAAGCAGATTGCCCTATAAGAAAATAATTTATCATCTTTTATAATATAAATATTACTTAAATCAAATTCTATTTGAATATGTTTTAATATATTTTTTATAACGGGATAATCCATATCGTCAAAATCCCATAATAAAATGTGTTTATCATCTTCCCTTTTTCCTATCCTTGAATTTATCCCCAAAACTTTATCCACTTTTTGCAACCAAACGGAACAAGTAAAACCAAATGGCAACTTAAGTTTTAGGGTTAAATTTTTCATTCTTTCTTTTTCTCCTTATCTAGTTTAGATATTTTCCAAATGGGGCATCTATCAGGATGGCATTTATTCCTGTTGGTAAGATTGCATATCCAATTATCCCCGGTAAATACGCATTGCATTAAAGTATTTCCCCCTCATTTCCATATCTATCCGGATATTTTTCTATTATTTTATTAGCGATATAATCAACAAAATTTGATATATCAGCAAGTTCTGATATTACTTTATCAGCGTTATTATCATCATCTATACCCCACATTTTATAAATTGTTAATGCGTTTTGATATTCCCGAACTTCATCAATTAATCTATTTGTTAACAAATCAATATTAAATCCTTCAGGGTCTCTTTTATATCCTTTTTGATACGCTTGATAATTTTTCTGTTTTTTCAAATCTTCCAATGTATGAATCATTTTATTTTTTTCTCCTTAACTTTAATCCTTCCCATTGAATGATTAAAGCACCTATTGAATTAATGGGTTTTATATTTAATTTACAATCTTCCCGACATATTACATGATGATAATAAATGCAGTTTGCCCCATCTTTTCCGTTTTTAGGATAACATTTTGGCATCTTCATTTAAATAATTTCCCCCAAATGCCTTTATTATCTTTTTCATCAGGGATATTATCCTTTATTACTTGCGGAACATCATCATATTTATTTTTCTCTTTCTTAACAAATAATTTTTTTTCTATTCTTTCTTCCTGTGTTCCTTCCATTCTTGATAAAGTTATTCTTGATTTTATATTTTCTGTTGATGTATTCATTAATAATGATACACCAAAGGAAAATGCAAGAAAGAAAAATCCAAATGCCATTGCATAAACAGCAAGTGTTAAACTTTCTGATAATTCAAGTAATACCATTTTAAAGATTCACCTTATCCTTATATTTATTGTTTAGCCAATCATCATAACTTATTGGATTTTCTTTTTCCTTTTCGCAATTCTTGACATAAAGGGCATATAATGATTTATCCCTTTCCCCTGTTTCTATCATTTCAGATACTTTCTTTTTCTTCTTTAATTTTTCTTCCGATTGTTCCTTATCTAATCTCTTTTTATTAGATGCTTTTATTTCATCTGTTGCAATTCCCATTAATTCTTTAAAAAATTCTTCATCATTAACAGAGATTAAACCATCTTCCGATATTCTTATTAATCTTGCTTTTATCCATTCGTCAAGATATGCCTTTGTTGTTATTGGTTTCATTCCATGTTTAAATTGAACCAATAATAAAAGGCGTTGCAAATTGGTTTCTTTCTCCACAACTATTTTTTCCGATAACCATTGACAAAAACCAATTTCCCAATCATTCCCCGGTCTTTTGCTTGTAGTGGACATATCTTAATCCTTTTCCTTTATATTATATTTTATATTATCAACTTCCCTTTTTTGTGACTTCATTGCACATTGATATGAACAGAATCTATGATTATACCTTGCTTCAAACTCTTTTTTGCATTCTTCACAAATACATTTTACCATATTGGAACCTCAAAATATACAGGTACACAGGGGGGCTATATAAGCATTTTTGGGGGGAAGTCTTACGCTATACACAGAG
>Ga0315274_10009963_pt1 | contig 13697 bp, 10 predicted proteins | sample YL17G02_20_MG_FD_203700 | JGI IMG/M metagenome (GOLD analysis project Ga0315274, IMG submission 203700) | Sediment microbial communities from Yellowstone Lake, YNP, Wyoming, USA - YL17G02_20 | ecosystem: Environmental > Aquatic > Freshwater > Lake > Sediment | place: USA: Wyoming | collected...
CACCCCGTGCTCTCCGACTCACTCCGCTTCCTCAACCACGAGAGAAAGGTCGTCAAACCACGCCCTGCCCTGGCCGCTTACGCCGGCCTCCAGCCACACGCCGGTGGCTTCGGGCGGGACGTAGATGCGGGCGCTCGTAAACGTCCAATCGCTGTCTCCTGCCACAATATCTGTATAGGCCCAGTCGAGCACCGACGGTTTGTCTTCCCCTTGCTTCCTCGTCTCGAGGGTGATCTTCAGATAGGCACCCCCGGTAAAACCTTCCGTCTTGATGTATCCCTCGGCGATCACCACATGGTCCAGGGGTAGTTCATCAAGCCTCATCAACCACCCCGCACCATCGATGGTCGCACCGTTCGTGTTTACCGCCGCGCTCGCCAGTCCACTACGCGCTACGCCATCGTCGCGATAGACCGTCTCTCCCTGGGTGACCCCCACCTTGAACCATCCCCATGCCTGTTCGCGCGTGCCCACCTCGAACCCGTAATTGGGGATGAGGTTAACGCCCAGTGGGACCTCCGTGGCAGGTTGCCCTTCCTGCCCGTTTGAGCCCTCATCGGTGTGGGAGTCCTCCCCTTCGCTGTGGGCTTCGCTGTGAGCCGACTCGGAGCCGAGCCCGACGACGACCTCTTTCCTGGTCAGGTATTGCAGGGGCACGGTAAGCACCAGCGCAAAGAAGATGACCACGCAGATAGTGACCGCTGTCTTCCTGTCCCGCATTATCGTTTTTCCTTTTCCAACATCCGCATCTCTGTTCCCTTTGCGCCGCCCTCTTGGCCTGTATACTTATAGACGATACATCCCAGACACACGATCCCTCGTTCTAACGTCCCACAGATTAAATACAACCTTCAGAGGCGAGAACCCTCCTTTAGAGGATGAACCTCAACCTCCAGGGTACCGCTTGCGATCTCCGCACATGCACTCACTCACTCTTATCGAATCCCACACGGTTTATATTTAGGACCATGCAGCGGATGCGATCGAGCCTTTCTCTCCGGGTCTCAAACGGTGATAATGTCCTTAGCCCATAATATCTTTAGCCCTAGATATATGGAGGTTGAAAGATGAGCGTCGTCGATCGTGTGCTGTACTCGATGGTCACCAAGGTCCAGATGATCTTCTCCCACATGCATGGATACGAGGAAAAGTACCTGCGCGAGTACCACCCGCATGCCACCCCCGCTTCCGCGCTCTCGCCGCGCCGCGAGGAGGACCCCTTTGACCTCAAGCTCAGCGAAGTCGCGGCAGAGACGCGGGTGACCGGGGAGAGAAAACCCTACCTCGACCTCGACCGCATGCTGGACGACGGCATGGGGACCATGTCCGCCATCATCAAGATAACGCGCGGGGTGAGGAGAAGTTTCAGGTCGCTGCGGGAAAACGCGGGCCTGGACAGGACCCAGGCCGACCCCGCCTTCTACACCGAATTGAAGAAGAAAGCCCGCGACCTGGGCATCGACATCATGGGGTTCGCGCCGGTGCCGGCGGAGTTCATCTTCCAAGGCAAGCGCATCCTGTTCCCCAACGCCATCGTCTGCGCCCAGGAGATGAAGAGGTCGGACATGGAGACCGCGCCGGACATCACCGCATCCGTCGAGACGCTGAGGGTCTATGCCAACCTGGGCCATGCCATGAACCGCCTGGCGGATTTCATCCGCGCGCAAGGTATATCATGCCAGGTAAGCCATCCCCTCATGGGCCTGGTGCTCTATCCCGCCCTCGCGGCCAGAGCCGGGATGGGCTGCCTGGGACGCCAGGGATTGCTCATCACCCCCGAGTTCGGGCCGAGGCAGCGCATAGGCGCCATCTTCGTGCCCCTAGAGGATATGCCCTGGACGGGGGGAGAACAGCACTCATGGGTGCTCGACTTCTGCGACCGCTGCAACCTCTGCGTGAAGCGCTGCCCGGGCGGGGCCATCTACGAAGAACCCCGTCCCAATACACCCGGTGTCTTTACTACCATCGACAACGCGGCCTGCGCGCCGTGGTTCTCCCTCTACCTCGGCTGTTCCGTCTGCATCAAGGTCTGCCCCTTCAGCCGCAAGAGCTATGACCGCATAAGGCAGGCCTACGAGCGGAACGAGGCTGCGCAGGTCATCGAGGATACGAGTTCACCCTGAGGTTTAAGACCGTTCTTGCCAGCCCTTCTTACCGGGTTCCGATGTAAGAAGCGCTCCGGAGCCAGGCAAGATCACCGGCGTCATCTTCCCCGCCGCTATGGAGGTCCACGCTATATGCGGCCATGATGTCTGCTTCCACCCTCTCGCTCCTTCACCCCTGGAAGAAGAAGGGGCCTCAACGAGGCCCCGAGGCGGAGTTGCGGGGGACTCCGCCGCATTCTTCAAAACTCCGCTATTGTGGGGTGATCGGGCCATGCTGTCAAGGGGGAGAATCGGCTGACGGGCGGAACATACCATCCTTGACAAAAAGTATGGTCCGTATTAATTTATAAATGACCAATATAGTTTCCTAGTCATTTATGGATAGGCGGCCTCGCTTCTCCACTCTCTGCATCAGTTCCGGGGCCGAATCTCCATCGCCATGACCTGAAGGGGGGAGGGGATGTTCTTAGACTATACCGAGGAACAGCGGCTCATCGCCGAGATGGCCCGGGATTTCACGGCCCGGGAGATCCTGCCGCTGAACGAACGCTACGATTTCAACAAGCCCATCACACGCGAAGAATATCGCGAGATATGGCAAGGCCTCCTCCCGGCGTTGATGCGCCTTGCGGAGGGCATGGATTTCTCGGACCTGGATTACATCTCGCTGGGGATACTCATCGAGGAGATCTTCAAGGCCAACCCCTCCCTGGCCTGTACCATCGGGATGGCCCTGGGGCCGGCCATGATCCTCCATCTTTTCGCCAGCAAAGAACTGAAGGGCAAATATATGCCCCTATTGTTTACGGGCCAGAAAGTGGGCTGTACGGCCATCACCGAGCCCAACGTGGGCTCCAATCCCGCCGAGGTGCAGAGCACTGCGGTCCTGGACGGGGATCATTACGTGTTGAACGGCACCAAGACCTGGATCTCCTGCGCCGACATCTCCGACCTGGCCATGGTCACCTGCCGCATCCGGGAAGGAAGCAGCGAGGAGTTGGGGGTCCTGCTGGTGGACCGGGAGATATCCCCCTATGAATCGGCGGAGCTCCCTCACATCGGCCTCAAGGGATTTCCCACTGGGGAGCTCTACTTCAGCGACTGCCCCGTCCCGCTGGAGAACCGCATAAGGCGCAACGGCAGCAAAAGGGGCAAGGGTGATCTAGGCATGGTCCTGCAGGGCTTCGAGTACGCGCGCACCGCCATGGCCATCGGGGCGGTGGCCATGGCCCAGGCCGCCTTCGATCACGCCGTGGCCTACGCGAAGGAGAGGAGGCAGTGGGGCAAGCTCATCGGCGAGCACCAGATGATACAGGAGATGATAGCAGATATGGCAACGGCCATCGACACAGCCCGCTTCCTCGCCTACCGCGTCCTCTCCCTGCTGCAACAGGGTAAGCGCTGCGACCGCGAGGCGTGCATGGCCAAGTACTACGCCACCGAGATGGCGGTGGAGGTCACCTCCAAGGCGATACAGATCCATGGGGCCAACGGCCTCTCCGAGGAGTTCCCCGTAGAGCGCCTCTTCCGCGACGCGCGCATGTTCACCATCCCGGACGGGACCACCCAGATCCAGAAACTCATCGTGGCCCGGGACATCCTGGGCCTCTCGGCCTTTAATTAAGGGGGTGATGACGATCGCTGAGAAGAAAGCTCATGAGCGATGGGCTTCAACCAAGGAAGTGAAGATGACCGCTGAGGGGATAGGTTATGAGCGGACGCTGCACAGCGCCATCGAACACAACGCGCGCCTGGTGCCCGACCGGCCCGCGATCATCTGGGACGAAACTCGGCTGACCTGGCGCGACTTGCATAACAACGTCAACCGCACCGCCAACGCCCTCCTCTCCCTGGGGATCAAGGCGTTCGAGAACGTGGGCATCATGCTGCGCAACTCCAACTGGTTCGTCGAGGCCTTCGCCGCCTGCGGGGCCATAAATGCCCGCCCTTTCAACATAAATTACCGCTACAAGGAAGGTGAGCTCCATTACGTCCTGGAGAACGCCGACGGGGCGTTGGTTATCTGCCACCCCGAGTACGAGGAGATATTGGAGGCGATCCGCCCGCGCCTTCCCCTCCTGCGCCAGGTCATCGTGTGCGGCACCAGTCGTTGCGGCAACCTGGAATGGGACGAGGTTGTGGGAAAGGCCTCGGCCGCTCCCCCCGAACCTCCCTGGGGTATCGGCGGCAACGATACGGAGATCCTCTTCTACACCGGAGGGACCACCGGCCTGCCCAAAGGAGTGATCTGGCCTCAGGAGAACATCATCCGCATGATCGCCAACAACATCGGCAACGCGCTGGTAAAGAACCTGGGGCTGCTGGCCAAGGCTCCTTCCCCCGCCCCGCAAAAACTGTTGGAGATGCTCGACCTGCCGCTGCGAGGCTCCCGGCCGCTCTCCTTCCTTTACCTGCATGCCCTGGCCAACCGCCGCGTCATGGAGCTGGTGGGGAACGTGATCGAGAGGAAACTGCTCATCCCCCCAGGCTCACACGTGCTCATCAAGGGTATGGGGCAGGCGTTCACCATCCTCTTGGGTTCGCCCCTTATGCACGGGGCCGCCTGGGTGGGAGCGATATCGGTCATCGCCGCGGGAGGCACTCTATATTTCCTCCCCGACTCCCCCCACTTCGACCCCCATTCTCTATGGACGATTGTTGAGAGGGAACGTATCCACATTATCGAGATGGTAGGCGACGCTTTCGCCGTTCCCATGCTCGAGGCCCTTGAAGAAAGGGATTACGACCTCAGGAACGTGATGGTGCTGGGAAGCGGCGCGGTCAAGCTCTCCCCCTACATGAAGGAGAAGCTGCACGAGAAGCTACCCAACGCCATGATCGCCGACACCCTCCTGGCCACCGAGGGGGGAGGCGCGGTATCCGAGGCCTCCATCTCCACCGAACACAAGAGCAAGCGCAACTTCAAGACAAATTCCTCGGGCAAGTTCCCGGTGATGGTCATCGATGAAGACGGCGAGTTCGTGGAGCCGGGCTCGGATAAGGTGGGCGTGCTCGCCTACGGGGGATACCAGTCCGTCGGGTACTGGAAGGACCCAGAGAAGACGGCTCAGACATACCTGGAGAAGAACGGCCGCACCTGGGTGATGATCGGCGACATGTGCACGGTCGAGTCCGACGGTACCATCAACCTCATCGGCCGTTCCCACGCCTGCATAAACAGCGGCGGGGAGAAGATTTACCCCTACGAGTTGGAGAACATCTTCTTCACCCATCCCGCGGTGAGGGACGTGGTGGTGATCGGGGTACCCGATCCGCGTTGGGGAGAGGCCGTGACCGCCATCGTCGAGCCGGCGGAAGGTACCACCGAAGGCGAGGGACTGGCAGAGGAGCTCAGCCGCTTTATGCACGATAGGATATCCGATTACAAATGCCCCAAGCACTACGTTTTCGTGGAATCACTGGACAGGGCGGACTCCGGTAAGGTATTTCACAAGGCCCTGCGACGCCGGGCCATGGAGACGCTGGGCATGCTGGAGAAGGAAGCGCTCACGCAGCCGGCTCCGGTTTCACCCGTCGTGAAGGAACTCGATGGTGCCAAGGAGGGAGGCATGGTCGTGGACTATCAATATCTTGACCTGAAGGTAGAGGATGGGATGGGAATTATTACCATGAACCGCCCGCCGGGAAACGCTATAAGCGTGGATGTGGCCGAGGAGTTCATCTCCATGGCCGGCGACCTGGCGGAGAACGACGAGGTCCGCTGCGTTCTACTCCGCAGCGACCTGCCCAAGTACTTCATGGTGGGAGCGGACTTGAAGACCTTCCCGCCCGAAGTGGACTTGAGCGACGTCGACTTCGGCCGGCCGCCTGATGAGGTGATGCCGATCGTCTTCAACAGGCTGGCGCCGCATATAGTGGACATGCTCAAGCGGGGGCAGGAGATGATGAACGCGGTAGAGAGGCTTCCCAAGCCGACCATCGCCGTCATCGGGGGCCACGCCCTGGGCGGGGGCCTGGAGCTCTGCATGGCCTGCGACTTCCGCATCATGGCCCGCGGCAAGCCCAGGGTCGGCCTGACCGAGACCAGCCTCAGCCTCATCCCCTCGGCGGGAGGCACGCAGCGGCTGCCTCGACTCATCGGGCGGGCCAAGGCTCTGGAGATGGTCCTGCTCGGAAAGCGGCTGGACGCGGACGAGGCAGAGTCCGTCGGATTGGTCACCATGGCCGTCGACCCGGGCATCCTGGAACAGGAGGCACTATCCATGGGGAGGGTCCTGGCCAGAGGGGCGACTGTAGCCATGGGTTGCGCTAAGAAGTGTATAATCGAGAGCCAGGACATCCCCATGGAAAAGGGGCTGGACCTGGAGACCGAGGCCATTGCCTTACTCACCAAGACCCACGATATGCTCGAGGGCATCATGGCCTTCACCCAGGGAAGGGAGCCGCATTACGCCGGCAACTGAGGCTTATCAACGCATAGCAGGATAAGGATGGAACCACTTTACCTCGTAACGGGCGCGAACGGCTTCGTGGGCGGGCACATGGTCGAACTGCTGCTGGACCACGGCCACAGGGTGCGTGCCACCGACCTGGCTCATGAGCCCCCACCCGGATTCCCAGCCTGGGCCGAGTATATCCCAGCCGACCTCACCCGGCCCGAGACCCTCGGCGAGGTGTGCCGCGGGGTCGGGACCGTATTCCACCCCGCCTCCATCTTCGATTTCTCCACTCCCCGTGAGGTGATGGAGCGGGTCAACGTCGCGGGGACGGACAACCTCTGCCGCGCTGCCTGCGACGCCGGAGTAAAGCGGATGATGCTCTGGGGGACGATGATGATATATGGGGACGTCAGGCACAGGAAGGAGCCGATAACCGAGGACACCCATCACGCCAGTGACTCCGTTTACGCATCATCCAAGATCAAGCAGGAGGACACGGCACTGGGATATGACCGCGAGGGAAAGCTCGCGGTGACCGTTATCCGCCCCGCCATAATCTACGGGCCTCGCAGCGTTTACGGCCTGGCCGATATGCTCATCAAGGCCAGGCACCTGCCCTTTATCCCGGTGGTGCCCGCGATGAAGTCACGGCCCTGCCTGGTGCACGTTCGCGACGTAGTGGGCGCAGCCTATCACCTGGCCGGGCTGGAAGAATCAGCGGGGGAGTCTTACAACCTGGTGGACGATTTCTCCCATTTGACCATCCGCGACCTCCTGACCGTGGCCGCGGTGGTGTTAGAGAAGCCGACGCTCACGGTTCTCCTCCCCAATGCAGTGGTGAGGTGGTTCATGCAGCGGTTGGCCGATCTCACCTCCGCTCACACCTGGATGAAAGTGGAGGGGCGCCCGCTCATGGAGCAGGACTTCATACACCTCCTGCATATGGACGGTTACGCCAGCAACGCCAAACTGAGATCCACCGGTTATCGCCTGCAGTATCCCGATTGGCGCATCGGCCTGCTGGAAACCTCCCGCTGGTACCGCGAGCGCGGCTTGTGGTAGATGAAAACGAAAGCCGGTGCATGATCCGCCGGTGAAGGGTTGACCGGGTTTCAGCTCGCTTTCCCCGTCGGTTTTTTCCTTTTCGCTCCCTTGCGGGCGGCGAGGCCTTTCATTATCCACATCGGGATCAAGGTCAATATATCCTCCCGGTTGAAATCCTCCTCCCGCATGGTGGAGGCGTAGGAAAAGGCCTCGAAGATCTTGTACAGCACATAGGCGATTATGCGCGGGTTGCCGGGCTCGATCTCGCCTTCGTCTATCCCCCTGCGCACGTAGTCCTCTATGACCGACACGTAATGGTCCTCGATGGTGAAGATGTGCTTGAGGATACGCGGCGATACCATGTCCACGTCGCGCCGCAGGATGCTGTCCAGATAGGGGTGGACCTCCAGGTATTCCAAGGCCCCGGTGAAGATCATCTCCAGCTGTTTCACCACGCTGGGCTCGTCCTTGACACGGCGGTATAGGAACCGCTCCATATCCAGTGCTTCCTGCCCCAGGAGTGCGTAGAATACGTCCTCCTTGTTCTGGAAATAAAGGTAGATGGTGCCTTTGCTGATGCCCGCGTCGCCGGCGACCTCCTCCATGGTGGTCTTGGAGTAGCCGAAGCGCTGGAAGCGGTTTTTCGCCGCCTCCATGATCATCCGCCGGCGTTCCTCTTTCTCCTCTTCGGTGATGCTCCTCACGTTTCCCATTCATCCACCAGTTTATGCCGCCTCTCCAGTATTAACCATTCCCATTATCCTTGCGGAATGTCACTGCGCGCAAGCAGCCGCCCACGCCGCAACGGCCTGCAGGATCGTAGCTTTCTCAATCGACCATGGCATAGCCGCCATTACACGAGAGCACCTGGCCGGTGATGAAGGTGACGTAATCGGAGCACATGAGCATGACGGTGTTCGCGGCGTCCTCCATCTCCCCGATGCGCTTCATGGGGTAGCGTTTGACCATCTTCGGCTCCATCTCCGGGTTCGCCGCCATGAGCCCGCCTATGAGCTCGGTGCGGATGGTCGAGAAGCAGACGCAGTTTACGAGGATGTTGTTGCGAGCGACCTCTTTGGCCACCGCCTTGGTGAAGCCGACCACCCCCGCCTTGGCGGCGGAATAGGCGGCCAGCATCGGCTCGCCCACCCGCCCGGCGTCCGAGCAGATGTTGATGATCTTGCCCGCGTTAGCCGTGATCATATGGGGAAGAACGGCGCGGCATCCGTTCATCACGCCGTAGAGGCAGATGCCGATGTCGAAATCCCAATCCTCGCGGGAGGACATGATGAAGGGCTTGGGGATGCCGGTCCCCGCGTTGTTGACCATGATGTCCACGCGGCCGTACGCGGCGATGGCGGCATCGATCATCGCCTCCATCTGGCCGTAGTCGCGCACGTCGACCCCAACCGCGATGGCCCGACCCCCCGCCTCCACGATCTCCTGCGCTTTGCTCTCCGCCCTGGAGGGATCGATATCGCTCACCGTGAGCAGGCCGCCCCGGGTGGCCATCTCCGACGCCGTTCTTCCGCCCACGCCCGCTCCCGATCCGGTGATGACGATGGACTTGTCAGTGAAATCCATTACCTTCCTCCTTTGAGTTCTAAACCGCCAGGATATGGATGCCCATGGCCGCTTCCTCGGGTTCGATGGCCCCTCCCCCGTTCTGGGTGAGGCCGACCTTCGCACCCTCCACCTGCCTGTCGCCCGCCTCGCCCCGCAGCTGCCAGATGATCTCAGCTATCTGGGCCAGGCCGGTGGCGCCGACCGGATGCCCCTTGCTCTCCAACCCCCCGCTGGTGTTTATGGGGATCTTTCCCCCCAGGGCAGTGGCCCCCGTCTCGGCGAATGGGCCTCCCTCCCCAAGGGCGCAGAAGCCCAGGTTCTCGCAGGCGGACAGCTCCGCGTAGGAGGTGGCGTCGTGCACCTCAGCCACGTCGATGTCCTCCGGCCCCAGGCCGGCCAACTCGTAGGCTTTCTCCGAAAGGCGGCGGCAGATGTGGGGCCCATCGGGATCCCGGTCCATCCCCGAGCCGAGGACGGAAGCGAGGATCTTCACCGGCCTTGCCCCGTTGAGCCGGTTGAGGTGATCTCCGCTGCAGATCACCGCGGCGGCGGCACCGTCCCCGATGGGCGAGCACATGGCCCGGGTGAGGGGGAAGGTGATCTCCTTGTCCGACAGCACCTCCTCCACGCTGTAGTCCATGCGATACTGGGCGCGCGGGTTCATGGTGCTGTGGTGGTGGTTCTTGGAAGCGATCACCGCCAGTTGGCGCTGCGTGGTCCCATATTTCTCCATGTGCCGCCGCGCCTCCCGGGCGTAGATATCCATGAAGATGGTGTGGGGGTTCTGCCCGCTCTGCAGTGCCTCTGCGATCAGCTTCATGCTCTCCTCCACATCGGTGCCGCCGATGAAGGACTGCATGACCTGAGCCTTATCGGGATGGTAGATCTTCTCCATGCCCAGCGCGAGGGCCACCTCGCATTGGCCGGAGGCTACGTACAACCAGGCGTTGTGCAGGGCGGTGGAGGCGCAGGCGCAGGCGTTTTCCACGTTGATCACCGGGATGCCCCCGATACCCAAGGGACGCAGCACTACCTGCCCGCGGATGGTCGTCTGCCCGCTGTAAGCCCCCCACCCGGAATTTCCCACCGCCGCGAAACCGAGCTCTTCCTTGGGGATGCCGGCGTCCACCAAGGCCGCCCCCACCGCCTCGGCCGCCAGTTGCTTCATGCCGGTCTCGAGGAACTTCCCGAAGGCGGTCATCCCTACACCGATGATATAGACGTCGCGCATGATCTCTCTCCCTCGTTTCTCAGTGCGTACAAACAAAGGCCCTCCGCATGAGTTTAATATATTAATGACTCAAAATGAAAAATAGTCATTTATAATATACAGATATGCCCGCTCTTTTGTCAATGTGGGGGCTCCGCTCTTGTTCGAATGCCAACGTATTTATGGGACGGTGCACTAAGCTTCGAGCTCGACCACGAGGTCACCGTCCGGGAGCAGCTCCCAGCTGTGGTCGGCACTCTCGTTCTCCGTGACCATTTCGAAAAGGCCCTTGATGGTGCCCACCATGAAGAGTGGGAGGCAGGCGTTCTCGATGACCGTCGTGCACCGTTTGTCCTCGATATCGACCTTCCTCAGGTATCCCAGGCCGCGCAGGCCTGCCATCTCCCGGTAACCGGGCTGGTTGACGAAGGCTTCCTCGCGCCCCAGTATATTGCGCACGAAGCGCCTCTGGGCTTCGATGACGGCCTCCGGCACGCTCTCTCCCAGCTCCGATTCGAGATCCTTCAATATCACCTCGATGCTGTTGGGAGAGAAGACCGCCATGCGGCGCCCGGTGCCGGGGTCCAGTATGGTGCCCTCCTCCAGGTTCCAGCGGCACCTCGCCACACCCAGCGGCACACCACAGGAGGCACATCTCTTGTACTTCAAGTCACCCGGCTTGAACTCGTACTCCTTCTTGTCCAACCACTCCTGCAGCTCAATGGGGTGTTTCCCTACACGGGAGGTTATAAGGAAGTCGTGGTCTCCGACCTGCTCCCAGGACACCTTGAAATCCCGCCCATCCATAGCCTCCTTGGTCCCCACGCTATCCCCACAGAAGAGGGGCAGGGAATAGGGGTGCCTGATGGAGATGGCCTGGAAATCGTCGTCGTCTCCCTTATTCCTTATGTCGGCGAGTTTTATGTCGCCATAGCCGTAATCGATGGCCATCAACCTGATGCGGTTGGACAGGATATTGGGGCCGTAGCGGTGCAGGACCTTGCGCACAAAAGGTGGGACCTGTTTCTCGACGTAATCCCTGGTGACACGGCGCTTACTCTCGATCACTATGTGCTCGATGGGGATACCTATCAACTCCTCGATGCCCTTGAAGAGGTCGTCGAGGCTGTCCGACTCGTAGAAGATCAGGCGATGATCGGGGTCCTTGGCCTGTGTGATCACGCCATTCTCGTGCCAGGTAACGTCTTTGCCGACCCCTAATGGCACGCCGCATTGCCTGCAGGTCTTGATCCTTCCCATCACAACCCTCCCGCAACTCACATGCAGACAAAGATCCCATCCAGGAACCCGGTTGTTGTATCCAGACGGTTCATTCTTGACAGGCAGTTTTCATATCGGTTAACGACCTGGGCTTCTTTAATGAAGCGGCCGCAGGTAAGAATCGCACTTGAACGGCACCGGCTCCGTTCGAGAGAGAAGATATCCCGGGGGGATCAAACCGTTATGAGTACGGGTACATGGCCGGGCTGGAACCAGCTACGGGCCTTAAGACGCAGGGGACTTCAGCGCCTGTTTGACGCCAGGAAGCTAGAGTAGCGGGCCAGCTTGCCGGCCACACGCACCGCCCTCTCCGGGGTGGTGGCAGTGAAGACGCCGGAGCTGCGCATGCGGAAGGAAGCCGACCTCTCGCCCTCGTTCACGGCCACCGCGATGATGGGCTTCTTCTTCTCTTCCATCAAACGCTTGATGCGTCGGATAAAGGCGGTGTCCGTCCACTGCCACGCCTCGCTGGGGTTGATCCCGCCGGAACCCTCGGGGTTGTGCTCGCCCCTGCGGGTGAGCGACTCGCGAAATCCCTTCAAGATGGAGAGTTGGAAGAAGGGGAGCATGGTTGTGCGGTGGCGCAGCATGTTAAGGAAAGGGCGCACTGCGGTCTTGAACATGTTCTCCAGCCAGAAATCCCTGCCCAGCAGCGTGCCCATGGTGATGAGCATGTCCACCTCATCGCAGGTGGCCAGCGCGTCTATGACCCGGTAGTGGTTGCTCCTCTGCACGTTGCCCACGATATCCACGGGATTGCGGTGGCTCCAGAAAGAGGGCAGGAATTTATCCAGTTCATCGATGACCTGCGGCGGAAGCACGGTCAACTCCAGGCCCTCGCGGTCGAAGGAGTCCGCCGCGGCCACGCCCCAGCCGCCTCCCAGGGTCATCACCCCCACCTTGGCGCCCTTGGGTACCGGCAGGGACGAGAAGGCCGCCGCCAGGTCCACCAACTCCTCGGTGGTCTCGGCCTCGATGACCCCCGCCTGCTCCATGGCCCCCCGGAACAGCTCGAAGGGGCCGGCCAGGGAGCCGGAATGGGAGAGCACCGCCCGCTCCCCCTGCCTGCCCTTTCCCGCCTTGAGGGCGATGACCGGTTTATGGGGGGTGATGCGGCGCGCCACCTCGAGGAATCTCCTCCCATCCTTGATGCCCTCGACATAGAGGATGATGGTGCTGGTCTCCTGATCCTCACCCAGGTACTCGAGCCAATCGCTGATGCCCGTGTTCGCGGAGTTGCCGCTGCCCACGAAGCGGCTGAAACCCACGCCCTTGCGGTTTCCCCAGGTCATGAGCTGCACGCCCAGGTTGCCGCTCTGGGAGACGAAGCCCACCCCCCCTTTGAGCGGGAAGACCGGGGCTCCCAGGCAGCAGAGGTCGCAGGTCTTGCTGTAGATGCCCATGGTGTTGGGGCCCACTATGGTGATGCCCGCCTGGTTGGCGACATCCGCCACGTAACGCTCCAGCCGCGCTCCCTCCTCCCCCACCTCTCCGAAGTTGGAGGAGACCACCACGGCATTGTGGATGCCCTTCTCGGCCGCTTCGCAGAGGACGTCCGCGACCTTGCGGGCGGGGATGGCCACCACCAACAGGTCGACATCGTCCTCGATATCCTTGAGGGAAGGGTAGGCGGGGAAGCCGAGCACGCGTTGCTCGTGGGGATTGACCATGAAGAGCTTGCCGGTGTAGCCACCTCCGATCATGTTCATGGGCATGTTGAAGCCCCACTTGCCGAGGAGGTTGGAGGCGCCCACCACCGCCACCGACTTGGGGTTGAAGAGCTTATCGAAGTCTCGGGGAAAACCGTCCATGCCCTATCCTTTCTTCATGGGGTCGTGTCTTCGATCTTCGGTTTTGCAGTTGTGGCTCTTTTCATTAACATATATTCCAAAATCGAAGATCGAAGACACGACCCCATTACCCATTACACGCGTTCGGAGGCTTTGTACACCAGCCGGGACTTATCGAAGGGACCCAGCTTCTTGACCTCTTCCACCATCTCCCTGATGTTGTCGGCGAATTTCTGCCCCTCCGAGGCGGAGATCCAGGCCAGGCGCAGCCGCTGCGGTTCCACGCCCAGCTCCTCGATGA
>Ga0315274_10009966_pt1 | contig 13695 bp, 10 predicted proteins | sample YL17G02_20_MG_FD_203700 | JGI IMG/M metagenome (GOLD analysis project Ga0315274, IMG submission 203700) | Sediment microbial communities from Yellowstone Lake, YNP, Wyoming, USA - YL17G02_20 | ecosystem: Environmental > Aquatic > Freshwater > Lake > Sediment | place: USA: Wyoming | collected...
TTGATCACCCGCTCCGGGCCGAACTCGCCGACGAGGCCGCGCGTGACGCGAAAGGCTCCGCCGTAGAGCGCGATATCTTCCCCAAGGAGAATGACACGCTCATCGCGCAGCATCTCCTCGACGAGGGCCTTGCGGATCGCATCGGCGTAGGTCATCTCGGCCATCGGCCTTCCCATTTCCGATTTCAGATTTCAGATTTCAGATTTCAGACTGCAATGGGGAATGGGCGATGGGCAATCTGCAATCTGCAATCGGCAATCGGCAATTCTCGCATCTTGCTGTGGTTCTCATGGCGCATAGACGCCCTCGACGGCAAGGGCTGGGTCGAGGGGCGGGCTGGCCTCGGCAAAGGCGACGGCGGCATCAAGCTCAGCGGCGACCTCGGCGTTGAGCTCCGCAAGCTGCTCGTCCCACGTGGCTGCAAGCGGCTCGGTCCGAGCCGCGACGGTTACGGAGCGGCCATTGCGGGGGGGAACCACTCCCTGGCCGCTCCGTAACCGTCGCGGCTCGGGAGTTGCGACAAGCGAGCCGCTTGTCGCCACGAGCAGCCGCCGCTCCGAACGCAGGATGGGGTCGAGCTGCCGCCAGCATTCCTCCTCGTCGCGGGTGCGGTATTCGCGCTGGTCGCTCTTCGAGTGGCCCAGGTGGCGGTAGGTCTTGCACTCGAGGAGGGACGGGCCGCCGCCCGAACGCGCCCGCTCGACCGCCCGGGCGACGGCGTCGCGCACCTCGAGCACGTCGTTGCCGTCGAGGGTCTCGGCGGGCATGCGATAGGCCGCGGCGCGCTCGGCAAGGTGCTCGACCGCCGTCACGTCGCGGATGCAGGTGGACATCGCATAGAGGTTGTTCTCGCAGATGTAGACGACGGGGAGGCGCCAGGCGGAGGCCATGTTGAGCGATTCGTGGAACGTGCCCTGGTTCGTCGCGCCGTCGCCGAAGAAGCTCAGAACCACTTGCCCTGACTTCCGCAGCTTCGCCGAGAGCGCGGCGCCCGTCGCGATGGGGATTCCGCCGCCGGTGATGCCATTCGTACCGAGGAACCCGTGCGCGAAGCTGGCGACATGCTGAGTGCCGCCCCGCCCCTGGCAGTAGCCATCGCGGCGGCCGAGCAGCTCGGCCATGAGGCGGCCGGTGCTCAGCCCCTTGGCCAGGGCGAGGCCGTGGCCGCGATGGCTCCCGCTGGCCAGGTCGGCCGGGCGGATGGCGGCGCACGCCCCCACGGGGATCGCCTCCTGGCCGACGCACAGGTGGGTGGTGCCGTGGATGCGTCCCTCGACGAAGAGGCGGTCCACCCGCTCCTCGAAGGCGCGGATCCGCTTCATGTCCCGCAGATAGGCCATCTCTTCGGTCGACATGCCGTCCCGCTCGCAAGCAGAGGGCGACAGAACAATTGCGATTATACGGATTCGGTGCGCTCAATCAAGGATGGCAGGAACGGCGAGCCATACCCGCAAGCGCCTCAGAAGCGCCGGTCGTTCTCCCGCCACCATTGGCGCCAGCGGGCGATGGCGGCGCGGCGGGCGGCGGCGGGGGCGGCGGGGTCGTAGTCGTTAGTCGTGCCGGCGATGCGCCGCAGGCAGTCGGCGGCGAGCGAGCGGGTCTGGTCGGAGGGCGAATCGAGCACGCGGATCAGCGCGGGGACCACGACAAAGGCGTCGCCGTCGCGGACGAGCTTGTCGGCGGCCTCGCGGCGGGCCGCCTCCTCGGGGCCGTCGAGCTTGCGGATGAGGTCGCGGACCTCTCGCTCGAGGTCGGTGGGGAAGAGCCCGAGATGGAACACGTCGTCTGCCACGGCGATGCCGACGGCAATCGCATAGAGGGCGAGGAGGATCATCAGGATCGTGCCGCGGTGGCGCTTCCAGAAGCCGGGCCGCGGCTTCGAGGGGGGCGGTGGAGCCGGCGCCGAAGCGCTGGGGAGCGGGGACTCTGGCGGGGTTGCAGGCAGTTCATCCGCCATCGGCTAGCCGTCGTTCCGGTTGCCCTCCGGCCGCCGCGGCGGCGCCGGCCGGCGGAGGCGGGAGGAAGTGCTCAGGACTTCGCCGCGGCATGGCAGGCGCCGGCTTGGAAGTTCTCCGAGGCGGCCTTCTCGTGTTCCAGATACTGGCGCTGCCGGGCCACCAGGTTCGCGAAGTCCACCTGGTGGGCGTCGAAGTCGGGGCCGTGGACGCAGGCGAAGCGGGCCTTGCCGCCGACGAGCACGCGGCATCCGCCGCACATGCCCGTGCCGTCCACCATGATGGGGTTGAGGCTGACGATGGTCTTGACGCCGTGGGGGCGGGTGGTCTCGGCGACGGCGCGCATCATGACGGTCGGCCCGACGGCGAAGACCTCGTCGATCTTCCTGCCGGCCCCGATGAGCTCCTTGAGCCTGTCGGTCACGAAGCCCTTGGCCGCGTAGGAGCCGTCGTCGGTGGTCACGATCAGCTCGTCGCTGGCCACCCGCATCTTGTCTTCCCAGAACAGGAGCGACTTGTTGCGGGCGCCGATGATGGAGACGACCTGGTTGCCGGCCTCCTTGAACGCTCGCGCCACGGGGTGGACGGCGGCAATGCCCACGCCGCCGCCGACGCAGCAGACGGTGCCCACCTTCTCGATATGGGTCGGCGTGCCGAGCGGGCCGGTGACGTCGAGGATGCTCTGGCCCGGCTCCATCGTGCCGAGGAGCCTGGTGGACTTGCCGACCTCCTGGACGACGATGGACAGCTCGCCCCTCTCGCGGTCGAAATCGGCGATGGTCAGTGGGATCCGCTCGCCGGTCTCGTTGGCCCGGATGATGATGAACTGCCCTGCCTGGGCCTTCCGCGCGACCAGCGGCGTGTGGATGACCATCATGTAGACCAGCTCAGAGTAGCGTTCCTTGTGCAGGATCTCGTTCACCGATCCTTCCCTTCTGCACGGAATGGGTTCCGCTTCAGACGATGATCGTACGCGCCTCACGCGGAGGAGTCAAATGCGAGTCTGCGGCTGAGGACGCCCCCGGTCCGTGGGGTTCTCATTCTCATCGTCCTCGTCCTCGTCCCTCGTCCTCGATTCCTCGTAACACTTCAGCCGTCTGAAGTTCCGCCCCCACCGAGCTTGGCTCGGTGGAGCGATGATTGGCCACTACCCGCGCGGCGCCAACCTCTCCTCCCTCCGCCCGCCCGCCACCGGCGGGCGGGCGGAGGGAGGAGAGAATGTGTGGGTCGCGGCGCTAGTTGTCAGTCCTCGGCTCCACCGACACAAGGTCGGTGGGGGCCACTTCGCTTCGTAGAGCGGCCACTTCAGACGGCTGAAGTGTTACGATTCCTCTTGGTTCCTGCCTCGCCCCGGGGTTTCCGAGGAGGAGCAGAGTCGAGGACGAGGACGAGGGACGAGGACGATGGGGATACGGGGCTGACCCCACGAATGGGAGTCATGCCCTCCGCTGGTCACGGCAGCGGCGGCCGGGGCTTGGCGGTGTCGAAGAGGAGGATGCGGATGTGCCCGACGAGGCCGGGGTAGGATTCCTGGTAGAGGCACTCATAGCGGTGCTGGAGGGCCGGAACAAGGGCGGGGTTGGGGATCTCGACGTTGCTGATGCTTTCGACGACCCAGATGCGCCGGCGCTGCTTGAGGTCGTCGGGGTTGAGCGCTCGGCCCACCAACGGCGTGCCACGAAGGAGGACGACCTTGCATTCCGTGCGCCAAGCCAGCACGACATGGTAGCACCGGAATGGGAAGCAGGTCCAGGCGGGATTGAGGTCGGCGACGCCGGCCTCGCGGGCGAGTTGCTCCAGGCTCACGACCTCGCATTTCGGGCCGCAACGCTGTGGAACGTAGTAGTAGCGGAAGGGGAAGTAGGTCCAGAGCGGATTGAGGTAGACGACGTCGGTGTGGTCCGCCCGGTGGGCCAAGGTGGTGACGGCGCTGTGCCAGTCCTCCTTTTCCAGGCTCCGGTCGTAGTAGAGGCGCAGCGAGCCCGCGTTCTCTATGGCGAGCGCAGCGGCCAGAAGCGCCACAAGCGCTCTGAGGAGCTTCGAGCGTGCCCCGGCCAGACCGAGGCCCAGGAGCAGGGCGAACGCAGGCGAGGCGAAGAGCAGGTGCTTCGGCTCGTAGGTGTGCCCCTGCACTGGGAGCAAGCCGAGGAGGATCACCGGGACCAGAAGCCAGCCGAGGACTGCCACAGTCGCGCAGCGATAGGTTCGAAGCCCCAGGAGCGCTGCGGCCAGGACGAGGATGGCCACAAGTTGTGCGGCGAGGTTCGCCATCGGTTCGCCCAGGGCAGGGTCGGGGCTCACGAGCTGTGCCATGAATCCCCATGCGAACTGGGAGGCGGTCTCCGTCAGGCCCGTGCCGGTCAGCACGGTGTGGCCGGCGGGCGGTGCCTTGCCGGCCAGCCGGCCCATCCATTCGAGGATCACCGGGGTGTAGAAGGCGAACAACGCCAGGGGGATCAACTGCCAGGAGAGCCATCGCAGGAGCAGGCCACGCTGGATTCTGCCCAGGCCGAGGAGCAGGAGGAGGACCACGAGCTGCGCGGCAATCGCGAAGACCGCATAGTAGAACGTGTAGAGCGCCAGGGCATTCGTCAGCGCGAGAGCCAGCCATAGCGGCCAGCGCTCCAATCGGTCCCGCAGGAGGAACGGGATGAGGACGTACGCCGCCAGCGCGCCGAGCAGGCCGAGCAGGCCGTAGACCTGGACCTCGGGAGCATTGGGAACCCAGGACACGAGGACGTAGTAGAGCGCCAGGAGCGCCCCGACGTTCGGCAGTGCGAGACCCGCCCAGAGTCCCCAGCCGTCCTGCCACTTCCCCGCCACGAGCTGGACGAGGAAGTACCAGGAGAGCGTGACGAAGAAGGTCACCAGCGCGTAGTTCCGCGCTTCCTGGGCGAAGTAGACGTGGAAGGCCGACAGCGCCAGCAGCAGCGTGGCCACGGCAGCGGCCGCTCGTGGGAGTAGGACCCGCGCCAGGGCATAGAAGACCGCGAGCGTCGCGACGCCGACGACGGCCGAGAAGGCCCGCGCCCGCGCCGCGCTGTCGGAGCCTCCCATCCAGAGGTGCAGCAGGCCGTAGTAGAGCGGAGGGTGGGCGTCGTAGGCGATGATGTGGGGCACGATCTCGGCCAGACGGCCGCCGCCCCCCTGGGTGGCCGCTTCGTCGAGAGGTCCGCCGACGGTCTTCTTCGCCGTCTCGCTGAACCGCCCGCCGATGGCGTTCAGGGTCACCGCCTCGTCGAGCCACAGCGACTTGGCGCCGATCCGGTGGAAGCGGAGGAACGCGCCGCCGGCGATGAGGATCACGGGCAGCGCCACCTGGGCGATCGCGCGCGCTCGCATCCGAACGAGGGTCATGGCACTGGGCTCAGCTTGCTGTAGCGGTAGGGCGGAAAAGGGGACAGGTACGTTTTGGGCGAAGCCCCCTTCGGGCCTTTAAGGCAAAACGTACCTGTCCCCTTTTCTGTCCCGCCGGTATGGGGATTCCGCGTGCAGGTATGCACGCCCTACGGGGCCGGCGCGGGGGCGCTCGGCGGCGGCTCCGGCGGCTTCGGCTGCCGCTTGCGCCAAAGGCCGAGGACGTTGTTGATCTGGTCGAGGAGCTCGGGGATGACCGGGGCGACGATGACACGGGCTTCGGGCTCCGAGATCGTGCCGCGCACGACCGTCTGGACGACCTGCTCTCGAATGAACGACTGGATCAAGGAGAGCACCGGGATGCCGCTCCTTGGGCTGACGACCTTGAGGTCGAGGGTGCGGTCGAAGCCGACGGTGCCCTGGCCCGTCATCAGCCGGGATTCGCCAAGGAGCGAGAGCTCCTTGACCGCGAGGTGGTCCTTGGCAATGCCGAACTTCATGCTGGCCTCGGTGATCGAGCGGTCGAGAGGGGAGCGCAGTTCCAGGGCGTTGAAGAGCGACGCGGTGAGGGGCAGTTGCCCCAGCTCGCCCCGCGTGACGGATGCGGTGCCGTCGCCGATGAGGTCCTTGTCGTCCTTGTATCGGCCCGGGGGGAACTCCAGGCGGACGTCGAGGGTGCCGGTCGCGTCGCTCGTCATGCCGAGAGCTTCCTTGGAGAAGACCTTGAAGTCCACCCCGCGCAGGGAGAGCCAGCCGCTGAACTGTCCCGGCTTGCCCAGGTCCAGGCCGCCCTTGGCGCTGGCGCTGCCGCCGTAGAAGCTGCCCACGAGGTTGCTGAAGGCGAGCCTGGATTGCGGCGGCTGGTCCTTCGCTGGAGCGCCGCGGCTGTAAGCGAACTCCCCCTTGACCTCCGTGACGACCAGCTTGTCCACCTGGAGCCGCCGCAGGTCGAGGCCCCCCTCGAACGTCTGGCTCCCATCCGCGGCGAGCAGGCCGTTGTCAATCCGCACGTTGCCGTTGACCCCCTCGAAGGCGCGCGAGTGACGGAAAGCGCAGTCGCGGAGCAGGATCTCGCCGAAGCAGCGGGCGCCCATCGCCGGCGATGGGCTCCCGATCGCCGGCGATGGGCTCCCGATTGCCGGCAATGGGCGCGCGCCGCCGGCCTCCGGCGGCGTGGTGAAGGTGAGCTTGATATCGGCGGCGCCGCGCAGGGCCATCCCTTCGAGGGCCTTGCGGACATCGGCGGGGAAGGCGGCCAGGAGGTCTCCCTCCAGCCGGGCGTTCTGGATGGCGACCTGGAGGCGGTCGCCGCTGCCGCCCTTGGTCGAGTAGCGGCCGCTGACGCGCACCTCTTCGGCCACGGCGCAGCCGCCGACGACGTCGCTGAGGGTGACGGTGCCATCGCTGTACTCGGCCCGCCCGCGCAGGCCGGTGAGGCGGATGGGGAGGTGGCGCCACGTGGCTTCGCAGCCCTTGAGGGTCGCGTTGAGGACGAAGCTCTCCCAATCGGCCGCCTTGAGGTTGACGACCACGCTGGCGGAGACAGCGATCTTGCCGCTGAGTTGAAGCTTGCCCCAGTTCTCCTGCCATTCCTCGGGGAGGGTGCGGCGGAGCTCGTCGTCGAGCGCCAGCTCGTCGGCGGCCACGTCGAGGCGGAGCACGTGGCCCTTGGGAGTGGCCGTCACCTTCCCGTTCAGCTCGACGGTCTTCCCCCGCACCTTGCCCTGGAGCTGGCTGATGGTGGTGGCGCCGTCCTGGTCGAAGACGACCTTGCCGCGCGTGATGTCGCTCACGGGGAGCGGGAGCTTCGTGTAGCAGAAGGCGCAATCCGACGGCTCGAGGGTGATCCGCTGGTTGGGGTGTTCCGGGTCCTTGGCGTTGGGAGACAGGTGGTACTCGACGTTGGCCTCCCCGGACGGCCGCAGCTCATCCCAGACCGTCTGCCAGAGGGGGGGGATGGCCTTGCGAATCTCCTCGTTGAGGAGGAGCCCGCCGAACCGGACGGTGAGGCACAGGCCCGACTTGTCGCCGGGCGGGCAGTGGCCGACGATGACCTCCACCGCGGCGTTGCCGACGCGGCCCTTGACCCCCGTGAAGGTCGTCCGCCCCGTGCCATCCACGTCGGCGTGCCCGATCAGGCTGGTGATCCGCACGGGGAAGAGCTTGTGCTGGACCGAGCAGTCCTGGAGGCACTCGACTCTGGTGCTCTGGCGCGGAGCGCCCGTGGCCGGGTCGCTGCTGAGCCGCCAGGTGAAGCTCACCTTCCCGCGCGGGTCGAGGTCGTCGTAGAGGGCGGCCCAGTCCTTGGCGAGGATGGCGCGGGCCGCCGGGCCGAACTCCACCTCCGAGGCGACGACCGTGATGTCGGGCACCGGCAAGACATCGGGAGTCTTTTCTTCCGAAGAAAAGACTCCCGATGTCCTCTCCTTCGCGCCGACCCGCACGGAGCCGAGGATCTTCAGCGGGATGTTGCCCAGCTTGCCGGTCAGGTCGCGGAAGGAGGCCGTGCCCGCCTCGTCCACCAGGATGTCGCCGCGCACGTCGGTGATCGTGTGGGGGAAGTCCTTGTAGCGGAAGGAGCCGCCTTCGGGGCGGATGAGGAAGCGGTACTGGAGGTTCTTGGGGAGGACATCGGGAGTCTTTTCTTCGGAAGAAAAGACTCCCGATGTCTTGCTGGTGACGCGGCAGTGGACGTAGGCAGTGCCCTCGGGGTGCAGCGCCTCGAAGATCTTCTGCCACTCGGGGCGGAGCGCGTCGCGCAGCGCCTGGTCGAAGGGCAGATCGAATGCCTCGACGACGAGGTCGGGGACGCCCTTATCCGTGATCTGGCCGCTGATGTGCACTCGCGCATTGCCCCGCCGGCCTCGGATGCCCTCCACATAGGAGGCCCCCTCCTTCTTGCCCTTCTCCTGGTCCCAGCGGATGCTGCCCGTGATCTCGGCGAGAGGATAGGGGAAGAGCTTGTAGGTGGCGCGGCCCTCGCGGACCTCGACTCGCGAGGCGATCTCGAACTCCTTCTCCTTGCGCCAGTAGGTCGAGCGGCTATCGACATTGATCTTGGCGCCTTCGATGACGAAGCGGTCCCAGACCTTCTTGAGGGGCTCGGGGGCCGCCTCGTAGACCTCGCGGTTGAGGGGGCGGCCGCGGCCGATGATGTGGAGGTCCACCTTCTCGGCCGTGGTCTGGCCGCTGAGGGTGACGGTGGCCGGCCCCGCGCGGCCGCTGAGGTTCTCGTAGTAGACATTGGGCCAGTCGAGGACGACCTTGCCCCGGATCTCGGTGCACTTCAGGGGAAACTTGCTCCAGGCGGCGGAGCAGTCGCGCAAGTCGGCGATCGCCCTGTGGGTGATCTTGCCATCCCCAGCCCAGGAGATCGACGACTCCAGCGTCAGGTCCACGACCCCCTCGGGGTTGAGGAGCTCGAAGGTCTTGCCGTGTTCCTTGGGGAATGCCTCGCGCAGGCGCTGATCGATGGCGATGCCCCGCGCGGCCACGGCGATGTCGAGCCGCTGAGCGCCGAGGTCCAGGGTCCCGTCCAGGTTGCAGCGGCCCCAGAGCGCCGAGTTGGCCTCTCCAGCGAAGCCGTAGCCCCGGGCAAACCGACGCTCCTCCCGAAGCTCCATGTTCACGTCCGTGAGCTCCTGCTCGGGGCTGCCGTCGAAGAACATGCCTTTCGCAAGGTGGATTCGCCCCCCCCGGACGATGACGCGCTCGAGCTGGGCCTTGGGCATCTCGGATCGAGGCCCTGTCCCCTTGGCGAAGTCCGCCTTCGTGAGGAACAGCTCCGGCTCCTCGAGCATCAGCTCCGACACCGCGACCTTGCCCCGCAGGAGCGAGAGCAGGGCCACGTCAACCCGCAGGGATTTCGCGCGGAACATCTCGCCGCCGCCCTGCTCCGGCGGGCGGCTCACGCTAATCCCCCCCAGCCGGAAGATGCCGGGGAACCTGTAGCCGGCCTCCCCCAGCCGCACCTCCCCCCGAAACTGACGCTGGAGCAGGAGCTGCGCGCGAACCCTGAACTGCTCCGGCGAGAGGAAGACGTGGCCGACGACGACCGTGTGGAATGCGACGCAGGCCAGCATGGCCAGGATGACCAGCCAGCGGCGCCGCACGCGGTAGCGTCGGTACGCGCGGATCATCGTCGCCTCGCAAGCCGCAGCTTCAGCAGGATCCAGGCGGCCCGCAGGCCGTCCGTCCACCGAATCTTCTTCCCCTCCGCCATCGGGCGCGGCGCGTAGCGGATCGGCACCTCTGCGATCCGCTCGCCCCGCCGGCACACCAGAGCCGTCACCTCAGGGCAGAACCCGAACCCGTCCTCCCGCAGCGGGAGGCTCCGGAGCAGCTCCGTCGCAAAGAGCTTATAGCAGGTCGGCTCGTCCGTGATCCGCTGGCCATAGAGCGCGCTGGCCAGCCAGCTCAGCAGGCGGCCGCCCCAGTAGTACCGCTGATACGAGATCGGCTGGCGAGCCAGGATGCGCGAGCCGTAGACGACGCGACAGCCCCCTTCTTCCGCCACCGCCAGCAGCCGCTCGTAGTCCGAGGGGTCATACTCCAGGTCCGCGTCCTGGATGATCGTGTACCTGCCGCGAGCGCGGGCCAGCCCCGTGCGAATGGCCGCCCCCTTGCCGCGATTCGCCTCGTGGCAGAGGAGCTCGACCTCCGGGTGCGCGGCGACGAAGCTCTCCAGCACCGCCCTCGAACCGTCCCTCGAGCCGTCATCCACCACCACCACTTGCTTCGCCACCGGCGTCGCCAGCACCCGGTCCAGCAGCGGCGCCACCGTCCCGGCTTCGTTGTAGACCGGCACGATCACGGTGAGCGGAGGAGAGTCCACGCTGCAATCGGCTCCAAAGCGCCTCGGCCCCATGAGCGGCCAGCACGGCCACCAGCGGCATCACCGCCTCGCGGTACCGCACCGAGCCGACGAAGACCATGTGCAACAGCGCATAATACACCACAGGGAGCAGGAGAATCAAGGCGACGTCTCTCCGCCGCCAGGAGCGCGCCAGGCCGCCGAGCGCGAAGGCCATCACCAGCGCGTAGGGCACCCCAAGCACCACGCACAGCAGCGGCGCGCGCAGCCCCCCCTCGTTCGGCAGGATGTTCCAGAAGCGGGCGAACTTCACCCCGGCCAGTTGCAGCGCTCGCCCCGGGTTCTCCCACGCAAACTCGAGGGCCTTTCGGAACCAGTACCGGTCGAGCTCATAGGTGTCGTGCTTGATCGGCTCGATCTCCTGGCGGATCGCCTTGAACTCCGGCTTGTCCGAGTAAGAGATCTCCCCGTGGATCTCCGCCATCTTCGGGCCGCCATCCGCATACGGGCTAAGCCCTTCATAGAGCGACCAGCCCACCTGGAGAGTCGTCAGCACCAGGTGTCCGCCACTGGCGCGCCAGTTCCGCACCGCCCACGGCGCCATCGCCAAGGCGAACGTCAAGACCATCATCCCCGCCGCATACGCCGCCCGGGCGTTGAACCTCCGGGCCAGCAGCCACCCCCCTGCCGCCAGAAACACCACCGGCAGGAACGACGCGCGCACCAGCGTCGCCGCCCCGAACGCGAGGCCGGCCACTACGCCCCAGGTCCATTCTCCCCGCTTGTACGCGACCGCCAGAGCCGCCGCTGCGGCCAGCATCAGGGTCATGAAGAGCAGTTCCGAAAGGATGAACGCCGCGAAGCCGACGCAGTAGGGGTACACCGCGAGAATGGCCGCCGTGGCCACGCCCTCGGTCGTCCCGAACACCTCTCGCGCCAGCACGTAGCCGAGCCAGATCGCCACGAGCGAAACCGCCGTCTGCACGAGCTGCACACCCAGGATGTCCTCCCCGAGCAGGCTCTGCACCGCCGCCAGGAAGACCGGGTAGCCCGGCATACGGTCCATCTTGCTCGTCCTGCTCAGATCCTCGAACCCGAAGCCCTCTCCAGAGCGAATGCTCTTCGCCACCTCCTGGTAGCCGACGGAGTCCGGCCACAGCGCTCTGTTCCCCACGTAGCCGATGGCCGCGAGTCGCACGGCGAGGCCCACCGCAAGGCAGACCCCGAGCCAGGTCACCGGCTTGCGCCAGACCGAGACACGCGGAGCCGCTGGCCTCTTCGTCTTCGTGGTCTTCATGCGCTGCCCTCCGCGTCCACGTGCATCCGCCGCACCCGCGGCCCGATCGCGCAGGTCACCTCGTAGGGGATGGTGCCGCGCCGCCTCGCCAGCTCTTCCGCGGGGATGCACTCCTCGCCGTCGCGCCCCAGCAACGTCGCCATGTCGCCCACCTCGACCCCCGCGATCCCCCCCACGTCCACCGTGATGTAGTCCATCGAAACCCGCCCGACCACCGGCGCCCGCCGGCCCCGGATGAGGACCTCCGCGTTGTTGGAGTAGGCCCGCACGTAGCCGTCGTAGTAGCCCACCGGCAGGGTCGCCAGGACGGTCGGGCGCGCCGTCACGTAGGTGTGATTGTACCCCACAGGGGTCCCGGCCGGCACGCCTCGGAGGCCCACGACTTGGGTCCGCCACGAGAGGACGGGCTGCCAGGGTGCCAGACCCTCCAGGCTGGGCGCCCCGGCCATTCCGTAGAGCATGATCCCCGCGCGCACCAGGTTGAAGCGAGCTCGGGGGAATCGCAGAAGCCCGGCGCTGTTCGCCACGTGATAGTAGCTCGGCCTCGGGCCCACGCTCTCGATCTCGGCGCAAAGCCCCGCGAACTCAGCGATCACCCGCTCCGTGAGCTCCCGGTCCTCCTCATCAGCATCCGGGAAGTGCGTGGCCACCCCTTCCAGTTCGAGCTCCGGGGTGGTTGCGAGCCGGCGCGCGAGCGCGACGGCTTCCTCGGGCGCTATCCCATCGCGGCTCATGCCCAGGTCCACCATCAGATGGACCCGCGCCCGTCGCCGCCGGCGCCGCGCCTCCGCGCGGAGCGCATCCAACATCGCAGGGGGAGAGAGACAGGCCGCAAGGTCGTAGGCCAGGATCGCCTTGGCGTCCGAGGGCAAGGACGCGCCAATGATGAGGATCGGCGCGTCCAGCCCGGCCTCCCGAAGCTCGATCCCCTCCTCGGCGCTGGCGACGGCGAGCACCGCCGCGCCGGCCTCCACAGCGGCCCGGGCCACTTCCGGCGCCCCGTGGCCGTAGGCGTTCGCCTTCACCACGGCCGCGACGCCCGCCGGCTCCACGAGCGCCCGCACCAGGCCCACGTTGTGCCGCACCGCCGCCAGGTCCACCGTCGCCCACGTGCGGCAGGCTGGCGGAGCCATGGAAGTGCCACGGCTGGCCCTGGCCCGAGCGCAGCCGAGGGCTTGCCCAGCCGTGGCCACGGTTGGCAAGCCAACCGTGGCACTTTGCGGCTCCGCCCTCGGCGCCAGCGGCCTCCGGGGCCGCCTCAGCGTTTCCCGTGTTTCCGTTCCCACACGTCCTCCGCTTCCGGCCGGCGCAGGTAGAGCACGTCCATCGCATGCAGCCCCTGGCGCTCGCCCCGTTCGTGCCGCACCGCCCCGAGCCGAGCCACCACGGCCGCCCGCGGGCGCCACAGCTCCTCGTCGGCCAAGCTCACTCCAGGGCGGGCCAGCACCTCACGGAAGAGCTCGATCCCGTCCCCGAGCACCACACAGGGCGTCGGAAGCTCGAAGGCCTCAGGCCGAACCACCTGGTAAGCCGTCGCCCGCTCCAGCCCGCCATCCCGCCGCGCGTAGAGGCACGCATAGACCTCGCCGCGCTTCGCGTCGAGCATCGTCGCCACGTTCTGCGCCTCCCCGGGCGCATTCTCCGCGAGGGCATCGAGGCTGGGGATCGCGATCAGCGGCTTCTCCAGGACGTAGGCGGCCGTGCGCGCCGCCGTCAGGCCGATCCGCAACCCCGTGTACGAGCCGGGGCCTTGGCTCACCGCGATGAGATCCACGTCCCCCGGCTCCAGGCCGGCCTCCTCGTGAACCCGCCGCAACTCGACGAAGAGCAGCGCGCCATGGTTCAGGCTCTGGGCGAGCACCCTCTCGCCCAGCGCGCACCCATCGCGCCAGAGCGCCACGCTCCCCAGCCTGCTCGATGTCTCGATGCCGAGAACGACCATGCGGGATTGGGGACCGGCCCTGCTCCTGGTCGGGGATGGGGCAGAATCGGGGATGCCTTCTGCTCTAGGGCACGGCCTGCTCATTCGCAGGCCCGCTCATTATAAGCGCCCACCCCGCCCCGCGCAAGCATTTTGAGAGCGTCCCAAGTTCTTGAGATCCTGTGAGTCGCCCGCAGCCACGCGCTCGGGGGCTTTGCCCCCGAGCCTGCCGGGAGGCAGGCACCGCCAGGATTTACCGCCTTGGGGCCACCGCAGCACCAGAAGACGTTCGCTCGCTCGTTGTTTCCAGGGGCTGCGGTGGCCCTAAAGCGATAAATCCCAGGGGGTCTGG
>Ga0315274_10009969_pt1 | contig 13693 bp, 9 predicted proteins | sample YL17G02_20_MG_FD_203700 | JGI IMG/M metagenome (GOLD analysis project Ga0315274, IMG submission 203700) | Sediment microbial communities from Yellowstone Lake, YNP, Wyoming, USA - YL17G02_20 | ecosystem: Environmental > Aquatic > Freshwater > Lake > Sediment | place: USA: Wyoming | collected...
TGCGCAGTGGGTGTGAAAGGATATTTTCCAGGTTACTTGACCTTTGTATGCAAAATCCGAGTGTCAGAGGACTCCGGGCTATTTCTAATCATTGTACTATCGCCCATATTACTGTTCTTTTGGTTGCTTTGACTGCTGCTAAGACCGGTAACAAAGATAAGATTCGCTTTGTAAAATCTTTCCTTCCTAATATTTAATTTTTAAAGAGCGAGTTTTCTGAAAGCCTATTAAAATATAAATAAAAATAGACGCAAGTTTCCTAATTTACTCTACAAAATTATTTAGTCTCTCCCTATTTGACAGCTTCAGAACTTTTTGTATAAGCAATGAAACTGAAAAGTATATCAAAAATTAGAAAAGTTACTGAATTATTGAGCTAGTAAAACCGTCTCTGACAAAATATTTTATCTATTCTTTTCTTATTTTTTTATGATTTGTAAATATCTCGTAAAAATTCAAAGTCTCTTTGGTATATCTCATTATTATTTTCCTTATTATCTGAAAAAATGCTTTTGACTCCAGAAATAAAAAGATTTTTATCCATATCGCACAAATAATCAAATGATTCTATTATGTTTTTATGATTTTTTAAATTTTCGCACATACTGTAATCGAAATTATGACTTCTAAGATAATGTGAAGGCAAAGTATCCCTTTTGCTCCAGAAATAATCAACTAATGCATTCCTTAATTCATCCCATAATTTATATCCAGCAAACTTAGAAATCCCAGCCCCAAAAAATATACAAGCACCATTTAAAAGAGATGATATTAATTTTTCATATTGAGAGGTACTGAAATCAGGAATTTCTTTGGAATTTGGTATAAGATTCAATTTTTACGCTCCTTATTTTTCCAACTTTTTTCTTAATACTTCCCATTTATTAACTAAGATAAATCTTTACTGTTTACAAAAAATTTAATTAACTTTCAAGAGTGAAACTCCCCCAGCAGGAGCTGGGGGCTTCTTTTAGCTACAAGCAAAAAACGAGCTTAAGCCCTTCGGGCGGCCGCTACATCTCCAGACAGGAGTCTGGAGTTTTATGCGGCTTAAATAAATATTCATCCCTATTCATCCTCCATAGTTTCAATATTTTCAAGAAATCTAATATATTCCTTTGGTAATTTCTAGTATTTTGCTCCATTTAATATTAAATTTTTATAGTCTTTATTAGGTTTATACCTTCCAAATTCTTTTCTATTGATTTCATATGTAAAAACAGTAACAGGGGCAACTATACCGATGAAGACCATTTCTAGTAAAAAGAAAAATTATCAAGCTATGGTGTTAATAATAAATTTTTGGACCAAAAATTTCTATTGCATGCAATAACTTGTCTATTTTTTTCTGTGTAAGGCTGCTTTTTCTAGTTAAAATCCATCTTGATTTATTTTTTTCTATTGCCTTAGCACAAACTCTCAGTAACATTTGCCCAAGATTCTTTTTGTCTTTTTTCATCGGAAAAGATTCAATGATTTCTACAAATATTTTTTCTACTATGTCCGGCGTAATCGTATCATCTATTAGGACTTTAAATAAAAACCTCACCACTACTGCAAATGCATTTTGAAATGAAACTCCATATTCCTCTGAAAGTGTAAGAGAAAAATTTAATTTCCTAATATTTTCAGTTCTTATTACTTTTATTTTCCCATCACCAAACACAGCTTTTTCTATATCATCAGAATTTAGTGATAAAAATCTAAATCTATATGAAGATAAATATACAAAAAAATCTAAATATTCACCAAAGCTAATTTTGCCCTGTTCATTAAGGACTTTTAACAATATTAATGATGAAAAATAATCTGGAGATTTCTTTTTTGTTTCTATTTCGTTCATTTTAAGATAAAGAAAGTCCTCTGTTAGAACAGATACCCCTTCTTTCTGTGCCAATATACAAGCATCACATAATTCGGCAGAAATTTTTTGTTCTGAACTACAATCAGCTTTATTTGCCAAAGAAATAGTGCTAATATTTTTAGGGTTTAATTCTAGCAACTTTATGCTTTCGATAAAATTAGATTGAATAAGGTCTCTTTTATCTTTTCCAATGGTTGACACAATTATTTTTCCTTGAGAATATACCATATATCCAGTTTGTCCATAAGAATATCGAAACTTATCGGTTGTTTGAATCAATAGATCGATAACAGATTGAGATACTTTTAAGTTAGATAGGCGAATATAAACTTTTTTTAATAATCCCGTTTCTGATAATACAAGAGCAGATGTTCCATCAAGGTAAAATGGTAGGTTATTATCTATTACCTTTCTCGCAATAGTTTTTTGCATCTCTAATTCTGCTCTAGTTCCTGAGCTAAAATTAATAAATCCTTTATTTTCATTAAGTATTCGTCCAATTGCATTGGTAAGCCCACCTTCACTGACAGCAAGCATTGCTAGTGGAAACTTATCCCTGCAGTACATTTCAAAGAATGGGTTTGTTTTTCCCTGTAAATCATCGAGAAAAGCAAGTAAATACTTAGGATCTATAGTCTCTTCTTTTTTAGGTATCTCAATCGTTTGAACACTATCAAGAACATTATCTTTAGATAATTCTTGAAAGTTTTGAATGATTTTCCATAGAATATATTTATCTATTGAAAAAATATTCTCTATTTTTTCTTTATGAATTTCAGAAGAATATTTACTTTGAAAAATTATTTCATCGCCATTTTTTTTATTGATGAAAAGGGAATAGTTATCGTTATCTTCTAAAATTTTAGTAGCATCTAATTCGTTGCCATTTCCAATAAAATACCATTTATCTTTGTTTTTAAATTTTACATACGTATTTTTTTTGACTTTTTCTAATGAATTTAAATTTATTTTAATTAAATTTCCAATTTGAAGACAAACTAAAAAGTATAATTTTGCGTACTCTTCAAGTGAAAGTATTTTTTTTATTTTTATTCCTTCAATTACAGATTCTAATGCTTTTTGTGGGTCATTATTTTTAATATAAACCTGTGCCTCAATACTAATTTTAAATTCAAAAGTAGGATGCGGTAGAGAGTATTTTTGAAGTAATTTCTTAGCTTTTGTAAAATAATTTTTATCAACAATCCCCCTTTCAAAACAAGCACTGATTGTTTGAGCAAGTAGCGCTTCTTTGTTTTTTATATCTAAAATATTTTCACTTAAATCACTTTCTAATAATTCTTCTCCAATTTTTATAACCTCCAAATAATCTTTAAGATTATATTTTGCATTGAATAATTGTAATTTTAGGTGAAAAATGTTTTTTTTATCCTTTTCTTTTTCTAAAAGTTTTTCTAAGATTATAATTTGAAAGTCCCAAGCTTTCTTTTTTTCAGCAATTTTTGAAGCAATGATACTTTCAAAATAATCTAAACTAGATAAATCAATTTTTTGTAAAATACCAAATGCATCATCAATATTTCCCTCTTCATAATTAAATTCGAGCAATAATTTTTCTTTCAGGATCTTTTTATTATCTGGAAGGTTCTGAATTATTTTTTTTCTTAAGTTTAGAAAATTCTTCAATGACTTTGCAATTACAATTTCAAATTGTCTATCATTTTTTAAAAATTTTAAAACATTTTCATAGTTTTTGCTTTCAATATTAATTATGAAATCAAGATATTTTTGTTTATTTATTCCTTTAAAAAATCTTTTACCTTCCTCTAAAAGACTATTTCTGATATTATATTGATATATAATTACTTTTGCTAATTCATCGGAAATTTCTTTTTCCGCTTGTTCGAGCTGTTTTATCAGCTTTTCAAAATTTTTGTCAGATGATGGAATAAATCGTAAAGTGCTTGCAATAACCTGGTCGATTACCTTATCAAAATAGCAATCAAGTGTTAATTCAAGAGTTTCTTGCGATATTTGAAATATTTTTTCAGAGATTGAAAAATCTACTTGTTTGAGATATACATTCAGCTTCATTATATTTAAGACAACTTTGTTCCTTGCCCCGATATCGCCAAGCGCAAGAAATTTTTTTTCTACTTTTTCTATTTCCTCCAATTGAATTAGAAGGTCTTTAGATATATTCGGATTATTTTGCTCGGAATAAATTCTATTTCCTAAAATTGATAATTTTGTAATATAATTACTAAATCTATCAGGATTAAGATGTATAGCTTTTTCTATAAAACTATCTGCCATTGGTTTGTTTCCAGAATTTTCTATAAATTGAGCATATAAACGATAAAAATTAGCTTTTATTCTAAAATCACTAGGAAAATCTTTTTCATCTATATTTTTTATCTCAATCTTTTCTCCTAAATGGCTTTTCCTTACTAATATTTCCAATTTTAATAGCCAATGATTTGCATCAATCTCTTCAGCTTTGCCTAAAAGTTCTTTATTTTTTTTGTAATTTTCATTTTGAAGATAAATCTCTGCTAAGTATAAAAAAGCATGAGGGTCTTTTGGAAATCTTTTGGCAATATTCTCATATTTGCCTCTCACCTCTTTAATATTTTCTAACTTTTGCAAACACCTACATTCAAGTAATTCATATTCTAATTTCAGTTGATCATCCTCAAGGTTGGAAATAATATCCTTGATATTTTCAAGAATCTTTAATGCAAACTTCCCATTTTCTCTATCGAGTTCGACTTCAACATTTTTCAAATATTCATAAGCATTTGAAACAGCTTTAGTTGAATCAATATCAAAACCAAGACTTAAAATATTAGTTTTATCTAGTGAAAAAAATATTTCCTCTAATTTTTTTGCTTCTAAAATATGAAATTTAATCCTCCTATTATCTTTTTCTAATTCTGATATTGTTTCTTCAAGCTTTTGAATTGAACCAGAATATTTATCGTTAAAAATAAAATAATATTCTTTTATTTCTACAAATTTATCCCAATATTTTTTGAGCTTTTCAAAATCTTCTTTTAACTTTTTTGCCGCTTCAGCTAGCTTTATTAATGGAACTTCAGGAGCATAAACTTGATAATATATTCCAGAATTTTTTCTATATCCATCGTTACCCCTATCTCCTTCACTACCATGAGGTTTTATTTTCTGGAAATCAGGAAAAACTTTTTCCATAATACTCTCAAAGAATGTCTGAAATTCAGTTCCATTCTTTAAATAAATTTTAATTTTGAATTGTAACGATAGATAATTTTTATCTAGTGGATTCATATTATTCACATTACCTCATGGAATATTATAATAAAATCTTTTTAGAGCGTCGCTGATAAAAAATCACATGCTTCCTCATAAAAATATGGAAATATTTTTTTATTTCTTATTCCTAAATCATAACGAGAAATTCCTATTTTGATGAAAAATGCATTTACTTATTAATATCAAAATTTATAAATTATTTATATTTTAATCTTATATTTTTAAATTATTTTTATCTTATATACAACAATGCTTAGTTCTTTTTCTTATTACTGTTCTTTTCCCAAATTGTTTGATATTTCTCGCAAACTTTCGAGGCTGGATTCTAAATTTTCAATGATGTCCTCAACCAGAACATCGGGATCAGGAAGATTATCTAAATCTGTTAAACTGTTATCTTTCAACCAGAAGATATCCAAACTTATCTTATCTCTTAACACTATTTCATCATAAGTAAATTTCCTAAATCGTTCCGTTTCTTTTCTCAAATGTCTGTTTTTAGGATTATAGCATTCAATAAAATCCTTTAAATCCTCAACCCCCATCTTGTTTTCCTTTAAAGTGAAATGCATATTGGTACGTAAGTCATAGATCCAGACTTCTTTGGTCCAAGGATTTTTACTTGCAGGGTGATTGTCAAAGAAAATCACATTTGCTTTAACACCCGGTTTATAAAATATTCCGGTAGGAAGTCTTAAAATGGTATGTAAATCAGTTGTTTCAAGCATCTTTTTTCTGACGATTTCTCCGGCACCACCTTCAAACAACACATTATCAGGAACTACGACTGCTGCCTTGCCATCAGTTTTCAATAAAGTTCTTACATGTTGGACAAAATTCAATTGCTTATTTGAAGTTGTAGTCCAGAAATCCTGTCTATTATAAACAAGATCTTCTTTTTGCCTGTCTACCTTCTTCGTTAGTAAAAGTCATACTGCTTTTTTTACCAAAAGGCGGATTAGTAAAAATATAATCGAACCGCTCTCCAGGATCGGTAATTAAGGCATCATTTCTAGTAATAGGTGGTTCGCTATTCATATCACCAATATTATGTAGAAATAAATTCATTAAACAAAGCCGGTAGGCAGTTGAAACCAATTCCCAGCCTCTGAAAGTATTATATTTTAAAAATTCTTTTTGTTCTTGATTTAGCGAATAATTTTTAGGATTAGAAATAAAGTCATATGCGGCAAGAAAAAAACCACCTGTTCCACAGGCAGGATCAGCTATTGTTTTAATTGGTTCAGGTTTAAGGCATTCTACCATCGCTTTGATAAGTACACGTGGTGTGAAATATTGTCCAGCACCGCTTTTTGTATCTTCTGCGTTTTTCTCCAGCAATCCTTCGTAAATGGTACCCTTAACATCTACACCCAATATCGCCCAATTTTCAGAATTTATCATCTGTATAATTCGATAAAGTTTTGCCGGATCCTGTATCTTATTCTGCGCCTTCACAAATATCTGACCTATCAATCCTGCTTCTTCCCCAAGCTCTTTCAGCAAATTTAGGTAGTGCGTCTCAAGCTCTACACCTTTTTTATCAATTAAAGTCTGCCAGTTATATCTTTCCGGTATTTTTAAATCTCTGTTATACGGCGGTTTTGAATATTCATCTGCCATTTTTAAAAATATCAGATAGGTTAATTGTTCCAGGTAATCACCATAAGTAACTCCATCATCACGAAGGATGGTACTGAAACTCCATACTCGGGATATTATTGTATCTGCATTCATCTCTTTTTCCTCTTCTTATTGTTAAATTCAAACTTTCCTTTTTCCTGTTTTATCCTTTCCAATAGTGTTTCGGCAGACTCGCCTGCCTGACTGCTGATTTTTAATAAGTCTTTTAAGTATCTTCTCCCACTTGTTTTTTTCAATTTTTTTTCTCTATCTAAGGCTTCTTTAAATGAATCTACTATTTCATAATAAAATAATCTTATTGGTTCATGTTTTTTTGTCCACTGAGCAGCCTTACCTTTCTGGTGCAATTTCCATCGATCTAATATTTTTTTAGTTTGCCCAATATAGACACTCCCATTGTTGCATTCTATCGCATATACAAACCACTTACCTATCTCTGATACAAGTAAATTCATCTCATTATTAGCTAAATATCTATTTTCCATTTTTGCTCATTTTATCTTTTTTAATTTTTATTTGTTTTAAAAGTTCATAAGCAGGCAGGTCATTCGGATCTTGTGAAACAAGTTTACCTTCAAATGCTTTTTTTAAGATGCTCTGCCGTAGATATTCAATTTTATTTAGACTATATTCAACTGTTTCTTCAATCTTGTCACAAACAGAAAGACGGGATTCGATTTCTTTAATAATTTGTTGTTGTTCTAATAGTGAGAATAATGAAACTTTAAAGTTTTCTAATGTATCCTTTGATATTGCATTAAATGTAGTTCCTGTACTTTTTTCTATTAAATTGAAAACAAAGTACTTTAAATAATAAAACAAATAATATTTTTTAATTTTATCTTTTGTTCTTATAGCAGCAAGACCTCTTCCTATACATGATTTTTCTTTACAAATGTTAGTAGACCCTACTGGTGCACGAACTGATATAAGAATATCATTTGATTCAGCGATTTTTTTAGGTTCTGAACAATATTTATCAGGAGTAGGAAATAAATCGCCGAATTCTTTTTTCCCTTGATAAAATGGCAATCCAACCTTATTAGTATTATATGTTGATGAAGGAGGAGATTGTCCCATAATAATATCAGTAATATCTTTTAATAATACATCTTCAAATAATAGCTCTAAATTATTTTGCACTCGCCATTTTTCTGTTAATTTCCCTTCAAATGCGGCTTTGAGCACTGCTTGCCGATAGATTTTTAATTGTTCCCGTGTTTTTATTAAATCTTCTGTTGCCTTATCTAAATCTGAAAATAGTTCTTCGATTTTTTCTACAATGCGGTTTTGTTCGTCAATTGGTGCCATAGGGATTAAAGTATTAGGAGCAAAGGATGTATTAATCCCTCCTTGCGCCGTGCCTTTAAAATTACTCAAAATTCTTTTTTGACCCGTACCACTATAAAGAAAATAAAAAACAAATCTTGAATTTATTTTTTCTGAAACATGACATCTAAATAAATGTTCGTTGATTACAGCGTTGTTAAACGGAAAATTTTTATCAACAAATGAAATCTTACCTGTTGTTGCTCCATCTTTCACAATAAGTATATCTTTTAATTTTATATGTCCCTTTTTCATATTATTGGCAAAATTTTCAGGAACGTATTTTATATTTTTAAAATTAAAAAGACCATTTGGGTTTAAATGTTCTCCTCCTAAACTTGGAATACCATTACGTATGCCTATTACACCACCTTTAGGTCTTTTTCCGCTCTCAAAATCTATTAATATTGATTCTAAGTCTATTTCATTCCATTTATCCATTGTTACGCTACTAACACCTCATTTAGTTCATTTATTATCCCATCATAATCTTCACCAAAAATTTGATAGAATTTACCTATTCCGCCAAGTGCATCAAAGGGAGTAAAATTAAAATTATCTTGAGTTATTTTCATAGAAGTCATGATATGGTCTCTTATCATTCTGAGCCATTCCATTTGTACTTCTGTAAATTGTATATGTCCTGCATTTTTTTTAAATACCCATTCCTTAAAATTTCGGTTAATAATTTCGGAAAACGGAGCTAACTCTTTATCTATTTTAAGTTCATACCTAATAAGAGAAACGATATCAGACAGCATTCTTTTCGTGCTTATTCCTTTTACTTTATTATCGCCAAGCTGATAATAAGCTCCCCACAATTTTTCTATGGTTAAGGAGTATGGGGGAGAATTTAAAACTTTATAGAGTTCTTTTATCATCTTGAAAGTAATTTCTTTTATTCTTTGAGGTTGGCTATAAAATATTTTAAGAGCCGTTATCTCATCTTTATTCTTTTTTATAAACTCCTGAAAAGTTTCTATGGTATTTTGCGCCTGGTTTTGTGTTTGTTTATCCCAATCGGCATTTATAACGGTATCAATATTTATCGTATCTATTATTTGTTCATGTTTTTTCCTAACATTTTCAATATAATCTCTGATATCGGGATTATCAAAAATTTTACAGGCTTTATCTAAAAATTCTTTCTGAGTGTCATCAATTTGCTTTTTAGTTATTTCTTCTTTTTCTACTTTATATTTTTCCCTTGCCTTAGTTTTGATAAAATCCGGATCATTTGCATCAAGCAAGTCTTTAGCTACTTCGGTTATAGACTTGCCCGAGGAAATCTCTGTAAATATTTCTTTTTCCTTTTCAGAAACTGCCCGATCTATTCTGATTAATCTATTTGCGGTTGATACTAAAATATCTTCTTCCCTGCTACCCATTGCGATGTTCATCATCAGGTCTTTTAAAGGAATTGAGGGTTTTCGTTCAAGTGGTCTACTATCCGTTTTTAATGATTTACACACACCGACTGCATCTATTATTGCATAATGGGTTTTATTATCAGAAGCAGAAGGCGTCACTTTTCTTAAATCATCTTTTAGAAGAGTCCTGGTACCCCTTCCTTTCATCTGTTCAAAATAGTTCTTTGATTTTATATCACGCATAAAAAATATGCATTCTATCGGTTTTACATCTGTGCCGGTAGCAATCATATCAACAGTAACCGCTATTCTTGGATTATAGTCATTGCGGAAGGAAGCAAGTATCGATTTTGGGTCTTCATCGGATTTATAGGTAATTTTTTTGCAAAACTCATTACTTTCGGCAAATTCTTCTCTTATTATCTGAATAATATCGTCTGCGTGACTGTCGGATTTAGCAAAAATCAAGGTCTTGGGAACCTCTTGCCTTTTGGGAAAAATTTCTTTTAAAAGTTTTTCCTTAAATGTTTTGATTATATTTCGGATTTGGCTAGGATTAACTACGCTTCTATCCAATTCATTTCCAAAATATTGAAACTCTTCGTCTAATTGTTGCCAGCGCTCTTCTCTGGTCAGCTTATTTCTGATATCAATAAATTCTTTGGCATTTATTTTACTTCCCTGCTGTGTAATCTCGGTTTCTATGACATAGGTATCGTATCCCACATTCACTCCATCAACTACTGCCTGTTCGTGAGAATATTCGCTAACTATGTTTTCGTGAAAGAAAGCAAAAGTCCTTTTATCGGGAGTGGCAGTCAGCCCTATATGAAAGGCATCAAAATATTCAATCACTTGCCGCCACAAGTTATATATTGAACGGTGACATTCATCTATCACAATAAAATCAAAAAATTCGGGTGGATATTTTTCATTGTAGACAACATCTTTGGGCGGTCCAACTAATTTAACTTCATTTAAAGAGATCTCTTCTACACTTTCGTCAAGCTCTTTATCCTTTAAGATTGAATACATTCTTTGAATGGTGCAGATACAAATATGACTGTCTTTTGAAATATAACTTGAGTTCAAGCGTTGGATATTATAAAGCTCACCTAAATTCCTGGAATCATCAACGGGTGAGTATCCAATAGATTCCTGTTCTGCTTGCAGGCCTAAATTTTTTGTATCTACAAGAAATAAAATTCTTTTGGCATTGGCAAATTTAAGCAATCTGTACATAGAAGTAATTGCCGTATAGGTCTTCCCACTCCCTGTCGCCATTTGAACAAGTGCTCTCGGTCGATTTTCTGAAAATGATTTCTCAAGATTCTTTATGGCGATTATCTGACATCCCCTTAATCCTTTAGTATTCAATTCAGGAAATTTGGCAAGCTTATTTCTTAAAGTATCATCCTGCTTAAGCCATTCCTGCAAAGTCGCCGGTTTTTGAAAATTAAATATTAACCTTGAACGATGTATATTGTCATTAGAATCCGTGAATCTGGTAAGTTTCCCTGTACTCTCATACCTAAATCGAAGAGGTTTGTTGTTTAGGAACCACTTTAACTGACTTTCTGCGTATTTTGAAGTTTGGTCTTCGTGCCAAGTCAACCCGATTCCTTCTTCTGGTCTTTTTGCTTCGATTACACCAACTGGTTTTTTATCTATGAAAAGCATATAATCAGCTGGACCGGAATCTGTTGGGTATTCCCTTACTGCTATACCTAATCCAGCAGAAAGATTTAATTGATTTTTATTCTGGATTATCCATCCAGCTTGGGTTAAATCTTTGTCAATTTGCTGCCTTGCCTTAACTTCTGGGTTTATATAGCTATCAGACATTTTCACTCCTTATTAAATTATAAATTAATCTATTTAATATGTCAGGAGATGGTTTTTTGTAACGCTTTCTTACTATCACACCTTAAATAATATTTAAAAACTCAGCAATTTTCCTAATGGAAAAGTTAGATTTATTTTTTTCATTTTCAATAACTATTTTTAATCTTTATATAAGGAAAATATTTACTCTTTACATATTACGACAAATTTTTCCTGAATCCTTCTTTTTTTTGGAAATAATCTAGTTGCCTCTATTTTATTAATAGATAATGGACTTCTCCCTTATTTTAATTAGAGGTTCTTTGAGAAACCTTACTTGAACAACTTCCCGAAGACTTTTCCGGTTGCTTTCCCGACCGTTCTCCGACCTACTCTTTTGGCTATCTTTTTTGGGTTGCCACTGGAGACAGCAGAGAAATCTCCCAAAAACTTAGCAATCTTATAAAGAATCCCAATAATATAATTATTCAACAAAGTTTAGGGAAAATCCTGCTTTTGGGGGAAGGTTTTTTTGAAATTAAAGACAAGGGTATACAGGTATAATTAGTATAATAGTACCAACAAGGCATGCATAAGTAACAACTATAATCGGTTTAAGATCTTTCATTGTAATTTTCCCGACTAAAGTAAAAAAACCCCAAAGGGTTTGAATATCAATTTCCTGCGTCTGAGGAGTAAATGAACCAACCGCATTAATGGGAAATACAGATACATTTTTTAAGAAATGATAACAGAAAATCGGCCTTGTTAGAAAAGACCACCTGCCTGACCAGTTTTATTTTAGCTCAATCGTAAACACTACTCGAAATTAGTACAAATAAACGACAATATAAATTAAATTGATTAATTAAAGTAGCCTTTAATATGGCTACTTTAATATTCAATCAATTTTTAAATTTCAATCCTTCTAATCTTCAATAGATGACAAAGATCAGTTAATTCTCCGACTAAATCGCCTTCTTTTAAGAGGAAATGATGATCTACTCCTTCCGCCAGCATCTGATTAAATTTATCTAAGGCATTAGCACCTAAATTAACTTTAGCAAAAAATTTACTGCCACCATCCACCCATTCCTGATGGGTTACCTCTTCGGTAGAAACTTTAGCCACTAACATTCTATAAGTATTTTCCCGGCCACATAAATCAACCATCGTAACTTCCGGCATAGCTTTTAAAGGAGTACCTACAAAAGTACCTAAATCACCACTCGGTGATATTTGCACTTTGGAGATATCTTCGGTAATAGAATGAGCAGAACTACCTTCGTGCGCCAGATAAATAATATTATCCTTTATACTTCCAATCTCGGCTAAGGCAGTAGGTCCCGGTTTTAGCTGATTAAGTATGGTCATTAAGACAGCATGACCGATATCACCCTCCGTATCTAAAACTATTCCTTCATCAGCTAACCAGGAAGCTGGTAAATTAATTAATCCACCAAATTTAGGATAGCATTCCGCGGCAGCAGCATCTAAAGTATAATGCTTGAATATCTCTTTAATGGCTAAATATACTTTAGCCGCATATAAAAGATTCTCGTCACCTACAGTAGCTTTACCCATTCTCTGCTCTTTTTTAAATTTCAATAGAGTTTTTTCCGCTACAGATTTTTCCTGTTTTTTAGCTCGTTCTAAAACTTCGTCCATCTCTATATGAATAATGGTAGTTCCAAATTTCTTAGAAAATTCCCATTCTTCACTGGTCATATCTTGTGAGCCCGCTACCCTCCAGGTTTGCCGCGGTCCTATTAAGGCAATTCTCAAACTACTTAATCCTTTATAAAGCTTAGCGGTAGTGGCATATCTGGTAATTTCCTTAATTAAATCAACATTTTCCGGTAAACCATAAACATATTTATAATTAAAACCATGCTCCCATAAAATACTTCCAAAGTGCTGAACACAACCAATAGAAAAAGTTTCCGGATAAGGAATCCCCCAGAGGATAACTGGACACTTTAGATTATTAATAAAGATATACTGTAAAGAATCTAAAACCCAGGTAATATGAAGTAATACTAACAAATCTGGTTGCTGCGTAGAAAAATAGTCTACCGCGGCAAAGGCATCCGCAGGATCCCATACTGTTTCTTGATAAGCATAAACTTCTAAGCCATTTTTTTCTAAATATCGGATGGCTCCTTTTAAAATTTCCTCGGTCCGTTGACTACCACTTTCAAATCTACTAGCCAACGCTACTAAGGCAACTTTTGGTTTATCCATAATAATACCTCCTTTTCTTTAGATAAAGTGCCTTTTAGAAAACTCTGAAACCCTTGTCTTACAAGGCTTTTAGAGTACCTCTATTTTATTCTTCACCTCCACCCTTGAAACCCTTATCTGATAAGGGTTTTAGGAAGGTTATCGATTAATTTCTACCCATTTT
>Ga0315274_10009971_pt1 | contig 13690 bp, 10 predicted proteins | sample YL17G02_20_MG_FD_203700 | JGI IMG/M metagenome (GOLD analysis project Ga0315274, IMG submission 203700) | Sediment microbial communities from Yellowstone Lake, YNP, Wyoming, USA - YL17G02_20 | ecosystem: Environmental > Aquatic > Freshwater > Lake > Sediment | place: USA: Wyoming | collected...
TCACAGATCCTGGCCGATGTCATCCAGGGCGTACTATTCGTCGACGGCGTGATGAAGAAGGCGGCCTAAAAATGGAACAGCAGGATGCGCTCAAATTATTTTCATACACAACTCTTGACAATATCTCCTACACCTGTGGTTCGGAGTTCCCACGGTCGTTATGTCAGCGCTCCTTGGAACGACGGTGTTCACAAGTCTTCAGCATGCGGACGTCGCGTGGGTAAAGACGCTAATGGTGGTACTTAGTGTCTCCATGATCGCGCTAACGAGCTTGCAAACATTTTTCAAGTACTCCGAGCGTGCGGAAAGACATAAGACGGCCGCGGTGCAAATCGGTGAAGTACGTCGCGAGCTTGAGCAGAAACTGCAATTTGGCCCAGTTGACGAGGCCTTTGCGAAGGCCATTCGCGAGAAATGGGACGCCGCAGATCGCCAGGCCCCAACTTTTCCGCCCGGCCTCTATGAGCGCGTTGAGACTCTCCGCCGTAACCCTCTTCAGAAACCGAGCGGCGGTGGTGCCTAACACCGCGCTGCACCCGCCGGCCGCAGCGCTGTCGCTGAGCGGCCGCGGGTGAGCGCGCATGTTAGCCCGACACCGGCGAAGCAAGCCATGAACTATGACGGCCTGGAGCGCGCATACTGGACGAGCCAGACGGAGCGCGTCGCGGCTCTTCGGGACAAGATTAACGCGCTTTCCACACCCACGGTCGGTCGCACCGTACCAGGCGATGAGGACCTGGCGATTGGCGAGGGCCGCCGCCTGCATATGGCAGTCATGTTCTTAGATATCTCCAACTTTTCGCAGCGCCCTTCCGGAGCACCCGACGAGCAGGACATGCTTTTGCGTGTGCTGAACTTCTTCTTCAGCGAGATGATCAAGATCGCCGAGGATTACGGGGGCACGGTCGAGAAGAACACCGGGGACGGCCTCATGGCCTACTTCGAGGATGCTAGTGGCACTACCGCAGAGAATGGGGTAAAGCGCGCCGTGGCCTGCTCCCTAACTATGATGGCTGCGAACGCGCACCTGATCCGCCCAGTCCTCTTGGCGACGCCAGTGCCAGAGCTTCAGTATCGGACTGCGATCGACTACGGGCCGGTAACCGTAGCGCGCCTTGGTGCCCCCCGACGCTTCAACGCCAACGTCGCGATTGGTGCAACTGCCAATTTCGCGAGCAAGATGCTTTCGAAAGCGCGTCCGGGCGATATCGTCCTTGGCGCCTCGGCTCGCGAGCAGCTGCCCGCAACGTGGCAGATCCTGTACACGGAACTCGCTACAACCGATACCGGTTGGGTGTACCGCGCAACTGGAAAGCCATATCCTCTCTATCGCTACACCGGCCGCTGGGCGAACTTGGTCTGATCATGAACGAGAAACCGACGCAGGTGAACGAGGGAACTGCTACGCCGGCGCTTGCTGCGCCGGCTTCGCACCAAGGCCCGTTGACTAGGCCCACACCCGGCAGACTACAAGGGGAGCGTGACCTGAAGCAGGTCACAACTTCTCTTCCGACGGCTGACCACGCGGAATTTGCTGGCGAAGTCCATCAATACGTCAGAGAGTACATTCGCAACGCTGACCAGAAGGCGGCCTTCTTCTTCGCCTCTGCCACGGCCCTGCTTGCCTTCCTCCACAGCCGCGGGGCTGCAGCACGATGGCTAAAGGCACCAGCAGGCTGGAGCTTGAGCGACACGCTTGCATTCATCGCCATGGTGGGCCTCGCATTGGGAGCGGCCGTTCTTCTTGCGGTAGTATTTCCGCGGCTGAAGGGCTCGAAGCGAGGCATAATCTACTTCAGCGGCATCGCCGAATACGAGACATCAACCGAATACGCCGACGATGTGTCCCGACGGGCACTGCCCGATTTCGTACGTGCGAAGCTGCAGCACGGGCACGAGCTTGCCAACGTGTGTCGCCGCAAGTACCGCACACTCGTTGTTGGTCTATGGATCGGAAGCGTAGGCGCAGGAGCGGCACTGCTTTATCTCTTAATTGGGTAAACAGGCTAACAACTGGTTGCAGCGGACGGCGCTGGGCGCCGCCGCTGAAGCGGCGCGTGAGGCCGCCCTATCTATATAGATTGGCTGGTCACAAAGCTGTGTAAACTGGTACGGAGAATTTTCAGTGGGAACTGCTGGTGTAGTGTTACTGCTTGTGTTGTCGGCTGCTATCGCGACTTGCATCATTGCTTACATTATCATCAGACGAAGAGCCGAAGAAGAGCGTCAACGTCGTGAAGCAGAAGAAGCGCAGCGGCAAACTGCGGAAGGCCGCCAGCGCTACGAGGCAGAGGAGGCACGACGCCGAGCGGAGAAAGAGCATAGGCGTCCTGTTGAGGATCGGGGAGGCAAACCCCGCATTTTGCCAACGGAGAGCAAGGAACAAGTAACCCGAGAACATAAGCTCCGCCGGCCAAAGCCCGAAATCGTTTGCTGGCAAAGAGAACGGCGTTGGATACTTGCAGTGGAAGTGCCAGAAGACCTTTGGGAAAAACCCGAATTGGTGGTTCATCAAAATGCATCGCCCCTGGCACAAGACGAACGCGAAGGCCATTGGCGTCTTGATCAAGTTTGCGGTCAGGTTACAATCCATTGGAACGAAGATGAGGCTCCACAAGAGGCCAAGATCACACTTGGCGAAGAGAATTACCTCTTGTTCAAACTGAGCGGCCAAGATTGGAAGCAGGGACGTCGCGTCAAATCTTCTTCATCTGGCTTATATCTTGTAGTGGTTCCAGAAAGCTGGGAGCGGGACGAGAAGTTCTCAGGACCGCCCCCCGCATTTCCAGAACCCGTATCTGTGGAAGGCTATCAGGGACACTTTTTCGATCTTGAGAAAGGCGACGATAAGAGAATCGCCCTTCGGGCTTCAGAAGGTGAGTCAATCCAGATCAAGTCAACGGCAATCCAATTCAATCTGGTCGGGACTCGACTTGAGGACGCGAGTGAAGGTGTAGGGCCCCTTTTCGGAAAAAGTCCCCCGCGGATCCAAGCTTTGTATGACAATGTATGGCTAGAAGTGGGAACTGTAGTCATAGGTGAAGAGGGCAGCGGAAGGGGAAAGTGGCGCAAATCGTTCAGCCCTGCTCCAGAGGGAAGGGAACGAAGCCTGCCTGCTGAAGCCGCGCCCAGGAAAGACGGATGGTACTTTTTCCGGCTGTACGACACGAACGATGACTTTGTGGAGAGCCTAGACTTTAGACTTGTAATCGCCTTAAAAGAGATCAAGATATTCCAACCATCGCTTTTTCCGTCTGAGACTCAACGCGGTCCGGTGTACGTTGAATTCATCCACGAGTCAGATTGCGCTATCCAACCGGCCGATGACCTCGCGCGCAGTATCCAGGTTGAGGGCAAGGGCAACAAGACGCGTCTGACCATTCCTCCTTCTCCCACCTATGATGAGACTGGATGGCGCGTTGGTTCCAAGGGCACGCCTCAAATGCATATTGCCATCTTGGTGGAAAGGCTCTGGTGGGCCGTGGGGCAGGAGGGTACTCTGCCACTCGAATGGGAAGACCAACTTCTGTTCCTTACCTGTGACGACTTTGCTGCCACATCAAAGAAGGCTCTGTGGTTGCGACTTCCCAGGAGGCGTTGGACAGACAGAGTCATCGCTGGATTTGAACAATCGAGAGCCAGACCCTATGCTACAAAAGTTACGGGGAGGGAGATCTCCATTCCACTCCGTGACTTTGGCGATTGCCAGGAGATTAGAGAACGTGACCGGGATCATTTTCTCAACATTTGGATCGAACGTGATAGTGAACTCATTGAAGGGATCGTCGCCATCATCCCTGCATCGCAACGGCCAATACTTTGCGTTGAGCGCGGGAGAAAGAAAGCGGCCATAGCGACCGTCGCGTTGCGAGAGGGAGCCGGCGCGGTCAAAGTCAATGGGCAGCCTGTAGCGGACTACTTTAAGAAGGCTCCACTCAGAGCAAGACGGTTATTATGGCGACTTCTTGAATTGCCCTACGTCAGCCAGGCACTATCGCAGATGGAGGTGTCTATCGAAGTGACAGGAAGCAATCCAGGCACGATTCAGCAAGTGAAGGCATCGGCGCATGCCCAGGCACGCGCTCTGATGAAGTACGACCCGCAGTTGAAACCATTACTGAAGCAAGAAGGATTTGGGGGCGCCAAGGTGACTGAGAGATCCAGCACGCAGGGAAAGAGGTGACTCAATGAACCCAATGGAACTGGCGCAGGAGATTAAAGCAAGGTACCAGCGTTACCTAAAGACCACCTTTTATTTCAGAGATCCGGTTCTCCGAACATCTTTCGAGGAGGCGCTGAAATCAGGCCATCTGAGCAAGGGACCATATCTTGAAGCCACACCGGTGTTCAAGCGGGGCCAAGCGCCACGCTCTTTGTTCCCGGGTCTTCTAGGACGCCAACCTGACGAAGGGTTTCTAGAAGCGGTGCAAGGCAATAGACCTCTCTACACACACCAAGAACAAGCAATCCAGCGAGTGTTTCAGGGACATAATGTGGTTGTTGCCACAGGAACTGGGAGCGGCAAAACAGAGGCCTTTCTCTACCCTATCCTTCTTCATCTTTACGAGGAATTCCAGTCAGGCAAATTGGGACCGGGTGTCCGCGCATTGATCCTCTACCCAATGAACGCGCTGGCAAACGACCAGCGGGACCGGCTTGGCGAAATCAGTAAACGCCTCCAGGACGAGAACTCACCTTTCCAGTTCACTTTCGGACAGTACATCGGAGAAACGCCGGAAGATGAAAACGACTCTTGGCGTCACGCAAAGGATCTCGTTGCAGAACGAGAACAGAAAGGTTTCCGCCAAGTTGTGGGTGGCAATGTTGTGCATGGAGAACTTGTCCTTCGGTCTGAGATGCGGAAGACGCCACCCCACATCCTCTTAACCAACTACTCCATGCTTGAATACCTGTTGCTTCGCCCCGACGACAGTCTGCTCTTTGACAACGGGCAGGCGCAGTGGTGGACATTTCTCGTGCTGGACGAGGCTCACCAATATCGCGGTTCGCGCGGTATTGAGATGGCGATGCTTCTACGGCGTCTCAAGCGGAGGCTTAGAGAAGGCGATCGCTCGAAGCCTTTCCGCTGTATTGCTACGAGCGCCACGCTAGCAGAAGGGGACAAAGACAAGCCAGCAATAGCGGAGTTCGCTTCTCACCTATTTGGCGAAGAATTCTTGGAAGAGGATATGATTCTAGGGGACACCGAGCCAATCCCTGAACCGGGGCCCCAAAGCCTCTCGCCAGATGACTATCAGCTTCTTGCAGGAATCCTCGCTGGAAAAGCCGAAGAAACAGGAGGCCGTCTATCTGAACTGGCGGACAAACTCAGCGTGTCGCTTCCAGGCAATGAAGGCCCATCGAAGAAAACTATGGGTATGCTCCTCCAACGTGATAGCCGTGCGACGTGCCTCCGCCGTCTCATCACAGCCAACCCCACAGAAGTTGGAGAAATCGCCGATCAGGTCTTTGACGACTTGCCCCCTGAGAAGCGAGCATCTGCACTATCCGAGTTGGTCGAACTTCTTTTGCAGGCGAAGGACCCGATATCTAACGCGCCTCTTTTGTCTGCGCGTTACCATCTATTTCTCAGGTCACTCGAAGGCGCGTTTGTCTCTTATTGGCCGGAGAAAAAGGTCTTTCTCGATCGTAAGGGGCGCGATGGGCAGTATACAGCCTTTGAGGTTGCACTATGTCGAGAATGTGGTCAACATTACTTTGTAGGCCCAAAAGATTTCAAGGGTGGTAATCTGGCGAACGTGGAGGCAATTCGCGATCCAAGTCATCTTAACTTTGGAGCCACCTTCTTTCGGCCCGTTGAAGGTGACCAGGATGAAGGCGAAGAAGACGAGAACAGCGAGGCCGCCGACAGACAGGTATTTCAACTTTGTGTCCAGTGCGGTGAGATGGGGAAAAACAAGCCGAAATGCGGACACGATAACTTAATCCGAGTGATCAAAGAAAGATCGCAGGAGGATGAAGATAGAGCAGACCAGATGGTGGAATGTGGCGTCTGCGGCTACAATGCCGCCGGCCGTGATCCGGTGCGCGAAGTTATCCATGGCACCGATGGCCCACACGCCGTGATTGCTACAACTCTTTACCAATACCTGCCAGAGAAGCGGAAGAAAGTGCTTGCTTTTGCCGATGGACGTCAGGAGGCTGCATTCTTTGCATGGTATCTCGAAGACTCGTATAAAGACATTCTGGGCCGCAATCTGGTTCTGAAAGCGATACAAACCGCCCATCCGCATACTCAAGAGGGGCTAAGCCTGAGCACGCTTGCTGCACATCTATTTCATCAGTTTCCCACTGCTTTCCGAGAGAAGGCGTCCGATGACGATTCAAAGATTCGCGCTAACATTTGGCGCGCGCTCTACCGAGAATATCTAACCGACGAACAAAGGATTTCTCTTGAGGGTGTTGGTCTGGTGCGGTGGTCGGTCAAGTGGCCGGATTGGTTCATGGTTCCAGATGTCCTTAGAAAATCCTGGTCACTAACCGAACAAGAGGCATGGGACTTGATGTCCATTCTTCTGGATTCCATGCGAACCGACAGGGCCGTCGAGCTTCGAACCGAGAAAGGTGTCTCTCTGAGTTGGAACGACCTGGATCTCCAGGCCTCACAGATGCGGTTCCGAATTGGTCGTCCCGCGCGTCCCAAGGGCTTTAAGTACTGGCCTGTGAGAAGCTGGGATGGTGTAGATCAGTGGAATCATATCCGGCGCACAAAGCGCACAGCGTTACTTGCCCCGTTGCAGGAAAAAAGCCTGTCAGATGAAGAGACACTTGAACAAGCTGTAGAAGCTCTGAGAGCCATCTGGGAAACAATTCAGCGATGCGAAGAGCAAGTCCCGCGTGACGACCGTTTGCTCGTCCCGATTGATGATGCAAGGAGACTTAATCCTGATTGGTGGAGACTTCGTCTCATCACAGATGACGACACGATCTTCCAGTGTAATACCTGTGGCCGTCTCCAGACGGTCTCCATTCGTGCTGTCTGCCCGAGACAAAGTTGTTCTGGCACACTAGAGAAAAAGCGACTGAAAGATTTAGAGCCGAACCACTACCGCCTCCTCTACGAAGAAAAGTTGCCCGGTCCTCTGCTAGTAGAAGAACATACAGCTCAACTTGACCACGAGAAGGCTCGAGAGTTTCAAAAGGATTTCAAGGAAGGCAAAATCCATGTCCTGAGTTGCTCGACGACCTTTGAGTTGGGCGTGGACCTGGGCGATCTTGATACCATCTTCCTTCGCAACGTCCCGCCCGAAGCCTTCAACTACGCTCAACGAGTAGGTCGAGCCGGACGCCGTGAACGTCCTGGATTTGCCATCACTTACTGTCGCCGCGGGCCCCACGACCTTTATCACTTTGCCGAGCCTGAACGAATGTTGAGCGGCAAGGTTCGTCCCCCTGCCCTAAGCATTCGAAACGAAAAGATCATCACTCGCCATATTGCTGCAACAGCGCTTTCTCGGTTCTTCCGAGCCTTTCCCGGGAGATTCAAGCGCGAAGAGGATCGCTCCAGCCGTGTAGAGAGGCTGTTCGTAGACATGGCTAATCCTTCTGCCGTTGCAGATTTCAAAGCCTTTCTCTATGAGCACCAAACCGAACTGGAAGAATCTTTTAGGGCCATTGTTCCACACGATCCTGAGATAGTCGCCCAGGTTGGCTTAGATAGTGGAACATGGATAGATAAGGTTGCTGGGGAGAATAGTCGATTCTCAGATGCCGAAGTTACAGTATCAAGTGATTATCAAAATGCTGCTCGCATCAAAGACACCGCCAAGCAAAGGGATGATTTCAAGACAGCCGAGTGGGCGAAGGGGCGACTGAAGGACATGACCGAAGAGGATGTTCTCTCTTTCCTCTCTCGCAAGGCCGTGATCCCGAAGTATGGTTTCCCAGTAGATGTTGTTGAACTGGATACCCAAAGGACTCAACACAGTCAGGAATCAATGCAAGTCTCCCTCCAAAGAGACCTGACCATTGCCATTGCAGAATTTGCCCCCACAAACAAGTTGGTTGCAAACAAGAAGGTGTGGACTTCCTATGGTCTGAAAAAAGTCGCAGAAAAGGAATGGGAGCGTTGGTGGTATGCACGATGTGCAACACACAACCGATTTGAGCGCAAGCCGTATCAGAAGGAAAAACAGGCTCCGCCATTTGAGAAATGCTGCGAGCGGATGGTCACTGGTCACCAATACATCGAGCCCAAGTTTGGCTTTGTGACGAGCACGGATAAGCCCGAGGAACCCAGAACACGACCAGCCAGGGCCTTTACCACGCGACCTTACTTTGCAGGTTTCAGAGATCGAGAAGGTGACAAGATTGACTTTGGCGACGTCCGCCTGACACCGGTCTTGCCAGGCTATATGGTCGTGCTCTGCGAAGGCCGACGCGGGGAAGGCTTCTTTGTTTGCGAACAATGCGGGGCCGGATTCAGAGGACTCAAAAAGACCCACAAGACTCCATACGGTCAAGATTGTCATGGGAGACTTGACCAAGTCTCTCTCGGGCACGAGTTCGTAACCGATGTGCTGCAGATTCTGTTTCATCCCGAATATAAGGGGAAAATCGAATCTGGTTGGTTTGCCTACTCACTCGCCTACGCCCTGGTCGAAGGAGCATCTGGTGTTCTGGATGTCCCATTTACTGACCTTAGCGCAACGGTGGCGTATGGCAGCGGAGAGTATATACCTCCGATCATCCTCTACGACAACGTGCCGGGAGGCGCAGGTCTTGTCGCTCGGCTTGAGGAGAAAGATGAACTTCGGAAGTGCTTGGAAATTGCTAAGAACAGAGTCAGCAGATGTACTGGCTGTGGTGAGAGTTCAAGTTGTTACTCGTGCCTGAGAAACTACAGAAACCAATTTGCCCATCCACATCTCCAACGAGGGCCTGTGATGCACTACCTGGAAGTACTGCTCTCGCGATGGAAATGACTTTACGGATTCCGGATTGAAGATCATTTTTAAATCAGATGAAGTATTCTTGGATCAGCGCGGCATAGTTGTTCATCCCGCGCTAGCAAGAGCGCGGCGAACGTGAAAGTAGCAAGGCGTGTGTCTATGCATTGCAGGCGGGATTCATCCAAGAGAGGGCGGGCGGCCTAACAAGCGCGTCCAGCCGACGTTGCTACCGCCGCGGATATGCCCCCCAGCGAAGGCTCTGGTTATTCTTGCGTGCCTTGCCCGCATAGGAGTCTTCGACACCCGCAACGCGGCTGACGCGCAGGCCGTTAGCCGCCGAAGCAAGTAATCATAAACGGATACAGAATGGATAGAAGGTTATGCCCTCTGCCAGAAGGCACGATCTCGGATTTAGGGCCGTTAACTAAATCGGTTGGTTTTGAGCTGATAGGTTCTGATCTGGGAAAAGACGTGGAATCTGCAATCCAGGATGCGCTGTCTGGCGGTGCGGTTTTTCTAGTAGGAGACAAGCCTCTCTCAATCTTTCGCCGAACGCTTGCCGAATCTATCCGCGATATCCAGTCACATCCACGAGGCAGATTATTCCAGGAGTTCTTGCTCAAAGGCCCTAATGAGGGCGGTGGGGAAATTCCCAAGGAATTGACCCGTTCGCCGACGCTAAGCCCCGCCTTTCAAGGCGGGAACGAGAAGCGAGGCTCAGGGTTAACCCCGAACAAGCCCAAGCATTCATGCCGGGGAGTCGAAGGGTTTATTGAAAAGCGAAATTCGGACGCTGATGCCGACGCCGCCATCACGTTCATCTATTCTTTCATGATCAACTCGTTCAAAGGCGCGGTTTCAGAACTCTTAGCCGCTAAAGCTTGTTCGCGCCTTCTGGCAAAACTGAAACAGGACGGGCGTCTTCCAAGAGATGCCCGATTATATGTCGGCGATTCGGTCATGGTGCCCCGAAAATCCGGGAAAGGCGCCTTAAAGGGAGCTGATCTGCACCTGCTGGTTTCCGACGATAGGAAGCCTTCGGCCCCGAGCATAACGCTGGCGGGCGTGGTAGAAGTTAAATCAGGCCGCAAGTCCGCCGATGCCATGTCCAGACAATTGGATAAGCATATTCTGCGGGCCAAGCGTGGACTTTGCGTCTCCGGCATATCTTACCCCACAGATAACATCCGGATTGGTCGAAACTCAGATACTCCTCTCCTTCGAATCACAGTACAACCGAGCGATTGGAAACTGCCGAGGCGGTTTCATTTTAAAAAAACTAAACGCGGCCGAATCGTTTATATGGATGATACGATACCGCCGAATGACGATGACCTGATGACCAACCTGGGTGCCGGCCGATGGAACATCTCGCTCAAATGGTCGAAAGAGGCGATCGCGCAGGCCGCCTACGAAATGACATTCTGGTACATGGAGAAAGTAGGGGAGAGTATTTATGCGGATCCGAAAATGTTGCCAAAAAGCTGGAAAGAGATGACTCCGGCCCAAGCAGGCCGAAACGCAATAAAAATGGTGCTCTACTACGCTCTCCTTCGTTGCCGTGGTCGGGTTGAGCAACGCGCCATTGCTTTATACAATAGCTATGGGTATGGTTACACGCTTGGGATGAACTACAAGAACGCGGAGGGAAAGCGCGAGATGCTATGGCCCCAGGACCTGGATGAGATCCTCTCTGTGGGAAAGACCAAGAATGGTTGCACTATACGCTGAGCGATTGTCTCAGGACTAGGAAATGGACAAGGACATTTGTCTCGCTAAAGCCAAGCGAAGCCTTGAAGGGCTGTCGGTGGGCGATGCATTTGGGGAATTATTCTTTGAGCTCTCGCCATACGAAACCTCGCCTACTCAACTGCCCGCCGGAGTTTGGCGATGGACTGATGATACTCACATGGCGCTTTCCATCGTCGAAATCCTGGAAAGATATGGCCGGATTGACCAGGACGCTTTAGCCAAGGCGTTCGCTCGACGATTCAGCCAGGAGTCTTTTCGGGGATACGCGGGAGGCGCCGCCGGCTTGCTCAGCCAGGTCGCCAAGGGCGGGGATTGGCGTGAATTATCATCCCACCTCTATGGGAGCGGTTCTTACGGAAATGGGGCGGCTATGAGAGCAGCCCCGATCGGCGGATATTTCTTCAATGATCTGAAACAAGCGGCTCACCAAGCCCGATTATCCGCGGTGATAACCCATGCGCATCCCGAAGGCCAGGCGGGGGCGATGGCTGTCGCGGTTGCCGCCGCGGTGGCGGCTAACGCGTCCCCTCCTAAAGGGATTCATTTTCTGAAAGAAATCCTGCCTCATGTGCCCGAGGGCTTGACCAAGGAACGCATCCAAATTGCCATGCTGATAGCGCCTGCTGAGCTTCGAATAGCAATACGGATTTTGGGTACCGGCAATGAAGTATCGGCGCAAGATACCGTCCCCTTTTGTCTGTGGTGCGCCGCTTGTCATTTGGATAATTATGATGAAGCCCTTTGGCTGACGGTTAAGGGTCTTGGCGACAGCGATACGACATGCGCGATCGTCGGCGGCATCGTCGCCTTGTCTGCGCCCGAAATCCCAACTTTGTGGCTGGAACGCCGCGAACCGTTACCTGAATAAAAGATGACGTCCGCCGGATCGATTTGCGAGTGATCGATGATACGAGAAAATGAAAAAGGCCGTTGATACAATGTAACCTATTTGGTTACAATCGTAACCAATAAGATTACACCAGAAAAGATAGGGAGAAAGACTTTGGCTTTGTTCGGAAAAGCACGCCGGGCGATTCTCTCTGCGCTTTTCAGCCATGCCGATGAAGCCTTTTATTTGCGCCAAATCGTAAGGACGACGGGTTTGGGTCTTGGGCCCGTCCAGAGGGAATTGAAACAACTAACCGAGTCGGGGATCCTCCGTCGCAGCGTACGGGGCCGGCAGGTTTATTATCAGGTGAATCCGGATTCGCCGGTTTTCGCGGAATTGAAAAGCCTGGTCCAAAAGACGGCTGGGGCCGGCGATATTTTGCGGAATGCTTTGACGCCTTTAAAAGACCGCATCTCCATCGCTTTTATCTATGGATCTATCGCTCGTTGCCGGGAAAATATGTCAAGCGATATCGATTTGCTCCTGATCGGCAAGGTCGGTTTTATGGATGTCGTCGCGAGCCTCCAGTCGGCGCAGAAATCCCTGGGTCGCGAAGTCAATCCGACGGTCTATCCGCCGGACGAATTCAAGGCGAAAATGAGAGCAAACAACCATTTCCTGACGTCTGTCCTAAAGGAGTCCAAGATATTTCTGATTGGGGATGAGACTGATCTTAGACGATTGGCTGCGAAACGGCTGGCTCGTCGAGCATAAGACCGGCCCCCAGGAAATCACCGAACTCTTTCGCATCGCCGATAGAGATTTGAGAGAATGCCAGACCTTTCCACTCCTCTGCGCAAAAGCGTGGGGGACTGGTTGAAGAAAAACCATCTAAAGCTGCTCCGGGAGTAAATGCATTTTATTCTCGGATGAGATTCTTTCTTTGGATAAAAACAAGAATGGGTGTGCTGTGTGTTCAGCGCTATAATAGTAAATACCATGTGGGAGGAAAATAATGGCGTTTAGAAACCTGAAGATTTCCTGTGTCAAAGCTGAAGGGAAATGCAGCCGAACTTCCGTGGGCACGACTTTCTATATCAGAAATGCAAAATTGGAAATCCCTCCTGGGGAAAGCGTTTGTATTTTTGCCTTGGGCAGTCTCTTGCAGCCTATTACCGGGGCCATTATCAAGAATAAGAGGGGAGAGGGCCTTTTAGATATCTTGGCGGAATGGCAGTGTCCTGATCCGTTGGCCAAAGTCATCTTTAAAATTGAAGAGGAGAAATCTTTTCCCAAGACTTAAGAATGAAAATGCGCCGCTTGTTCGTGATATTGTGAATAGCGCATGAATGAAAACGCGATTCGGGCACTCGTCGGCGATCTCACCCGCGCCTGGAACGATCGAGATCTTGATCGGTTCATCGGCTTTCTGGATGAGTCTATCGTTTGGGACGATCCCGCAATGCTTTATGGTCCGGCCATCGGCCGGACGGGCGTGCGGAAATTCGCTGAGAGTATCTTGAAAGCATTCCCGGACTTCTCATACTCGATTAGAGAGCCGATCTGCATCGCCCCGTCCGGCGAGCGCTGCATCGTGCCCTGGGAGATCACCGCCACGCACACGGGTTCCTTCGATCCCCCTGGTTTTGCCCCCACGAATCAAACCATAAAAATTCAGGGAACGGATATGCTCGAGCTGAAAGACTTGAAAATCACCAGGATAGATACGTATTTCAACGTGATAAAGGCGGCGGAGCAGGCCTTGCGGATTCGGCCTTTCCCGAAAGGGGGAATGCGCAAGAGGATCATTCTCTGGCTCCAACGGCGCCGGGCCCGCCGGCTTCAACGCACGACGAAGGTCAAGAGATGAATGCAGCGCATGACACACGGATAGAGAGGGCGTTCGTTACGCGCCCGCTGCTCGGTTCGCGCTGTTGAGCAGGAGAAAAAAGATGCTCCAAACCATGACTTTAAAGTCCGTCGGTCACGTTGTCTCCCCCGTTGAGAATATGGTGGATGAAAAATGGGGCCGCGTAATCTCAAAGATAGTTCTTCTTCCGGAATATGCGGGGGGACTTGATGGTCTCGACGGGTTTTCACATGCCATCGTCGTGACATATCTACACAGGGCGAAGTATGAGCGGCCCCTGCATTTGAAAAGACGTCCCCGAGGGCTCGAAAGCATGCCGTTGGTGGG
>Ga0315274_10009972_pt1 | contig 13689 bp, 12 predicted proteins | sample YL17G02_20_MG_FD_203700 | JGI IMG/M metagenome (GOLD analysis project Ga0315274, IMG submission 203700) | Sediment microbial communities from Yellowstone Lake, YNP, Wyoming, USA - YL17G02_20 | ecosystem: Environmental > Aquatic > Freshwater > Lake > Sediment | place: USA: Wyoming | collected...
CTTTCCCGATGATCCCGGCGCAGACAATGTTGGAACCGATCTCTTCCTTTTTCTCGAGAACCCGGACATGGATCCCAGACCCCGCCAATCGTGCGGCCAGACAAAGTCCGCTCGGCCCTCCCCCGACGATGAGAACGTCCGATCGTTTCATAAGGATCTTATCTAATTATCCAATACATTTTTATCTCTATTTAAGTGATTAATTCGAGACTTGTCAACAGAGTCTTCCGAGTAGGCTCAAACTTTATTTGCCCTGGACTCCCATTTTCCCCTGAAGGTGATCCAAAAGGAGAGGGCGATGAGCTTCAGGTCCAGCCAGAAGCTCCGCTTCCGGATATAGAGGAGGTCGTAGCGGAACTTTTTACGTCTGGGCGCGTCCCCGGGAAGAAAGACCTGTGTCAATCCTGTCAAGCCCGGTTTCACGGCATGTCTTTCCCTGTACCCGGGGATCTTCTCGATGGCCCTCTCGTCCGGGTTCCCATGAACCTCTTTTTCGTTCGGCCGAAGGGCCCTGGGGCCGACAAAGCTCATGTCCCCCTTGAAGATGTTCCAGAGCTGGGGAAGCTCGTCCATGGCCGTAGCCCTCAAGATCCTGCCGATCTTCGTCACCCGGGAGTCGTTTTCCACGGCCTGCACGGGCCCCCGGTCCTTTTCGGCATTCACGATCATGGAGCGGAATTTCAGCGCCTTAAAAATGCGGCCGTCCTTCCCTACCCGTTCCTGAGCATAAAAAATAGGCCCGCGGTCCTGAATCCATACGAGCAGCGAGAAAAGAAGCCAGAACGGCGAGGACAGGACCAAGCCGATGAAGGACAGCGCGATATCGAATGGCCGCTTGAGGAAGAGGGCCCCGGCCCACGACCCCGGCCGCAAGCCGTTCCGCCTCAGGAATTTCGTCCCCAGAACCGCCGTGATGCCGGCCGTATCGACGCCCCAGTCGATTGGGCTCCCGTTCCGGTTCGGGACGAAGCTCTGGAGGTATTCGTCCAGGAAGCCGTAGGCGATGGAGACGAGCCCGGCCCGGAGCGCCCAGCCCGGTTCCCATTTCCGCCTGTCGGGGCCCCGGAAAGCACGGTAAAGGAGATAGGCCAGGACGCCGTACTCCAGGAAATGGAGGGATTTTCGGAAGACGACATAGAACACGCCCACGGCCGCTTCGGACGCGTGCGGGAACAGCCATCGGAACACGGCCGTCGAGATCTCATAGGTGATGCTGCTGCTCAGGGCACGGTTCCCGATGGGAAAAAAGAACGCCATCCAGAGAATAGGCGGCAGCCAATACTTGAAGATCCGTCTCGTTCGGCTCATGACGCGTCCCCGACCTCGGTCACGGTCGCCAACAGGGCTTCGTACCGGTCCATGATCATTTTCCGGGAGAAATTGTCGGCGACATATCGACGGGCATTCGAGGCCATCTCCCGACGCGCATCAGGATCCCCTTTCATCCGGAGAACCATCCCCCGGATCCCCGCGATATCGTCAGGCGGGACAACCTCGCCGCAACGATTCGCGCGGATGAGGGCGGCGACCTCGGAATCGGGCGGCGCTAGCCCCAGGACCGGCCGTCCCGCGGCCAGGAAATTGTAGAGCTTCGACGGGACTGACACCTGCGATTTCTCCTTGTCCAAGGGGACGAGCAGGACGTCGCTCGAAGCGAGAAGATGGGGCAGGTCCCCGTAGGGCTGGAACGGAAGGAACTGGACATTGTCCGTCCCGACCTCGCCGGCCTTCTTTTGCAGTTCCGCCTTTTTCAGGCCTTCGCCGACGATCACGAAGATGACGTCCTTGTTCTCCTTCAGTGTCGCGGCCGCTTCGAGGATATATTCCAGAGCCCGGTTGCTGCTGATGCTGATCGTCCCCGAATACATCGCGACGAACTTGTCGTGAAGGCCGTATTTCCGGGAGACGGGATTGTCCTTGGAATAGGGCTTCAGGAAATCGGTATCCACCCAATTCGGGATGACGCTCAACTTTTCCCCGGGAACCCCTTTATCCAGAAGATTCTTCAGGAAGCCTTCCCCGATGACGATGATATGGTCGGAGTTCCGATAAACCCATTTCTCGAGGCCCTGGGCGAAGCGGATCGCCGCATGGTTCCTGAGGATCCCGGATTCGATGGACAGGTCTGGATGGATGTCCTGGACGTTGAGCACGACGCGGACGCCACGTAGCTTCGCGGCAAGGAAGCCGGTGAAGCCAAGCTGGAGGGGCGGCGTGCGCAGGAAGAGGACATCCCCCTTCCTGAGGGTCAGAGCGTTCAGGATCGTCCCCGCCGTATAGATGTTCCAGGCGATGAGCCTCCCGATAGGGTGGGGCGTGGCGTTGGTCCAGAACCGCTTGACAACGAAGCCGTTCTCCCTCCGCCGCGAGTAAAAGAGCCCTTTGAGCTCCGGCGGCCGCTGTCTCGGGATCGTCGTCACGACCTCGATGTTGTGCCCCCGCGCCGCCATGTCGGACGCCAGCTCGTTGATGAGGATCGGAGCACTGCCGAAATCCGGCAGGAAATACATGGTATGGATGGAGATCTTCATGTCAGCGCCATCGATCCTGAACGCTCGTCACGGGGACGGTCCCCGCCGGGGCCCCCGCGAGGACCTCGATCCGTTCCCCGGACCCCACTGGGTTCTCCTGGACCCACTCCCAAACATAGGCCATGGCCGGGACAAGGAGCAGAAGGTCCACTCCGTAAAACGCTGCCGTAGATTCGAAGAAGCTCCGGCCGGTCAGGAACCCGATGATCAAGACGGACTGCATGAGCAACGGGAGGTCGGGCCCCTCGACCCGGCGGATCCTCTTCATGAGATCGGACCTCAAGATCAGGATCCAGACGGCAATGATCGCCGCTAGGAACAGCCCGGCCCCGAATACGCCGGCATGGATGGCCGAATGGAGATAGGAATTGTGCATGTGCTCGGAGTTGAGCATCAGCCGGTCCGCGTGGAACCCCCAACCCAGGAAGGGCGAATGTTCGATCTGGGCCAGGCCCTTGCGCCAAGTGTATTCCCGCCCCGTCAGGAACATGAGCTTTTCGACGTGGCCATGGAGGCGCCACTTGATCCCGGACAGATAGACGAGATAAGTTGCCGCGGGGCCGATGACGAGGAACCTCAGGTCAATCCCCAGGATCAGGACCAGCAGGACCCCGGAGATCGCCAGCCCCAACAGTGACGTCCGGGACCGCGTCTGGGCCAGCATGAAAAGGGCCGGAATGAGCAGGGCCCCCCAAACGATCTTCCGTTTTCCTTTTTGGCAGAGGAGAAACGTAAAGGCGATGATAATCGTCACTAGCGCGAAGCGGCCGACGCCGTTAGCCCTCATATCACCCAGGTTAACCGGAAGCCGGTAGAATTGGGAAAAACGTTCGTCCGAGCCTCCGACACGGAGCACGTCGGGGAAAATGGCGGCGAAGATGAGGACGACGACGACGTTGTTCAAGTAGAGAATCTTCTTGAGCCCTTCGAGCGGATTAGGCGTCTCCATGGCGACCCAGACGACGAGCAGGGGCGCGACGTACTCGCATGCCCAATACAAAGCCGTTACACGGTTCGGGGACAGGAATACGGAAGAAACGGCGCCGACCGCAAAATACGCGAACAGGAAGCCCGCGGGCATCCGCAGGAAGGAGAACCCGGGCCTCTTGACCAACATCCACATCAGACTCAGGTAGACGGCGACGAGGGGAAACAGGGCCCTTATGGCCTGGAAAAAGGTCAGGGGGTCCGACAGCGCCCCGGCCCGGAGATTATAGATCCCCGTGAACATGCCCCCCCAGACGAGGAGCCAGAGGATTCCGGTGAGGGCCAATGTACTATCAATCCTATGTAATCAGGTCCAAAAGTCCCTTCTGGCTCGTAGTATTTTCATAAAAATCTTTCGTCCTGTCGACGAGATTGTCCTAGGCTCAAAAATCCGGGGGCCTTCTCCGCCCCACGGCTTCCACCGCCTTCTTAGTTCCCGCTGGATATCGGGCCTCTGCCCAGGACGTCCCAGTAGATCGTCTTTACCCGTTCGCCTAGCTTGTCCCAGCGATAATATTCTTCAGCCCGCCGGAGGCCGGCCCAGGCCAGCCCAGTCCGGAGGTCCTCGTCCCGGCAGAGCCGCACGAGCGCGGCGGCGAAATCCACGACCACGGAGTCCGCGTCCAACGGTTCGACTTTGATCCCCCACGGCGGCTGAACATGGAAGCCAGGCCCTCCGACGTCCAGGCAGACGACGGGAGTTCCCGAAGCCATCGACTCGATGACCACGGCCCCGCCGCCGTCGCGCAAAGAGGGAAAAAGGAAAACCCGGCTCTGTCTCATCCGGGCGAAGATTTCCGCCCGCGGGAGCCAAGGCGTGAACCGGACGTGCTCAGCCAGGCCAAGGCCAGCGGCCAGCCGCTCGAGGCGGCCGCGTTCGGGCCCTTCCCCGATAAGCTCGAGGGAGGCCTCCGGACAGGACCTCCTAACGATGCCCAAGGCCCGCAGGGCGAGCGGAAGCCCTTTGATGCCGTCGAACCGCCCCGCATAGAGGATCCGGAACCTTCCTTCGATTCCCTGACGAGGTATTTCGCCGACGAGGTTTTCGGCGGATATCCCGTTGACCGGAAAATCCAGAACCTTCGACGACCAGGGGGCGAGGACCTCTCTGGTCTCCCGGTTGCAGACTAGGATGGCCGATGCCTTCTCGGCGCATTTTCGCCGGGCCGGGGTCCGCCGCCAGGCATTCTGGAGAAATGTCCTCATTCTCTCCCGTCTCCGGTCCAAAGGAAGCAGCGTTTTCATCAGGCCGTCCGGGACCTTCTGGCCGCCTCCGACCGGGCCCCAGACGAACGGAATGGGCAGGGCCGGTCCGGCGAAGCTGGGCATCCAGTCGTTCGAGAAGGTGATCTGGTGGAACAGGTCGAACTTCTCCGCGCCATGGAGCCGGAGGGCTGCCCGTTTCGCCTTGAGCTGCCAAAGAAAGTAGTAGAACCGGACGCCGTAATGCTTGTTTCGCAGCGCTTTGTGCAGCGCTTGCGGCAGGTCGACGAAGTGAAATTTGATTCCGCCGGCTCCGAGCTCATCGAGACGGTCGGCCAGGCCGCCCCGGTTGAAGCCCCATGTCATCACATGGAGGTCGCAGAACGCGGCGATCTCCCGGACGAGCGACCAGCCCAGGACGGCTTCGCCGGGAAAATGTGGGGTGGCCGGCTGAGGGTGACATGCAAAAGCCGATACGAGGACCCTGGGCCTTTCTGTGTTCAAGGTAACGCCTCAGTCATGTCAACCTTCGCTTTTTTTAAGGCCCTCCGCCGAGACAACCAGGAAGCCAGCAGGGGAGCCTTGCGGATCAACGCGACGCGGGCCTTCTCGGAAACCGCGAGGCGAGACCCGAAAATATCGCCCATGGAAAGCGGGACGCGGGCCAGCAGAGAATAATAGGTCCGGGGGAAAGCCAGAAGCTTTTCGGATCCGGGCAGGTCTTTCACGATGTTGCTCTCTTCGACCATCCCGATGATGCGGAGCATGGCCTCAGCCCGACGGGTGACGGCTTGCGGAGAGAAATTGAACAAGCCCCCATAGAACTGCGCCCCGTGCTGACGGTAAACATAGAGAGGGAGAGGCACGTAGCGGACGGTGGCATATTTTTTGATCATCAGGCCTAAATAAATATCTTCATGGGGCGAAGTCAGATGAGCTGGAAGGGGAAAGACTCGGTCGGCGACGCGCCGCGAGATCGTCCATGACCAGCGGGGTGGGGAGATCATGATCCGGCGCAAGGACTGCTCGAGTCCCAGGTCCTGAAAACGACTGCCGATACGGAGCCGGTCGAAACGACCCGACGGTTCGTCCCACAGGAGCGCATCATGATACACAGCTTCCGAAGAAGTCAGGCGCTCGAAGGCAGCCGAGAAAGCAGGAGTAAGGAGGTCGTCGCAATCGATGATTTTCAGAAATTTTCCCGAACATAATGAATACCCATGATTGATGGCCTGGACTTGTCCGAAGCCCGGGTTCTCGACGACCCGGATGCGGACGTCGGACTCTAACAAAGGCCGGATCAATTCTGAGGTCCCGTCGGTCGAATGATCGTCGACAACGATCATCTCCCAGTCCCGGACATCCTGTTCCCGAATGCTCCGCACTGCGGCTTGGATAAAGCTTACTCCGTTCCTAACGGGCATGATGAACGTCAAGATGGGCATCTTTGAATCCCTATGAATTCCTGAAGGCGATCAGATGGAGGGACCGCCCGCGGCTCACCTCTACAAGGCGTGCAAATCCCGACTCCGAAAGTCCTGCGAGGATACTCTCGAGAGTGACCCCGGACGGCAGGAGTTCGGGATGGACTTCGCAACAAATGATTCGGCATTCCGACTGTCGAATCGTGTCCCGAAGACCCTCCAAAACCTGGCCCTCGAACCCTTCCACGTCGATTTTGACAACCGCAGGGACAGTCCAACCACGCGACCTAAAGAGGTCGTCTCCGCGCATAATTTGAACCCTCTGCCCCAAAGATTGTCCCGATCCACGGAGGTTATAGGCGTTTCTTGCCGTCATCCCTGACGAAAGCTCCCCCTCCCCTGTCGCGGCGCCGAAAGCGAGGGGGAGCGCGACGACGTTTTTCAAGCGGTTCAGGCGGACGTTTTCCCGGAGGATTCCACAGGTCGTTGGTTCAGGCTCAACGGCATAAACTTTTCCTCGTTCACCGGCTTTCTTGGCCATGAAGATTGCATGGACTCCGATATTGGCGCCGACGTCGAGGGCGCTGTCTCCGGGCCTGAGCGATTCCAAAAGGGCTCGCAGAATATGGGCTTCCCCCCCGGATCCCTTGTCGAGCAAAGGTGTTTCCACGAGTTCGAGCTCCTGGGCGTCCCGGCAGAGGAACGTCGCTTCAAGATCGAGGAAACGGACCGATTTCCTCCCCAGCTTCGGCACGGCCAGCGGTCTGAGCTTGTAATAGGCCTTCCGCAATATCGAGCGGAAGGGGGTCCGATCAAGCCATGGCCTGAAAGAGGCCGAACAAAGCATATCCCGGATTCGGCTCAGAACGCTGATTCCCATGGCGGACGAATTTCCTACACCGTGGCTTTCTGGATCAAGTTTTCTCCTGATGGAGTTGGGGGGAGCCCGGCGGATTGCACGCGTAGGTGGATACGAGGACTTTCATGGGGAGAGATTCAAGCATGGCGCAAGGACGCGATCAGTCCCACGAGATTACCCCAAGCCCTTTCCAGATCGTTTGGTCGACGTCTCCTGATGCCGGCCGACATGCTCATGAGCATGCGCAACATCAGGGCCATATAACATCGCCAAAGAGAAAGCTCCGGATATTTTCTCACAAAGTGGATCCTGTTCAGGACCTCCCTTGTTCCAAAGACGCGGCCGCTACCCCGGCCCGAAGGAGCCGGACAATGGCGGTAAAGCGCCTCCGGGGCAACGGCGAGCCCGAAGGCCTTGCCGATGCGGTAGCTGAAGTCAAGGTCTTCCAGGTAACTGTATCCGCTGTACCATTCATCGAATCGATGGACCCTTATGACCTCTTTCCTCCAAACGACGGCTGTCGAAGGCAGCCACTGGGTATATACCGTATGCTCCACATAGCCGATCATCGACTGGAATCCTGAAGGGAATACGCCTCCTCTCCTGCGACCGTAGAGCCCTAGTCTTTCGGAGCACTTCGAAGCCTGGAGCCTGGTCATGTCCACGGGTGGATGATTCAAGTGATTGAACGCCGCTCCCGCCAGGTTATCTGGAGCCTTCTCCCAGAAAGACAACATCGCTTCGAGGGCGCCAGCTTCCAGAACGACATCATCATCCAGAAAACCGACGAGATCGACGTCAGAGTCCGTGCGAGCGATCCCGGCGTTCCTCTGTCTCGCGGCTGAGGGTGGGCTCAGGGTGAGATAGGTCGTTCTGAGCGTTCCGAATCCCTTAATAATCCGGTCGGTCGGCATCCGGCCTCCATCGACGATGATGACCTGGTCCGGAGGGCGGGATTGAGCCTTGAGGCTCGAAAGCAGGTTAAGAAGCTCCACCGGCCTATCCTTAGTAGCAATGATGAGAGCTATCTTAATGCTCATCTTTTGTATTCCTGGTAAGAAACGCCCGGACCAAGCTTCTGACCTGAGTCGTGAAGATTTTGGTCGAGAAATCTCTCTTTCGCCTCATGAGATGGTGCCTGAGGGCATCCTGCCGGGTCTTCGAGCCAAAAACGCTAGCGATCTTATCTACGGCCTCGTTGCAGGAGTCATAGACCAGGTCTGGGCAATCCACGATTTCACGCTGCCCGCCCCCATTGGGAACCCAGACGATGGCGCCGGCCTTTACGAGTTCAGCAACGAAAATTCCAAAAGGCTCATTGGGTCGAGCTGAGATCCCGTATCTATGAGAAATCAAGCAGCGCATTTTCTCGTCTCCCGAGACGGGCCCGTCCAGGTGAACCCAATCAGAGAGGGGAGAGCACAAGCGATTCAGGAGTCTACCGTATTTCGGGTCTTCGGCTTTCCCGCACAAATGAAGATGAACCGGATAACCACGCTGCCTGACATCGCCCAGAATTTGGAGGATCTTATCGATCTGTTTTTCGGGGCTTAGTCTTCCCATGAATACGAACCCATCTTCTTTTTCATCCCACGGCACGACGGGGAAATTATATGGAACCGGGGGATAAATGACGGGAGCGTCGAGATGATAATTGCGGCGCAGGATTTCTTGTGTCCAGTAGGAGTTGGCGATCGTTAGATTGTCTCGCCAACCGCCAATGGTCACGCCAGAAAGCTTCTCGGCCAAATGTATGTAGGCCCGTCTTAGCGGACTGTCATCATAAATTCGGCTACCCCTATTTCCCCGCGAGTCAAGGAAATCCCTCCGCAATTGGTCATTAAAGGAGAAATCTCCGATGAACTGAATTCCCCTTTTCTGGAAGTCCATCACGTTATAAGCAGAGATCATAAGATCGAATCTCATCGAGGCCCTTCTTGAGAATCTTGCCACGCGATATCCTCTTGTGGCATCAAAGCGTTTCCAGATAAACGGGAGAGGCAACGAGATGACCCGGACTTCACTGGGAAGGATTCGGGTCCCATAGAATGAGTTCAACAGGAAAAAATTGACGCTCCCCGACGTAATAAGGCTTACGGTATATTCGGTTTTCAGCGCCTCGAGAATCCAAATAGCGCAGGCTTCAGATCCTCCGCCTGCTACCAGACAGGGATGAACGACGGCTATTCTAGGAAGCAGCAAAGCTTTCTCCAGAATCCAGATAAATGGTTTAACAAAACCCAGCATAAATAGAACGCGTCCCCGTTTAAAGCGAACCGGACGAACCGCTTTACCCTATAGATGCGGCACCAAAACCCGGAATAAAGGTCGTTTTCGCGAATGTTAAGGATTTCGGCCTTCAAAGATAAAGTCGCACTGCGAGCGCTTTTGCTGTCTTGTATAGTCTTTGCCCCGGAGTGAATTCTAGCCGCCGCTAAAAAGGATGGGACATAAACGAATTTCACGTCAGCACGGAGCATGCGGAACCATAGGTCATAGTCCATGCTATAATGAAGATGCTCTCTCAGCATATCAATCTTAAAGAAGGGCGTTCTTCGGAAGAACGCGGCGCTCTGGTTGATATCGTTCCCCCAATAAAGAAACGCCCTTTTATTAAAGGGAACATCCTTAATCATGTTTATCAGATTATCGTGCTCATCGATGTGAACGAGATCCCCATAGAAAACGCCCGTAAGTCTATCTTCATCGAACAGCCTCCCGACGGCGTTGAGGGTCCCAGGAAGGTAAACATCGTCCGAATTCAGCCAGGCTAAAACATCTCCCGTGCTCCGTTTGAAGCCGTTGTTGATAGCCTCGGACTGCCCCCCATCCTTCCTGCTGATCCAGTATGTAAGATAGTCTACATATTTCTTGATGATTTCCCGGCTTCCGTCAGTTGAGCCCCCGTCGATGATAATATATTCCAGATTCGGATAATTCTGATTAATTACGGAAAGGATTGTCCGCTCAAGAAATCGTCCTTGATTGAATGAAGGCGTTACGATGCTGATTCTGGGAAGGCCATGGTTCCGGCTCCGTATGGCAAAGCATCCGGCCGAATCGAGCTCGGAAATGAACTCCTTTAGCCGCGCTAATCCAGGATTTTGCTTTTGGGCGAGCCTGATCAGATTCTTTTTAAGTTTGATCATCTCGGAGGCAGTCCAAAATCAGCCATTCTTGTTCGATAGGGAGGAGATTCTTATTCCAAGAAGTTTTGTTCTAAGGCCAGAAAGGACGTAGCCTAAATCTCCCTGGATAATGAAAAGGACCAGCCTTCTTAAAGAATAGCAAAGACGGAAGAGTTTACAGGGGACGCTTTCAATGTCGAGGCCAAAAAATTCCTTGTGCAGCTCCCGATATTCATAACAATATTTCTTCCCATCGCTGGTTTTGGTTCCTGAATGGACTCGAAAGACCGCTAATGCATCCGGAATGTGCCACATGGCAACAGAATTCTTGACGAAGCTTAGAAGCAAGTAACCATCCATGTAAAAATAAAGATTTCGTAACGGCCCTGCCTTTGCGAACGCCCTCTTTCTCCAGAACATGGACTGTTGATTGATGTTCATAGCCCCATGCATCAAGGCCTTCTTATAAAAGCCAACTTCTTTTATAGTCCGGAGGATCCTCTCCTCTGCATCCGCAATGAAAAGATCCCCATAGAGAACATCGACATGGGGTTTTGATAAGAAAAAGCGACCGACCTTAAGTAAAGTGCCGGGGAGATAAAGATCATCGGAGTTCAGCCACGCCAGGATATCGCCGGTGCTCCTGCGGAATCCCTTGTTGATGGCATCGGATTGACCGTTGTCCTTCTCGCTGACCCAATAGGTCAGATGTTTTTCGTACTTCTTTATGATCTCGATGCTTCGATCCGTCGAGCCTCCATCGATGATGATGTATTCGAGGTTCGGGTAATCCTGGTTTAAAACGCTGAGGATCGTGTGCTCCAAAAAATCCCCTTGATTGAACGACGGCGTGACGACCGAGATCCGGGGGAACGACGGGTCCTTCCCCGGAATCCAGCTTTCATCGAAAGCCGGCCGGGAAACGAATGCCCTTATAGAATCGGAGGTTCTTTTCTTATCCATGACTCAGGTTTCCTATCTCCTGCCTGCCATGTCGTCGATGATCCAGCCGGCCAGTTTTCGTCTCATCGGATTTCGCCAGAGGGGGATCAGGATGGCCCCGAAGAAGGCCACAAGGCTGATGGCGCTTAGAAAAGCGGGGTCCATCGACCGAATACGAAACCGCATGATGAATAAAAACGCCAGGATCGCAAAGATGCTGACCCCGGTCAATGCCCCGCTCGAGGGGGGAATGAGCTCGCCAAAGGGGATCTGGTGTCTGAAATGGTAGGAAAGCAGGATAAAGCTGCTCCCGGCGGCTAGAGCAATGGCCCAGCCTCCGATGACGCCGATCCCCCCGAAGCTGCGCCCGAGCCATAGGCCAAGGGCCAGATTGAGCAAAGCAATGGCCACGTGGCTGATCACGTTCCATTTGAGCTCGCCCATCCCGAGATTCGCAAAGTAGGCCGGACCATTCAACGTGTTGAAGAACCATCCTATGGAGAGAAGAACGCCGAACAGCACAAATCCTTTTTCGACTCTGCCGATCCAGATCCGCGAAATGAGAGGAAGTGCCAGGATGATCATGGAATACATGGGTAAGGCCAGATAATAGATAAGGTGGCAGGACGTACGGTAAACGGTCCGTATCCTATCGGGCAGCCTTTCCTGAAGGTCGGCGATGGCGGGCACTAGGACCTGGTTGGCGGAAACGATGAGGGACCGCAGTTGTAGGACCATCCGGCTGGCCATTTCATAATAGCCCACGGAGGACAGCCCTCCGAATTTGCTGAGTAGAGCCTTAGTCAACGGATCATAACAAAGGGTCACGAAGGATATGATCTGAAAATTAACTCCATAGACGATGATCTCCCTGAACGCGCGCGGAGTCCACGAATGCGGGATCAACGGCAGCTCTCGAAGCCTCGTTTTCAGCAGGATCCACCCGGAGACCAACAGAGAGAGATCCTGGGCGACGCGGGCCAGAGCAACGCCTTTGAGCCCGAGCCTGGGAGCCAGGGCGAAGCACAGGACAAGATAAAGCACCGAGCCTCCTGTTAGCAGGAGGTTCTTCATCAGGATTCTCTGAAAGCCGTCCAATCCGGCCAGGAAAACGCTGGAAATGGCCATGAACCAGAAAGTCAGGAAGGCCAGGGGCAGGATTGCAAGAGCTTCGGGAAGCGCTCCTGCGGGAACAACGATCCGAAGGAGCCATCGGGCCAAGGGATAGCCCGCCAGCATGACGGCTCCGATGAACCCGGCCACGGAAATGGCCGCTGTCTGAATGATGGATGAAACTTCATCAAGCCGGCCCACAGCCACATACTTGGCTACGTATTTCACAACGCTTCCAGACAGGCCGAAGTTTGCGATCTGGGTAAGGGAGGTCGCCGCCAGCACCAGGGACCAAACGCCCAGCCGCGCAACGCCGATCGTCATGAGGAGATATCGGTAGAGGACGAAAAGAATCACGCTGACAACGATGACCGCACCTACGGAACTGGCGGCATTAAAGAAGAGCCTGCGTTTGGTCATCGTAGTCCCCTGAACGCGACCAGCATGTGGTCTTTTGCGGTCAGCCAGGAAGGAGGATATCTGTAGCCTTTTATGAGCATTCGATCCGTCTCGTTGAACCTGGCCATCCTCAGCCGGGCGAACAATTGGGGAACCACGGCATAAAGCAGATTCCTTCCAAGGGCTCCGCTCCGGGCGGCAAGGGAACGATTGTTCGCATGAGAGAAAAATTCCATCGCCTCAAGGCGAAGGCCCGCACGACTGGCCGCACACCGGCACCAGAGGGGATTGATGAATGAGATATGTTCCGGATTCGAGTAATAATAATACCGGCTCCCCATGAACTTAAAGGCCCCGGAATCGGCGTTCCCCGAGGAGACGATGATCAGGCCGGCGGGATTGAGCCGCTTGACCATGGACAGAAGGAACGTCAGCGGATCGGAGGTGTGCTCGATCATATCGAAAGCTGTAATAACATCAAAACATGAGGACAAAGCGTCCAATTCCGATACGTCCCCGGCCGCGAGAGAGATCCCCTTGGACACGGCGCGTCCCGCCGCTAAGGGATTGATCTCGATCCCGTGCCTCTTCCATCCGTTCCTGAATCCGTCCAAGAACGCGCCATCCCAGCAGCCGATATCAAGGATGGAGCCTTCCGGGAACGATCTGTCGATGAGCCCCTTTGCTAAAGCCCAGTCCCGGCGAACAGAGAAGTCGGACCTCCAGTGCGTCCCCGGATTGATCCTCTTATAAGAGGACCTGAGCATCTCCGGATCCGGCCTCGGAGACCGAAAGCTCAGGCCACATGCGCTGCATCGAAAAAGAGAGCTGGGCCCGCTCGGGGCCGGAAGCTTGTGATCCGCGAAGAATATCGTCTGCGGGATGTCCCCCTTGATAACGGTTTCCGAGGACGCGCACGAGGGGCATCTCATCTTCAAGGGGTCCCTTCGCCCTTTTTCTCCAGCTTGAAGAGCACGCTAGTGTAGTGTCTCAGTAACGGGTTTACAATGACTGATTTTAGCGAGGATTTGATCAACCTTCTTCACCCAGACAAAGGGTTTCGGCTCCTGATTATGGAGTCGAATATATTCTTTGATCGCCTT
>Ga0315274_10009974_pt1 | contig 13686 bp, 15 predicted proteins | sample YL17G02_20_MG_FD_203700 | JGI IMG/M metagenome (GOLD analysis project Ga0315274, IMG submission 203700) | Sediment microbial communities from Yellowstone Lake, YNP, Wyoming, USA - YL17G02_20 | ecosystem: Environmental > Aquatic > Freshwater > Lake > Sediment | place: USA: Wyoming | collected...
AAATGCGGCTGATGGTTTTGACAGAGTCGTCGACGGAAGGGCTATACAAACGAAATATTTTGATAACCCCTACGCCACACTCAATGCCGCTTTTGATTCTGATACCGGTAGCTATCGGTACAAAGGGCAGATGCTTGAAGTCCCAAACGACCAGTATGACAGCTGCGTAAAATTGATGCGGGAAAAGATACTGGAAGGTAAAGTACCAGGAGTCTGTAACCCCAAGGAAGCCGAAAGGATTATCAAGAAAGGTATCGTCACATATAGACAGGCTCGAAACATTGCCCGGGCTGGCAATATCGATTCCCTGGTCTATGACGTAAAGTCACAGGCAATATCAACAGGCTATCTATTTGCGATATCCTTCTCAATCGATTTTGCCAAACGAAAATGGAGTGGCGAAGAAACCAGGGAGGCAATAAAAAACGCCCTTCACACTGCAGTGACTTCAGGAAGCAACACCCTTGTTACTGGGATCGTTGCTTCTCAAATCCTACGTTCTCATGCAGCGACGGTAGGGACTGTAATCGTTCGAGGAAGTATAAAGTCTGTCGCTTCCACAAACGTGGGCCGCCAAGCCATTCAAAATATAGCTGTCACATCTCTGGGTAAAGCAGTTTACGGAGCTGCGGCAATTAACCATGTATCAAAATTGCTCAGAAGCAATATCATTACATCAGCAGTAATGACAGCAGTAATAACTACACCCGATATCTTCCGCGCCAGTGTGAAAAAAAGCATATCGTGGAGCCAGTTCTCAAAAAACCTCTTAGTTAATGTCACGGGTGTAGCTGCCGGTACGGGCGGTTGGATGGGCGGCGCAGTAACAGGTGCGGCTATAGGCTCTATAGTCCCAGGTGCAGGGACAGCTGTAGGTGGTGTGCTCGGTGGAATCCTTGGCGCTCTGTTGGGAAGTACAGCTGGCGCAATCGGGGTAAAAGCCGGACTCGACTTGCTAATTGAAGATGATGCAAAGAAAATGCTCAAAATCGTTCAACGCACTGTAGAGGAATTGGTCAATGATTATCTACTCTCTGATGACGAAATAACAAAGTTAGGAGAAAAATTCAAACCTTTATTGAATGCAAAATGGTTGAAAGAGATGTTCAAGTCAGGTCCTGACTCATCTCGAAAAGAATTCGTGTATAACAAACTGGACCCCATTTGTTTTGAAATTGCCGGAACACGGAAACTGGTAAGCCTGCCCGAAGCAGATGTTGTTCAATCTACAATATCAGAAATCGTCAAAGATATCCCTATTGAAATCGCTGTAACTCAAACAGACTACGCAAACGCCTAAGGAGATACACACATGAACTTCAAAACAGGATCCTACACGTCGGATCAGCTCCCTCTGAGCGTCTATCACGGCGGGGAGTGCCCGGCAGTCAGCAAAACAGAGTTAGATAGAATCAACCAGTCCTATGCTCACTATCTTGAGGGGAAGAACTCAAAAGGAATAGAGGGCGTGTCCAAGCCTTTAGTCGAAGGCGGAGCATTGCATTGCCTGGCACTTACTCCCGAGTTGTTTCAGAGTGAGTATCGAGTTCTCCCTGGAGGACTGAATCGTAGGACCCGGGAAGGACGGGCATTGTATGACTCTATCGTTGCAGCAGGTAAACCCGTTATCACCTCCCTGACTTTTACCAGGTTGGAGGCCATGGCAGGGGCTATCCTCAACCATCCGTCTGCTTCTCAGCTCCTGCAGGGTGGAGTACCAGAGACCAGCTACATCTGGACTGATCCGGGTACGGGAGTGCTCTGCAAGTGTCGGCCTGATTATATGACGGGTCTGGTTATCTCTGACATCAAAACCTGTGTGGATGCTTCCTACGAAGCTTTCCAGCGGCACATAATCGAGTACCGCTACCACGTTCAGGGGGCCTATTTCGTGGATGGGACCTATGCTGTCACGAAACAGAAACGGGATTTTGTACTGATAGCTGTAGAAAAGACCGCTCCTTTCGCTGTGGCTGCGTACAAGTTGGATGAAGATACCTTGGAGCTGGGTAGGGTGGAGTACAGAAAGAATCTCCAGACTTACAATCTGTACCAGAAGAATCCCGATAAATGGCCTGGCTATGATTCGGGTGTGCAGACTATGACTCTACCCCGGTGGGCTAAGAGGAATGGAGTTGAGGTCAAATCGGTCTCAGCAGGGGTTCTGATCTGATCTGGAACCATGCTTACGGTGAGATCAAAGATACCCTGCTCAGCAAATAACTATCAAGGAGGTCTCTCATGTGTGTATCTTGCCAAGAACAAGACTATGTCTGCCCCGACTGCAACGGTGAGAAGATCGTCAAGGGTGTCCAATGCCAGCGCTGTGAAGGTACTGGTGTGGTACAGGACATCGGATACGATACGATCGCTGAGGTAGCGCCCATGAAGAAGGCATCGTAATACGTGGTGAGGTTTTCCTTGAGCCTTTTTTAACAAGAGGCTCTCGGATAAGCTCACTCAAGTGATTCCAATAAGGAGAATTTCAAATGAGATATTTAAAAGCAGGTGAAATTGTGCGAGACACCGATCAGTTATGTGTTGTAGGTTTTGGATGGGTTTGCGGGTCGTTAAATGTAGGAAAGAGATTACCCGCGAATAAAGTTGGGTTGTATCGGCGTCCAGAAAGCCGTGATCTGAAACCTAAAAAGCGTCCTGTACGGCGTACTAGATCAAACAAATCTCCGTGTTATCGGTCAGCGCGGTGCCCCTACTATCTAGTAGATTATTGTGGCAAGAAAAAGAGATACAGCAGGCTGGGTTGCTACAAGCCATCGACACGGTCTGCTGTCCGGGGTAGTATGTAACAGAGGGGGCATTATTATGGGTTTTCAATCGACTTTGATAATTAGAAACGATTGTTTGCTGGAGATTGCTAAGGATAAAGATTTCGGTAGAAAAGTATCCGATGCAATCACACAGGGCTGGGGGCGTTTGCCGGTTGACATTTCTTCGGGGTACTGCGGCAACGTGGCGACGGTGATCGAGTCACACCACAGCGACGGTATGGTGGTCCTGGTAGCAGGAGGAGGCACGATCTCTCGTTTGGGTTACAAGGGGGATTATCCTACGGATCCTCAGAGTCTAAAGGATCTCAAAGTGTTTCTTAATAATGTGTGCGCTGAGTATGGACTGAAGGTAGTCAAAGCTACAAAGAAAGCGAGGGCATAAATGAAATATTCTGTCGTGCGGATCATGCCCAACAGAGAACGGTGGACGGCGTTTGTTGAGGAGGTAGATGGGGATAGAGTTGATGGGAAGACAGCTCCGAATTCGAGTCTTGGTTTCTACTGGTTCCCGATAACGACTTCTTCCCAGGTAGCGTTTAGGAAACTTAAACACAGCATGGTTGTCCGGCACAAGAAAGAAATTCGAAAATTGCAGCGGTCTCTTGTAGAGCTTAATAAACTGACCCTGAAGTGAGAGGAGTGACTACCATGCGTAAACTCGATGGTGAGCTCCCCAACAGTGACAATACAGAGTACAGCGGGTTCGCCGATATGTTTTTTAGCCAGTGGTTAGGCTGGATTCTCTCCATACGTAGTCAGGAGACTAATAAGCCAGCGTTCTGTTGCTGGTACGGGATCACTGAGAAGGGTGTACGTTCCACAAATTTTTATCATATCGACTACGAGCAGCGGGCCCTCACCCCCCTGATCAACCAGGACGGCTGCCTCTACCTGGAGGATGAACGCACGGTGAGGTACGAGGACCTGTTCAAGTAGATACAGGTACATATAATAGACCGCTTGTTATACACACCTCTGTAGTTGCCTGCCTAAGTTTTTCTCTATATATTTTCACTTCTACTTGATTTCCACATTATAATACAGTATATTAAAAAAAGACCAAGCAACCCTAGGAGGTATGACATGCTCGCCAACGAACTTGATTTTTGTAGGAAGGTACTGCGCGTTTCAAATGGCCTGCCCTATCACGCATACTCCCGGTCCAGTGGAGTAAATAGGGACAAGAGAACCGTGGCATGCCGCAGAGTAGTAGTAGACTCTTCCTATAATCTATCCATAGATCCAAAACCCTATTTCGATCAGAATGTCTTGAAAGACGCCTACTCCCTCATGTACCGCTCTTGCCCGGGAGACTCCTCCAGTACACGAGTCTACTTTTTCGGTGATGTATGTCTAACGGTAAACGATAAAACCAAAGCTATCAAAGGCCTGGACTATGAGACTTTCTGCGAGAATATATGCACAGCGTTTCCTGCAGGAGTGGTTGTACCGGATTACCTGACCAAATTCAAGAACGCTGTGAGTAATAAAATTTTCCTAGCTAAATTCTGGGATTTTATTAATGGAGAAGTCGACCGACTTTTTAAGGATAGAAAACTCATCAAGGCAGAAGGACTGGATAAACTCACCGCTATCTATGTGTATTTCGACCTATCTGAACCTCTGGGAGTAAATCAGTGGCATCAGATGCCTGACTGTATACCTATCCTGGATAGCTACATGCTGCAACTGACCAAGGATGACACTTTTATTTATGAAAATAAAGCAAAGGGATATACTCTAACAAAATCCCTTTTGAGTATGCTCACGTCTGGAGACAAGAAAAGTGACAACCAATTTGTAGGGTTCAACATTGCCGATAGATACAAGTCGTATTCGATAGGCGAAGAAGATTTACGGCTCCTGTTCTATCACAGAGGTATCCTCAACGCACTTGGGATACACAACAAGAACTCCAAACCATACGGGATAAAGGTCATCCCCTCTGGAGATTTTGGGGACCAAGAAGCAATGGATTTTCTACAATGTCTGAGTACTCTCCAAGCCAAGAGTGCTAAAGAGCAGGAAGAAGACTCAGAGGGTACCCTGGAATCCGCTGAGAGCCAGGTCCAGGACGATGGTGGTGATCCTCTTGAGGAACCAGATAATGCTGATATCTCTGAGGATCCTGCAGATGTCTTGGAGAAGGCTGTCTCCTCTACCTCCAGAGCTGTAACCTCGTTTGACGTCTTGGTGGTAAATGAAGGCGGTAAAGTCCCAGTCAATGTCAGTGAAATAAATAACGTAGGACGTAGCCAGCTCCTCAAGAATCTGAAGCACATCTCCGCTGTAGGATCTACAGTGCAGAATACTTTCAAGAGCTCATATCGACCAACTCTTTTCAGGGCTTTCTACAACATTCATCGGTCCATCAAGAAAGGAGAGAAATATCAGGGAAAATTCATGAAGTTCATGACACGAATTCTCACAGGAACCTATTACGGGGATCCTGATCTATCGAGAATTTACGTAGAGCTCATCCTGAAAACCGTGAGGGATGGAAAGGCCGAAAAATATCTCTACGGCCTGAAAATCTCTTACGAGTATCTGAAACAAATCGAGAAAAAAGGAGCTACTGAGATGGTCGATGAAAAAGCAGAGGAACATGTAAAAGCTATCGAGGATCTCGGACGACAGTGCGCTAAGATAGCGTGGCCTCTGTCTTTCGTTATCAAAGCCTTTGAAAAGAGTCAGGTGGGATACATGAAACGAAGAGCCCGGGACTTTACGTCAGTGTCTGACCTGGCAACAGAATACCTGAGCAGAGTGGCCCTGCACAAAGGAGAAAGGGCTGGAGATATCAGAATCGACTCGGACAGTGTGTCGTATGCCAACCATACCGCACAAGAAATCGTAAAGAAATTGGTATCCGAAAAAGCTCAGTTCGACTCTGATGCGTTTGTCAGAGGATTCGTGGATCAGTTCTACATAGAGCGGTATCGTCACAACAAGATCAACAACTAACCTTTCAGGAGGTGTCTCATGTCTTCTACCACAACAAAAATTCTCAATGTACTCCGGGCCGATCTCATTTTCCTCTACGACTGCATTTTCAATGTCCCCAACGGAGATCCCTTTACCGGAGAGCAGCGCATTGATAACGCTACAATGCGAATACTGGTATCAGATGTCCGAATAAAGCGGTACATCCGAGACTATGTTCTCATGTGGAATCTTACCCATCCGAAAGAAGATCAACATAACATCTATCTTACGGATGTGGATCTGCGGAATCTTGAGAAAGCAGGCATTGATACCAAGGATATCTCAGGGTCGTCTGCGCAGATGAAAAATCTGCGTCTGCTGTATAAGGACGATCCTACTGTGCGTCTGGAGGGCACAAATGGCACGAAGGGTAAGAAGCAAAAAGATGATTTCGATGTCATGGCTCTCATCCTGAAATGTCTCGACGTCCGTGGGTTCGGTGGAGTGAGCACGGAAAAGGATGCCAATATCGACGTCACGGGTCCTATTCAGTTCCGTGTCCTGAATCCATCCCTCAACAAGGTAGAGCCGCTGACACACCAGAACACATCCGTGTTCAAGAGCAGCGTGGAAAAGGAACAGGGTGCCATCGGTACCTCGAGCCTTGTCCCATACGCTCTCTGCAATATAGTGGGGGAGATCAGCCCGGAAGTCGCGAGTAAGACAGAGCTTACTGAGGCTGAGATCCTCTTTCTCCTGAAAGCCTGCTGGCATGGAGTCAATCAGTGCCGGTCGCGCAGCAAGATGGGTCAGTGCTCTCGGCTGATGGTCAAGATCAATTATAATGATCTTACCGCCAAGAGTTCCAAACTCCACAAGCTGGTGAAGATCGAAGATCCAAACAACACCAGTATCCGGGATATCGAGGAAGTGAAGTTCGATTTCTCTGAACTGCTGAGGCACGCTCAGAAACCGACAGTGGAAAGCATGCAGTATATCGTAGAAGAAGAAGTCGAAAAAGCTTTTCTTGAGCAGATGGCACCTGTGGCTAATAAACTCAAGAGAATCGCCCTCTGAGCGTTTAACCTTAAGGGGTGGGAGTGCACGCGCACTCCCACCCTTTTTTCCCTGTGAGGTGATAACCATGCACGGAATTAATATCGTTCTATCTGCAGAGCGCGGCCATTTCAAAAGACCCGCGTACAACAACAATCCTATGACGTACTCCTACATGCACAAGCCCGCTTTTGTAGGACTCATAGGGGCTGTGACTGGTATAGAGCGAGAGCCTATGGCACTCCTCTATCCTCAACTGTGTGATGACCTGTTGTATGGCATACGCCTCCTCAACCCAATCATCAAAGAATTTCATGGGTTCACGAAACGTATCGTCATAAAACAGCGGTTCTTTAAACCGGATAGGAGGTACTGCGAGTACCTTCGAGATCCTAAATTCGATATCGTGGTCGCACTAGCCAACGAGCGTTCTGCGGATGTGTTCAATAAGTTTGCAGAGTACACTAAAGCGGAACGGTCAGTCTATCCCTGCTATCTAGGGGTGGCTAATTGCCAGTGTGATTTTGACCTTATCAGAGACGTAGAAGTGTCCGACAAGAAAACTGGCGAGTTCTCTACCCGAGCTGTCTTTTCCGCAGCTCATGAAATCATAAACTCGGATGAGGACGAAGAGCTCGTATTCGAGAAGGTGCCTACACATGAGAAGGATTGGTACTATACCCCGAGCAGAATAGTATCAACGATTTGCCCTACCGGTAAATCCATGAGACTTCGAGGGGACTATCACACTATGAGCGGAGGAGACACTCTATGGATGATGTGAGACGATACGTAGCCAAATACGAATCCCATCCAGGTAAAACCCTGATATCGCATACCAATGGTGTATGCGAGAGAGCTATGGGTATATGGCCTGATTACCGTGTGCGTACTACGGCATTGGGCCATGATTTTGGGAAACTTAATCCTAATTTTCGGCTCAAGCTAAAAGGTCTACCGTGTGATGGTTTGTATACCAACCACGCGTATCTGTCTTACCTTATCCTATGGTGTTATCGACAGGCTAATGGGTGGAGAAAAGGGATCATAGAATCACCCGCAGATTTTGTCCTTACCTCAGCGTGTGCCTTGAAACATCATGGTGGGCTCAGGAACTTTTTTAATTCCACGAATGGCTCACTCCTAATCAACTCAGAAGAGGTTGATAGGCTGTATGAGTTCCTAAAGGGATCTCCTAACATCCCTGCCGAGGAATTAATGCGACAGCTGAATTTTGATAAAGATTTAAAGTCATTCGATGTCAAAACCGTACCTAAACAGCACCTGTTAAACCTTTTCCGTAGCGCCAAGAATCTTAACCGCTACATTCCTACAGAGCATGAAAAGCTGCTGTTCTCCTTGGATCTTCGTATGTGTTTTTCCTCACTGGTGTGTGGGGATAAAGGAGACGCAGGTAATCAGGCTATGGAGGAGATTGAGAAAAGAAACAAAAAGTTCATGAAAGGGTATGCCAGTAAAGTCCACAGCTATACGAAAACTTTAAAGCCTACTACGGATCTTAATGTTCTGCGCACAGAAATGCGCGAGGTAGCGCTGGCAAATCTCAGATGGATCTTAGATTCTATCCACGATCAGAGGACGTTCTCCTTGACGTATCCGACAGGCGCGGGTAAAACAGTCACTCTACTGGAACTTTCTACAGAGATTATCCGTAGGGTAGGGGAGCGCCGGGTCATTTATAGCATACCTTTTCTGTCTATCACTGAGCAGATTTTTGATATCATAGAGAACAAGGTATTCTCTAATGACGACAAATACTGCATCAAGCGCATAGACTGTAAAGCGTCTCCTGTAGAAAAGTATGATATCGAAGATGACACCCAGAATCGAAATCTGGTAAAGAGGGTGTCTACTTTTCTCAGAAAGGTTCTCAAGGGCAAAACTATCCGAGAAGAAGCTATAGACCAACTCCTGCGACAGGATTATATGGAAGCGTCCTTTAATTATAGTTTTCTGGTGACGACTTTCGTACAGTTCTTTCAGGGGTTCACTACGGCGTCTAACCGAGGTTTGATGCGCTACTCTCACCTGAAGGGTGCCATATTCCTGATCGATGAGCTGCAGGCTTTGTCTCCCGGTCTTTACACTTTTTTCGTGGCGCTCATTGATGCTTTCTGTCGTAGATTCGATAGCTACGCGATATTCTCTACGGCGACCATGCCGTATTTCGAACTGCCATCGCGTAGTATCGAAGCCCGAAAGATGTTCAAAGACTATGTACCTCCTGTGGAGATAGGTGACAAGAATTTCTACACGCACCCTATCTTTAATAGGTACGAGATCAGGGCTCTCGACATTCCTTACAATGCCCTGAGTTTGAGCCTCGCAGTGTCAAAGCATGACGTGCCTACGCTCGTTGTGTTGAACACGGTGCAAGACTCCAGAGATGTGTACTGTGCCCTGAAAGGCATGGTAGATTGTAAAGTCTATCTCATCAACAGTAACTTTCACGCTAAAAGCAGGAGGATAATTTTAAGGAGAGTAAAGGAACACATCAGTAAAAAAGAGCGAGTGTTCTTGGTATCTACACAACTTATCGAGGCTGGAGTGGATATCGATTTCGATATCGTATATAGAGATATCGCTCCACTGCCCAACATTATACAAACAGCGGGGAGATGTAACCGTGAGGGTAGGCCTATTCACGGCATCGTTTACGTGTTTCAATACGTAGACGATAAATTGAGATTGAGAGCGGATACTATCTATAACGGTTTCCCTGACGGACCTTTCTTGAAATATGCTATCGACGTTTTCTTCAACAGTGGCAAATCTATTTACGAAGAAAAGGATTTGCTGCCTGTACAAGAAGGGTTCTTTAAATTCGTAGCGGATAACCTCCAGTTCGGTGGGTGGGATGATAAAAAGAATTTCCTGGATCAGATAAACAAATTCCAGTATGGTGATATAGGGGATTACACAATCATCCCAAAGAAACGCTATGGTATTCAAGAGCAGTTCTACGTTCCTAAGTCGGATAAAGATCAAACGTACGAAAAGCTCCATGAGTACATAGCTCATAAAGCCATGCTGGAAGACAGCGCTCCTGGAGATCACAAGGATAAAATCAGAGAAATTCTTTTAGTAACCAAGCAGCTGCACGAGCATGTCAGGTATATGATGGATCGTGTAGTGCAGGTGAACCTACCGAAAGATGCTGATCCAAAGGTTTACGCTTCGGACGAGTTCGATGACCAAGTCTGTCATATCTACAAACTCAAGCCTGGGTTGTACAGCCATGAACTAGGGTTCAAGGTGTAGCGAAAAAAGGAGGCCTATCATGAACAAGTATGTACTCAAGAACTTCAAGATGGATGAGTCTGATGTTTATCTACAACATCAGCAAATCACTGCATGTTTCTCCGGGTCAGAGCACGTGCGGTATAGGAAGGACGGAAACACTGTTACGGTGTATTCTACGAATCATCCGACAGGAAACGTCACCTGTAAAATGAGCACTGTACCCACATATGTCGCAGGGACTGTGGGAGAGTTTAAAGTCCGACTGAACATGGAGAAGAGAAAGTTCGTGAAAGGGGGGGATGGCCCCAGGGAAGCCGTGCGGGATTTGCCCAGCATACTCAAGAAATTAAATGAGATAGCAGGGCGTTCTGGTTTCGTTGTAAAAGATTTTCAGGAGGTCTCGGAGCCTTATATTCTCAAAGGCACTCAGTCAGGTAACAAAATAGCATTCAACACGGTGGATTTTGTAGGAGTGCTAGAAGTAACTGACCAGGAGTCTTTTAAGAATTCTCTGGATAACGGAATCGGAAGTGGCAAAGCTTTCGGGTTAGGACTGCTCATTTTCACTGTGAGATGATCGTATGCCTGTCTATTTTGATGTAAGTAGTAAGCTACCTTTCGTGTACGTGGAAATGGGGAGGCTGCGTATGCAGTCCTCCTCACTTTCTTTTATTAACGAAGCTGAATCTTTTTCTATTCCGGCGGGGCGTTTTTCTGTTATTTTTTTAGGGCCTGGTACTGCTATAACAGATAAAGCTGTCAAGTACTGCATGATCTGTGGGTGCCTTCTTGTGTGGGTAGGAGAGGACGTCACTAAATGTTACTCTATGATCCCTACCGCTTCTCATACTTCTGAGAATCTACTCAGGCAAGTAGAGCTGTATACTAGAAAGAAACCTGAATTGATTCGCAGGTATTGTGAGTTACGGTTTGAGCGACCGCTTCTTGGCTGGAGTAAACTCACGCCTGAGAAGATACGGGGCATAGAAGGTGCCTATATGAAAAAAATTTACATAGAGTGTGCCAAGAAATACGGGATCCCATACAGCGGTCGTATGACAGATAGCGGGTGGGACAAGAACACCATATACAACAAAGGTATATCTATATGCAATTCTTTTCTTTATGGGATGTGCTGCGCGGTGATCGTTTCTTTGGGGTATTCTCCTGCGTTGGGGTTGCTTCATACAGGAGATATGCTTTCTTTAGTATACGACATTGCGGACATATACAAGGTACGTTTTTCTATACCTCTTGGTTTTGAGGTAGCTCATGATTTTGCTAAAAGTAATATCCCTGTTGAACGTGCTGAGGCTGAGGTAAGAAAAAGGGCACTAGTAAAAATCAGGGCCATGAAATTATTACACCAGATTGTAAATGATGTTGGAGTTGTTTTCAATGGTGGTATATCTTACAAGAAATCTAAAGAGTCGGACGAGGAGGTTGCTATCGGCATATAGTTATGAGATAGCGTCTGGTGTGTTTATTAGTTCATATCATGCGGGTCTTTATGTTAGGATTATTAAATGGCTAGAGAAAAATGTGGACGGGCGTCAGAAGGTATTGGTTGTACGAAGAGATCCTTTAATTGCTGAGGGATTCAGTGAAAAGTATATTAATTGGGAGTCTATGGCATTAGATGTAGATGGATTGAAATTGTACAAGACATTTAGAGGAGAGGATAGTGATCAAGATATTGATTTTAAAAACGTTGAGTAGTAAGGGTTTGCCTCACGCATGTGGGGATTGAATTTGTCGGAGCTGCATATACGCATCGGTCTGTGTAGTTTGCCTCACGCATGTGGGGATTGAATTCAGTCCTCTCCTCCGATGCCGGGCTCTCCTCCGTTTGCCTCACGCATGTGGGGATTGAATCTCTGCCAGGTCCCAGGATCCATCACGCCAGGCGTTTGCCTCACGCATGTGGGGATTGAATCATGTTCTGATTGGCGATGGATGCAACCAGAAGTTTGCCTCACGCATGTGGGGATTGAATCGTATTACGGGGGTTGTTCTAGAGCAGGAGGGGGTTTGCCTCACGCATGTGGGGATTGAATATCAGAGGTCACCTCGATGATGGGCATCTTGGTTTGCCTCACGCATGTGGGGATTGAATTGTCCTCCAGTATGTGCTGGAGCAGATACGAGGTTTGCCTCACGCATGTGGGGATTGAATATGGCCCGGGTAGCCTGTTGTACAGCGGCAGGCGTTTGCCTCACGCATGTGGGGATTGAATAGAGCTATCTCATGGGACAGCAGGGTGCTACGGGTTTGCCTCACGCATGTGGGGATTGAATCCATATCTGCATTTCTGTTGCGGACAGACTCGGTGTTTGCCTCACGCATGTGGGGATTGAATACGGGCCCTGGCAAGCAAAGTACGGGTCAGGTGTTTGCCTCACGCATGTGGGGATTGAATAGGACAACATCCCTGTCTCACCTAGTGTCGTGAGTTTGCCTCACGCATGTGGGGATTGAATAGGTAGCCGAAATCATGCAGATCTCGGCGATAGAAGTTTGCCTCACGCATGTGGGGATTGAATCATTTGAGAGAGAGATAGGGGGCTTTGGAAAATTGTTTGCCTCACGCATGTGGGGATTGAATACATACATCAGAAATTCCCCATCACAAAAGAGTCTGTTTGCCTCACGCATGTGGGGATTGAATCCTGATGGTAATGATCGTGGGCGCGACAGCATGGTTTGCCTCACGCATGTGGGGATTGAATAGACAGAGCTGCACCAAGCGCAGACTTTAATCGTTTGCCTCACGCATGTGGGGATTGAATTATGCACAGACTCAACACATCTGTGGAATGATCGTTTGCCTCACGCATGTGGGGATTGAATCTGTACGTGCTGATGAGTCACAGGATCCGTGTGTTTGCCTCACGCATGTGGGGATTGAATTGCTTTGGTGTACGTGTGGGAAGGATTTTGTGGTTTGCCTCACGCATGTGGGGATTGAATACAGACTGCACTGTCGTGTAAACCTCCTCACCGTTTGCCTCACGCATGTGGGGATTGAATTATCCTGCAATATGTGCTGGAGCAGATACGAGGTTTGCCTCACGCATGTGGGGATTGAATTCTGGCCGTCAATGTCGAGTTGGGGCAGTCCTTGTTTGCCTCACGTATGTGGGGATTGAATTGCGTCCGCCATGGCCTGCATTTCCGCGCGTAGTTTGCCTCACGCATGTGGGGATTGAATCGTCGGGTGGGAGGTTTTGGAGATCAGGGATAGTTTGCCTCACGCATGTGGGGATTGAATCAAACTCATGTGGCGCGACATAGAACCACATGTTTGCCTCACGCATGTGGGGATTGAATTCATTAAAATACGGTAATCAATAGATACGATTACCCTCCCCACATATGTGGGGATAAATTTTATCGGGTAGTCTGCATCTCAGTAGCCTATTACTCACATTCTCACACACCTGCTAGTAAATGGTATATTACAGGAGCCCTCCCATGGCCACCCGCTCCCAATACAAACGGTACTCCAACCAGGAGTACCAGGCCCTCGCTGAAGTCCTCGAGGTACACTACCGTAACCTCGATCCCGCAACCATCTATCGATGGACTCCTAAACGAGCTAAGCAATGGATGTGGCTATATCCTAAAACATCAGAAGCTAGAGTGACAAGC
>Ga0315274_10009975_pt1 | contig 13686 bp, 14 predicted proteins | sample YL17G02_20_MG_FD_203700 | JGI IMG/M metagenome (GOLD analysis project Ga0315274, IMG submission 203700) | Sediment microbial communities from Yellowstone Lake, YNP, Wyoming, USA - YL17G02_20 | ecosystem: Environmental > Aquatic > Freshwater > Lake > Sediment | place: USA: Wyoming | collected...
CTTGATCGTCTTTTCCGGGTTTTGGCTGCGCTCCACGATGCTCTGCCATTCGGTAAGATCGGCCCGCTCGGAGATGAGGTCGAGGTACTTGACCACGATCTCATCCAGCCGTTCGCGCTCGAGGGCTAGCGGCACCTCATAGAGATTGGTCACGTCGGAGAGTCCGATCACCGCGTCCTTGGCCACGTCGCAGAAGAGCGAGATCTTTTCCTTAAGCTCGGAGGAGAGCGGCGAGCTGGACCGGCAGATGATGATATCCGGGTGTATCCCGATGGCCCGCAATTCCTTGACCGAGTGCTGGGTGGGCTTGGTCTTGAATTCTTTGGTGGTCGCCAGATGCGGAACCAGGGTCACATGGATGTTGAGGCAATTGTCGCGCCCCACTTCTTTGCGGAACTGGCGGATGGCCTCCAAAAACGGCAAGCCCTCGATATCGCCCACCGTGCCCCCGATCTCGCAGATCACCACATCGTAATGCTGATCCAGCGTTACCTTGCGGATGCGCTCCTTGATCTCATTGGTGATGTGGGGCACCACCTGCACCGTGCCGCCCAGGTAATCCCCCTTCCGCTCCTTGTTGAGCACCGACCAGTAGACCATGCCGGTGGTAACATTGTTGGGCCTGCCCAGATTGATGTCAATGAAGCGCTCGTAATGGCCCAGGTCCAGATCGGTCTCGGCCCCGTCCTCGGTGACAAAGACCTCGCCGTGCTGGTAGGGGTTCATGGTGCCGGGGTCCACGTTGATGTAGGGATCGAGCTTCTGGATGGTGACCGTGATCCCGCGGGATTTTAAGAGGCGGCCGAGGGAGGCGGCGGTAATGCCCTTGCCGAGCGAGGAGACCACTCCGCCGGTTATGAAAATATACTTGGATCTTTTGATCTCTTCCATTAGCCCCCTGCTATCTCACTTTCTTCGACGAATCTGGGCGGCGATTTCACTATTTTAAGCCGGGTCACCCTTCTCCTATGGAGGCGCTCCACAAAGACGGTCCCGCTATCGAATTTTACCATATCCCCCACCGCCGGCACCTTGCCCAACCGCCCAAAGATCAGCCCTCCCAGGGAGTCGCTCTCGTCGGTGGGCAGATCGAGCCCGGTCGCCTGGTTGACTTCATCCACCGCCAGCTTGCCGTCCACCAGGTAGGTGTTCTCATCGAGTTTTTCAATACTTTTCTCCCCGCGCTCGAACTCATCGTGGATCTCCCCCACGATCTCCTCGATCAGGTCCTCCATGGTCACCAATCCGGAAGTCACGCCGTACTCGTCCACCACGATGGCCACATGGGTGCGGTTGGCCTGCATCTGGTGCAACAGTTCGTCCACCTTCTTGGTCTCGGGAATAAAGAGCGCGGAGCGCATATGATCTTTTAGCTTCCCGTCCCGCGCCGAGAGCAGGTCCTTGGCGTAAAGGATCCCGATGATGTTATCAATGTTTTTTTCATAGACCGGGATGCGGGAATGCCCGGAATCCCGGATCAGATCCACGGCCGCCAAAAGCGATTCGCTCTCGTCCACGGCCAAAATATCCGGCCGGGGGGTCATGACCTCGCGCACCAAGGTGTCGCCGAACTCAAAGATGGAGCTGATCATCTCCTTCTCTTCCCGCTCCAGCACCCCCTCCTTCTCCCCCGCCGAGATTATGAACTTGAGCTCCTCCTCGGTGATAAAGGGCCCCTGCTCCGGGATGCGCCCGCCAAAAAGCAGAACAAAGGGCGCTGAGACCCAGGTGAGCAGGGCGGCCAGCGGCATCAATAATATGCTTATCAAATACAAGGGATAAGCCATAAGCAGCGCCAATCTTTCCGCCTGGCGGATGGCGGTGGTCTTGGGGGTGATCTCCCCGAAGACCAGGATGATGAAGGTCATCAGCCCCGTGGCCACTCCGATTATAAGCCCCGCGCTCCCCCCGCCCCGTGCCGCAAAGTAATTGACAATTATCTGGGTAGCCAAAACCGAGGCGGTGATATTCACGATATTGTTGCCGATGAGGATGGTGGAAAGCATCCGGGCCGGCTCGTCCTTTAGCCGCTTTACCATGCGTGCCCCGGGCACCTTTCTCTCGACCAGATGCGAGACCTTGAGGCGGGAAAGCGAAGTTAAGGCGGTCTCCGCCGCCGAGAAGAAGGCGGAGAACAGGATCAATACCACTAAAATAATTAACTCAGCCACAGAGTTTCTCCATCTGCTTATGGGTGTAACCTAAAAGGTGCAGGAGCCCGTGCCCGGTCAACCGTAAAAGCTCACACTCCAGGGAACAATTATACTCTTTCGCCTGCTTCTTGGCCTGCGGGATGGAAATATAGACTTCCCCCAGCATTCCCTCTTCGTTCAAGTTAAACGATAGAACATCGGTGGTCTTGTTCTTCTTTCGGAATTTCCGGTTAAGTTCTTTCATCGCCCGATCGTCAATGAAATTCAGATTGATGGTCTTATTGGTCAGTTTCTTCTTCATACTCCGCAATGTTCTTAAGCTCCCGGATATCGGCCCCCAAACCGCGCAGTTTTTGGTCGAGCTTATCATAGCCCCTCTCGATGAAGCGATCGATATCCTCGATGAGGGTTTCGCCCTCCGCCGCCATCCCCGCGATCATCAAGGCCGCCCCGGCTCGGAGATCCCGCGCTTTCACCGGCGCGCCCTGGAGCTTCGGCACCCCGGTTATTATGGCGCTGCTGCCTTCGAGCCTAATATCGGCCCCCATCCTTTTTAGCTCATGCACGTGCATGAAGCGGTTCTCAAAAACGCTTTCTGTGACTACCGAGGTCCCCTCGGCCAGGGATAAAAGCGAGACCAGCTGCGACTGCATGTCGGTGGGGAAACCGGGGAAGGGCTGGGTCTTGATATCAACAGCCTTCAGCTTCCCTGGAGCGGTAATCCTCACACCCGATACCTCTTCCCTCACACCTACCCCCGCCTCTTTTAGTTTGATGATGGTCGATTCCACATGGGGAAGATGTACTCCCTTGACCAGCACCTCGCCTCCGGCGATCGCCGCCGCGCACATCAAGGTGCCGGCTTCGATGCGGTCCGGGATCACCCGCCAGTCCGCCGCCTGCAGGCTGTTGACCCCGGTTACCTGGATGGTCTCGGTCCCTGCACCAGATATCAGCGCCCCGGCTTTTATCAAATATTCCGCCAGGTCCACGATCTCCGGCTCGCGTGCGGCATTCTCGATCACCGTGTCCCCTTCCGCCAGGGCCGCCGCCATCATCACGTTCTCGGTGGCTCCCACCGAGGGAAAATCCAGCAGGATGCGGTCGCCTTTGAGCTTTTTGGCTTTAACGATCACAAAGCCGTGTTCCAGCTCCACTTTGGCCCCCAGCGCTTCCAGTCCCTTGAGGTGGATATTGACCGGGCGCGATCCGATGGCGCAGCCGCCCGGCAGGGGCACCTTGGCGAAACCGGTCTTGGCGAGAAGTGGACCGATAATGAAGAACGAGGCCCGCATCTTGGTGACCAGCTCATAAGGAGCCACGTGCTTGACGTTGTGGTTGACCCACACCCTAACCGTGTTGGGGTGCGAGTATTCCGCGCGCAGGCCCAGCGCCCGCAAAACCCGGATCATGGTTGTGATGTCCAGCAGATTGGGGACCGAGGTTATAGTACTCAAGCCGTTGGTCAGGATGGTGGCCGCGAGGATGGGAAGCGCCGCATTCTTACTGCCCGAAACGCTCACTTCCCCGTTCAACTTTTTTCCGCCTATCACCAAGATCCTTCTCATTTTATCTTAAGTACCTCAAGTAGACCAGCAAACTGCAGACCATGACCGACACCACCGCCGCGGGAGCCGCGACTTTGCAGTATTCCCCCCAGGAGATCTTCTTGCCGGTGCGTTTTTCAGTGACCGAGATGCCCACCACGTTGGCCGAGGCCCCGATGGGCGTGCCGTTGCCGCCGATATCGGTCCCCAGGGCCAGCGCCCAGGATAGAGTGGCCAGCGGGATACCGGTGGAAGCGGCGAGGCCCTTGACTATGGGCACCATGGCCGCCGCGAAAGGCACATTGTCTATGAAAGCCGAAAGGATGGCCGACATCCAGAGAACGGCCATTACCGCAATAAGCGGGCGTCCCCCCGAAACCTGGGCGATCCATTGGGCAACATCATTGAGCACCCCGACCTTCTCCAAGCCGCCCACCATGATGAACAAGCAGGCAAAAAAGATCAGGGTATGCCAGTCGATACGTTCCAGGACCTCGGGCATCTTATCCCCGCCCAAAAGCAGTATCAGGGAGGCCCCCATCACCCCCACAAATGCCACCGACAATCCCAAAAGATGATGGACCGTCAAGAGCAAGATCACTACCCCGAAGATCGCAACACCGATCTTCATCAGCCGCAGGTCGGTAATGGCCGAAGCGGGATCGATATTGAGATGCTTGTCCTTGGCCTCCTGCGCGATCCGTTTCCGATCGGAAAACATCTTCCGGTACCAGAGATAGAAGAATCCCAGGTTCACCGCAAAGGCCACCAGGGCAATGGGCCCGGTGTTGAAGACAAAATCCATAAAGGAGAAATGGAAACTGGTGCCGATGATGATATTGGGCGGATCCCCTACCATGGTGGCTGCGCCGCCGATGTTGGCGGAGCAGATCTCCAGAAAGAGGAACGGCAGGGGATGGACCTTGAGCATGCCGCATACTTCCACCGTCAAGGTGGCCATAAAGAGCAGGACGGTGATCGAGTCCATGAAGGCCGAGAGCACCGCCGCCGTCGCGGCGAACAGCAGAAAGACCTTCAGGAGATCGAAGTCCGCCCACTTGACGATGGTCAGCCCCAGCCACCTGAAGAACCCGCTTTCTCTGAGCGCCGCCACCAGGGTGAACATGCCGAAGATCAATCCCAGCGCCTCCCAGTTCTCGTAGTGTAAAAGGTCTCCTTGGGTAAGCAATCCCAGTTTGACCCCCTCTTTGGTGATTATAGGAAGCCCCGCGAACAAAAACGCCCCCCATAAAGCCACGATGGTGCGGTGCAGCTTATCGGTTATAAGCAGCGCGTACACCACCGCAAAGATGACTATAGCAATGAGTTTTATCGGGTCCATCAGATTATTCCTGTCTTTCTGGCTATCTCCTTTACGATATCCGCCCGGGCGATGATGCCCACCAGTTTTTTGTCCTTATCGAGTACCGGGATCCTTCTCACTTTATTCACTATCATCAGCCGGGCCACCTCCGGCACCGGCATCTCTTCTTTGACACAGAGCACCTCACGGCGCATGATGTCCTTTACCTTCACTTTATCTGCGTCCGCGATCTTCTTAAGAAAGGGCTCTTCATCCAGGATAAAATCAAAATCCCCCAATTTTTCCAGATACTTGGGCAGGGCCATGGCGATCAGGTCCTTCTCGGTGATCATGCCGATCACCTTTTTTTGCTCATCCACCACCGGCAGGCCGGAGATCTCCTTCTCAAAGAGCAGCTTGGCCACCTCTTTCACCGACATCTCGGGCGGAACGGTAATTACTTCCCGGGTCATAAGATCAGTTACTTTTAACATGTTTACCCTCCTTTGAACTCCTCTGGCTTCTGGTCGGTGAACCCGAAATAATTCAATATGGCTTGAGTTACGCGCTCACTGGCGTGGCCGTCGCCGTAGGGATTGACCGCCCGCGACATGCGTTCGTACTCTGCCCGATCGCTGAGCAATTTCTCCGCCTCCTCAAAGACCCGCTCTTCGGTGATACCTATAAGCTTTACCGTGCCCGCGGAGATGGCCTCCGGCCGCTCGGTCTTCTCCCGCAAAACCAAAACCGGTTTTCCCAGGGAAGGAGCTTCTTCCTGCACCCCGCCCGAGTCCGACAATATAAAATAGGAGGCCTTCATCAAGTGAACGAAGGGCTCGTAATCCATCGGCTCGGTGATGATCACGTTGTCGGCGTCCCCCAGTATCTCCCTCACCGTCATCTGCACCATGGGATTCTTGTGGGCCGGGATCAAAAACTGCACATCATTAGAGTATTTTTTAGCCAACCGCGAGATGGCCTGACAAATGCCCCGTAAAGGGGGTCCAAAGGATTCCCGGCGGTGGGCGGTGACCAGGATGAGCTTGCGGTTTGGGTCAAGATTCAGCCCCATTTTTTTTAGGTCGAAATTGCGGGAAGAGACGGTGAGCAGGGCGTCGATCACGGTATTGCCGGTTAAATAGATGGAAGAGCGGCTGAGCCCTTCTTTTAAAAGAGCGGAAACCGCGGTCTGGGTGGGAGCAAAGTGGAGATCGGCCACCTGGGTTATCAGGCGGCGGTTGGCTTCTTCCGGATAAGGCCGCAGCTTGTCCCCGGTCCGAAGCCCCGCCTCCACATGGCCCAGGGGAATTTTGTTATAAAAAGCGCATAGCCCCGCCGCAAAGGCGCTGCTGGTATCGCCCTGCACCAGCAATATGTCCGGCTTTTCCCTGAGCACCACCGGCTCCAGCCCCTGCAGGGTCTTGATCACGATGTGGGACAGGGTCTGCTCCGCTTCCATGATGTTTAAATCGTAATCGGGGCGGATGTCAAAGATGCGCAGGACCGCACCTAGCATTTCGCGGTGCTGGCCGGTGGAGACCAGGACCGGGGTCAGTATATCCGGATATTTTTCCATCTCCAGTATCAGCGGCGCCATTTTGATGGCCTCCGGCCGGGTCCCAAAAACAAACATCACTCTTTTTCTGGGCAGCATATATTTACCTCTGCAGCGCCATGATCAGCGCCGAAATGGAGAGCATAAAGCAGGCCACGTAGATGGCCAGCACGGCTTCTCTCTGGGTAAAGCCCGCCCTGAGCAAAAGATGGTGGATATGGCGGTTATCCGCCTTAAAGGGACTTTGCCCGGAAGAGATCCTGCGGCCGATGGCGAACATGGTGTCAAAGATGGGCACTCCCAGGATGAGGATGGGAATGATCAAGGCCACCACCAGGGTGGTCTTGAATACCCCGGTCACCGAAGCCGCCGCCAGTATAAAACCCAAAAGATAGCTTCCCGAATCACCCAAAAAGATCTTGGCCGGAAAGAAATTATAGCGTAAAAATCCCAGCGCCGCACCGCATAGCGCCAAAAGGGTAAGCGCCGCCCCGAGCTGGTGGGTGCGCAGGGCCACAAAGAAGAGCGTGCCCGCGGAAATGGCCGTGACCCCCGCCGCCAATCCGTCCAGCCCGTCGATGAGGTTGATGGCGTTGGTCATCCCCACCAGCCAGAGCACGGTTAGGGGCGCGGCGATGGCTCCCAAAATAAAGAGCCCGTTAAAGGGATTGGATACGAAAGTGATCTCAATGCCGAAATAAACCACTATCGCAGCGATGACCACCTGGGAGATGAGCTTGGTCAGGGCGGGAAGCCCGCGGATATCGTCCACTACCCCCAGGATCAGCATTAGAAACGAGGAGAGCAAGATCCCCACCAGGTGCTTTACCTCCAGCCCCCGGCCCAGAACCCCCGCAAAGGCAAGGGAGGTCAGCAGGGCCGCGGCAAACCCCAGGAAAATGGCCGCTCCGCCCAAGCGCGGGATGGCGGTCAGGTGGATCTTTCTCTCGTTGGGCTGATCCACCGCGCCGATATGCACGGCTAATTTTTGGATGAAGGGAGTAGTGAATAAGGTGACACTAAGGGCGATAAAAAAGGTGGAAAGATAAATGAACATCTCGGGAATCTATTCTACCATATAAATGCATTTGGTGGGGCATTTTTCTATCGCGGGATCGCAGTTGATGCCGGCCTTGGTATAATCCACGACCGCCAGGTTGTCCACGACCTTGAAGACCTCCGGGACTTGCTTTTCGCAGATTTTGCAGGCGATACAGCCCACCGGGCAGATCTGGCGGACCACCACCCCGGTATCGTAGCTCCGGCAGGCCACCCAAACGGGAAAATCATAGGGACGCAAATGGATGATCTTTCGGGGACAGGCGACCACGCACTTGCCGCAGGCGGTGCACTTTTCCGGGTCGATCACCGGCAATCCCTCTTTCATGCGGATGGCGTCAAAAGGACACACGCAGAAACAATCGCCGTAGCCCAGGCAGCCGTACTTGCAAAGCAGGCCTCCCCCATCCACCAGATCGGCAGCTAGGCAGGTTTTTATCCCCAGATAGTTGGCGCCGCGCTTCCTTTGGTCTTCCTTGGCCCCGCAGTGGACCGCTGCCACCTTCTTGTGCACTTCGTGCCCCTCCACCCCCATGATCTGGGCGATCTTTTTGGCTACTTCCGCACCCCCCACCAGGCAGCCGCTTACCGCCACTTCGCCCTTGATCAGCTTGTCGGCAAAATCGTGGCAGCCGGCCGCACCGCAGGCCCCGCAGTTGGCCCCGGGAAGAATGGCCAGGATGGTGGCCACCCGCTGGTCTTCCTCGATCTTAAAATAATCCGCCGCCAGCGCCAAAAGCGCCGCGAACACGAATCCCAGTACTCCCAGGACCAAAATTGATATAAGTATTATCATCTTATAACCCGAACATCCCCGTGAATCCCAAGAACGCCAACGACATCAGCGCCGCGGTGATGAAGGCGATGGGATAGCCCTGGAACCACTTGGGTATGGGGGCCAGCGCCATCCTCTCCCGGATATAGGCAAAAAGAACGATGGCCAGCGAATAGCCGCCCGAGACCCCCACCGAATAGACCATGGACTGCAGGAAATTGAAGCGGTAATCGATGGCCAAAAAGGCCACCGCCAGGATGGCGCAGTTGGTGGTGATGAGCGGCAGATATATGCCCATGGCCCGGTAGAGCGCCGGGATCATCTTCTTCAAATATAGCTCCTCCAGCTGCACCAGCGCCGCGATGGTCAAGATAAAAGTGGCCGTACGCAAAAATTCCAGGTGGAAGGGGGCCAGTATCCCGTGAAAGATGACCCAGGAGACCGCGGAGGAAATGGTCATAACAAAGATCACGGCAAAGCTCATGCCGACCGAGGTGTCGATCTTGGTGGAAACCCCGAAGAAAGAGCACAGCGCGATAAAGCGGATCAATAAGATATTGTTGATCATAAGTGCCGCGAAAAATATGCCGAATAATTCCATTTTAAAGCACCCTATTCTCCATCTTGTTCAAGAAAGCCATCAAGACCCCGATGGTGATAAAGGCCCCCGGCGGCAGGATCATGATGGTGGCGGCCAGGGCGGTATTAAAAAGCTGGACCCCGAAGACCGTCCCCGCGCCGGCTATCTCGCGGATCACCCCGATCGATACCAGCGCCAGGGCGAATCCCAGGCTCATCCCCACCCCATCCAGGATGGAGTTCAGCACCGGATTGCGGTAGGCAAAGGCCTCGGCCCGGCCCAAGATTATACAATTGACCACGATGAGGGGCACAAAGACCCCCAGCGCCGCGTAGAGGTCTGGATAATACGCTTGCATGATGTAATCGCTGATGGTGACAAAGGTGGAAATGACGATGATGAAGATGGGGATGCGGATCTCGTCCGGGGTCCACTTGCGGATGGCCGCGATCACCCAGTTGGAGCAAATGAGAACAAAGGCCACCGCCACCGACATACCCAAAGCGTTGATGGCATTGTTGGAGACCGCCAGGGTCGGGCACAGCCCGATCATAAGCCGCAGTACCGGATTCTCCTTGACGATGCCGGCATTAAGATCCTTCCATAAGCTCATCTGATCTTCCTCCGGCATTTGAGCGCCTGCTTGACCCCCTGGCAGGCCGCGCGGGAAGTGATGGTAGCGCCGGTAATAGCGTCAATATCCTGCTTGGGCTCGAGCTTATCGCTTTCGCTCTTGCCGCTGAACTGGTTTAAAAATTCCGGTTGGATCACCCTGGCGCCCAAGCCCGGGGTCTCTTTCTGATCCAATACCTTGACCCTAACCACCTTCCCTTCTTTGTCCACTCCCACCAGCATCTTGACCGGGCCGCCGTAGCCCCGCGGTGTAACCAGGACCGCATAACCCTTATCGCTTTTGTACGCCTGGGCCTCCCCGCATTTTACCTCTTCAAAATCGGCCGACCCGGGCAGCACTTCGCGCAGAGAATTTTCAAGGGACAATTTGGCGTTCTTATCTATCTGCGGCTGGGTGAAAAGATATACGTACGCAAGTCCGCCCGCCGAGATGACGCAGAACACCATAAGGATCATGGCCAAGTTCATTATTCTTTTCATTTTTTCTTCCTCACCATGCCGAACAGGCGCGGGCGCGCATATTTATCTATGATGGGGGTCAGCATGTTCATGATAAGGATGGAATAATTGACCCCTTCGGGGAATCCGCCGTAGAAGCGGATCAGGACCGTCAGTAATCCGCAGCCCGATCCAAAGATGAACCGGCCCTTGGTGGTCACCGGAGCGGTCACATAATCGGTGGCCATGAAGAAGGCCCCCAGCATGAGACCCCCGCTTAAGATGGCGAACAGCGGGTCGCGCCCCAGGCATAAAGAAAGGATGCCCACTGTGCCGATATAAGCCGTGGGCGCCGGCCAGTCAATGACCCGGGTTAAAAGGAGTATCCCCGCTCCTATCAGGATCGCGAGGACCGAGGTCTCACCCAGAGATCCCGCCCGGTTGCCCAAAAACAGGTCCAGATAGCCGGGTACAGCCCCGGTGGTTTTATATAAGAAAAGCGGGGTGGCGGTGGTGATTGCGTCAAAAGGCCTGACCCAGGTGGTCATGGCCACCGGCCAGGAAGCCAGGAGGATGGCGCGGGCCGCCAGCGCGGGATTGAAGATATTGAATCCCAATCCCCCGAACAGTCCCTTGACCAGAACCACCGCCGCCACCGCGCCGATCGCCGCCATCCAGTACGGCAGGGTCGGCGGCAGGATAAGCGCCAAAAGAAGGCCGGTTATCGCCGCGCTGCCATCAAATATGGTGATCGGCCGCTTGGCTAAAAATTGAAAGATAGCTTCAGAAAGAACACAGACCAGGGTGACCACCAGGGTAAGATACAAAGCCCGCAGGCCGAAAAAGTAGATCCCCGCCCCCAGCGGAAAAAGCAGGGCGATGAACACCAGCCACATGATATGGCTCGCATTCACGGGCCCGCGTATATGCGGCGAGGTTGAGATATCAAAGCTCATTGCAGTTCCTTTTTTGCAACTTTAAAATACTGCACCAGGTAGATGCGGCTGGGGCATACATAAGCGCAGCAGCCGCACTCTATGCAGTCCGCTACATTATAATCCTCCACCTGCTCCCAGTTCTTGAGCTTGGCGTAATCGGCCAGGAAGTTGGGCATCAATCCCACAGGACACACCTTGATGCAGCGGCCGCAGCGGATGCAGTCCCGCTCTTCATAGGCCTGGGCGTCCTTTTTATTTAAAACTAATATACAGGTGGTGGCTTTGACCACGGGAATATCAAGAGATGAGACCGCCAACCCCATCATGGGCCCGCCCATGATCACGCGCGCGGCATCCCCCGTCAATCCCCCGCAGGCCTTGACCAATTCCTCAAAAGGAGTGCCGATCCTGACCAGCAGATTGTGCGGCTCGACGATCCCCGAGCCGGTCACCGTGACCACTCTCTTGATGAGCGGGGCGCCGTGTTTTAGGGCTTCCGCCGCCGCCACCGCAGTCCCTACATTATTGACCACCACGCCCACATCGAGCGGCAGTCCCCCCGAGGGGACCTCGCGGTTAAGCAGGACTTTGATGAGCTGTTTTTCCCCTCCCTGGGGATACTTGGTCTCAACTTTTACGATCTTGATGGGCGAGCGGCGCCCCGCGTGATGCTTTTCGTCGGAATCATTTAAGGTCTTGACCGCGTCCTTCTTGTTGTCCTCGATCCCGATCAGGATGCGGTCCACCATCAGCGCCCGGCCCAGCGCCAGCGCGCCGTAGATCACGTTGTCCGCCCATTCGAGCATGATGCGATGGTCGGCCGTGATATAGGGTTCGCATTCGCAGCCGTTGATGATGAGGGTGTCGATGGGCTTGCCTGCGGGCGGGGTGAGCTTGACATGGGTGGGGAACGCCGCCCCTCCCATCCCCACGATACCCGCTTCCCGCACGATCTTCCTGATCTCTTCCGGGGTCAACTCTCCCAGTTTCTTTGGACTTACCCCGTACCCCTTACCCCGTACACCATCTCCCGCCTCAATGACCACCGATGCCACATCGAACCCGCAGGGATTAGGCAGTTTTTCTATCTTGACGACCTTGCCGGAGATCGAAGCGTGGATGGGAGCAGAAACGAACTTACTGGAATCGCCGATCTTCTGGCCCTCAAAAACCTCATCCCCTACTTTGACCAGAGGATCATTGGGACAGCCCAGGTTCTGCTGGAGGGGCAATATCACTTTCTGCGGCTGCGGCAATTCCTTGATGGGCTTGTAGCGAGTCGTATGCTTGTTATGCTTTAAATTCAATCCGCCGGAAAAATTTCCCATAGTAAAAAAACCGCGTCATTATATCACATTGCAAGTTGCCGTCAAAGTATTTTGCCTGTATAATTAGCGCATGTTATTGAGATTGACGGCGTTTTTCCTTGTAATCGCCGCCCTGCCGGCCTGGTCCCTGGGAGGCCAGGCGCCTAAACCCAATTATAAATTGGAAGTGCTGAAGATGGAAGTGATCCCCGCTTCCTCCGACTTGTCCGCTAAAAAAGTCCTGCTGGTCATCGCCCCCCGCGATTTCCACGATCAGGAATTCAGCCAGCCCAAGGCCATCCTGGAAGCCAAGGGAGTAAAGGTCACGGTGGCCTCCTCCAAGCAAACCTCGATCGGCATGTTCGGCGCCAAAGTTAAAGCCGATATTTTGCTCAAAGACGCCAAAGCCGCCGATTATGACGCGGTGGTCTTTATTGGCGGCAACGGCAGCGAGGTCTACGTGAACGATCCCCGGGCTTTATCATTAGCTATCGAGGCGCAGAAGAACGACAAGATCATCGGGGCGATCTGTATCGCACCTATGGTCCTGGCCAAAGCCGGGGTGCTGGAAGGGAAAAAAGCCACGGTCTCCCCCTATGGAAAGAATCTGCTGACCAGATCTGGAGCCGTTTATACCGGCAGATCCGTGGAGATCGATGGGAAGATCGTAACCGGCAGCGGCCCCCGGTCGGCTGAAGAATTTGGCCAAGCCATCCTCAAGCTTTTAGGAAAACAAGAATGAAGAAAAAGATCATCGTGGTGGGCGCCGGGCACGTAGGTGCGACCTGCGCGCACGATATCGCGGCTAAAAACCTGGGAGATGTTATCTTGCTGGACGTAATTCCCGGCCTGCCCCAGGGCCTGGGATTGGATATGCTGCAGGCCGCGCCAATCGAAGGGTTTGACAGCCAGATCTCAGGAACTGCTGACTATTCCGAAACGAAAAACTCCGACCTTTATGTGATAACCGCCGGCCTGGCTCGCAAGCCCGGCATGACCCGCGAAGACCTGCTTAAAAAGAACGCGCAGATAATCAAGTCCATCGTGGAACAGATCAAAAAGCATTCTCCTCGATCGATAATAGTCGTGGTCACCAATCCCCTAGACATCATGTGCCAGGTGGCGCTCGCGGTCTCGGGATTTGAATCCCGTCGGGTGGTGGGAATGGCGGGCATTTTGGACGCAGCCCGCTTCCGGGCGTTCATCGGTCTGGAACTTAAGGTTTCGGCCCAAGAGGTAGAGGCCATGGTCCTGGGCGGGCACGGCGACGCCATGGTACCCCTACCCCGCCTAACTTTGGTAAAAGGAAAATATTTAACCGATCTTTTACCGGAAGATAAGATAAAGGCCCTGGTGGAGCGCACCAGAGCTGGCGGGGCGGAGATCGTAAATCTGCTA
>Ga0315274_10009979_pt1 | contig 13684 bp, 13 predicted proteins | sample YL17G02_20_MG_FD_203700 | JGI IMG/M metagenome (GOLD analysis project Ga0315274, IMG submission 203700) | Sediment microbial communities from Yellowstone Lake, YNP, Wyoming, USA - YL17G02_20 | ecosystem: Environmental > Aquatic > Freshwater > Lake > Sediment | place: USA: Wyoming | collected...
CCTCTTTCTCGACAGTACGAATTCTCCGAGATAGTGTCCGATCATTTCAGGAGTCACTATTATCATTTTGTATTCCTGACCGCTGTGAACGCCTATCTTTGACCCCACCATCTCAGGCAGTATTATCATGTCCCTCACCTTGGTTCGTGTCATCTTGTCCTTCATCCCTTTATGCTTCCTTATTTTTTCCAGGAGCTTCTTCTGCGTTTCAGTGAGCCCTCTCGTCAATGTTCTTCGCTGTCTTGTCGGAAGCATCTTGATAAATTCCTCTAGCGGAAGCTTCTGAATTTCCTCAATCGGTTTCCCGCGATACAAAAAAATCTTTGCCATTTTTTTACCTCTTAGCTTCTATCAACGTTTCTTCTTTCCTGTTCTTCTCGGCGAGATCGAACCTACCTTTGATCCAGGTGATCTGTCTCTTGATCTGGTCTTCATCTTTCCGAAATTTCTTCCTCCGAAAGGATGATCAACAGGATTCATCTTGGTTTTTGTAACAATAGGGTATAGTTTACCGCTTGCTCTTGCTGCAAAGTATTTCTTGCCGGCTTTGAGCATAGGCTTGTCCGATCTTCCTGCGCCAGCAGGCACTCCTATTGTTGCCCTGCACCTTGAAGACAGCACCTTCTGTTTCTTCGAAGGTAGTACTATAACTGTTTTGTTTGCTGAACGGGTTGTGACCAGCGCAAACGATCCGGGCGATCTGCAAAGCCTGCCGCCGTCAGACGGTCTCAGTTCGACATTGAAAATCTTCGTTCCTTCTGGAATTTTTTCAAGCTCCACCACGTTTCCGTTTTCAGCCGGTCCGTTTATCATGATTTTTTGTCCGAGCTGAACACCGTCAGAAGGTATCAAAAGCTCCTTCTTTCCGGCGAATTCCACAACCGCGAACGGTATTTTTCTACCAGGAGCATAAATTATGTTTTTAACAATGCCCTCGGTGACATTGGCGCTGTTGACCAACGGGTATTTCGGTGCTCCAATGAATTTGTGTTTTGGAGAGCGATATCTGGTGTTTCCCTTTCCTCTCCGTTGCTGAATCAAATTTTTTCCCATTAAATCACATCATGATGTTATATTATTCCCAGTCTTACAGCAATATCGCCTGCTGCTCCGGGTTCCTTGAGTTTTATGAAAGCCTTCTTTCTGGCCTTCTGATCTATAGCAACATTCACGTCATTGACCTTTGACCCGAATGCGGTCTCGAAGGCATTCTTTATCTCGCTCTTTCCTGCTTTTCTGTCAACTATGAATACCAGCTTGTTCTCGGTCTCGATCATTCGAACGCATTTTTCCGTCATGAGTACGAATTTTAAAACCGAATAAGGGTCGGATACATGTCTTAACGCTCTTTTCTCGATTTTGATGTCTGCCTTTGGCGTTGCCTTCTTCTCTTTTTTAGATTCCTTTTTCTTCATCTTTCCGTCCGTTTTTTCCCGCATGTCTCTGAATCTTGGCATAAACTAAACCTCCGCAGCGACAGATCTATCGCTCAAGCTTGAGATTGTCCAAATTCTCAAATGCAGACTTGGTGAAGATAGTCATCCTTCCGGCCTGTGCGCCAGGCGCAAGTAGCTCTGCATTTAATTTTTTCATCTCAACAACATCCACGCCTGCTATGTTCCTGCACGATTTCAGCGCAGGGCATTCTTTTGATGTTACCACGAGCAGGCCCTTTTTCCTGGCATATTTTCTTCCGCGCATCTTTCCTCTGCCTGCCCGGATTTTCTTTATTTTTGCTCTCTCGATCTCGACTTCGAGTCCGATTTTTTTCAAGACATCAACTATATTTTTTGTCTTGCTCAGATTCTCAAAATCATCAACAATTATTATCGGAAATTCGTTTATTCTGCTGGCAATCAGATCTATCTTGTGCCCGCGCTCCTTCAGTAATTTTGCATCCGATGTCGCTGCTATTGCGGACTTCACTGCGAATAGATGCTCTTTCTTGTTCATTTTCTTTTCCCATATCTTCTCAGCCTTGGGCGGATGCGCTGCCCTTCCCTTTACTGCATGCGGAGCAAATCGCGCTCTGAAAGCCATGTAGCCAATCTTTCCGTGTATTCTCGGTATTCTGGACATCTCTCGGTTCATCATGGTGAATCTGTAATGCCTGCTGCCGTGATAGTGCGCGCTGGTTCTTTTTCCAGCCATTGTATCCGCTCCATAAGGCTGCCTTCTCAGTGACTGGAGTGCGAGAACAGCCCGCGTTATAATCTCTGGCCTGTGCTTAACACCGAATACCTTCGGCATCTTTTTGATTTCGCTGTGAACATTTCCGTTTAGGTCATATACTTTCATAATAATCTCCTGTTATCGATCTCATACTCCCTGTTTCGACGAAGTTGACAGATATTTTATATCAACCGGCATTTCCCTTTTCGGTCTCATAGCCTTTCTCAATATAACCAGCCTCTTTCTCGTGCCAGGAACAGAACCTTCTACCAATATATAATTACCAGGCACGACACCGTAGCCGACAAAACCGCCTGCTGGATTTACCTTTGATCCCTCGTCTCCGAAAGAAAGTATCTTCTTGTTCATATCCGTTCTTGTATGAAAACCATGTTGACCAGCAGCAGGAACCCTCCAGTCGACCTTGCGGGGAGTTGTAGATCCGATCGAACCAACGTGCCTGTTCATCTGTTTGTCCTTTCTTCTCTGTATCTTGATTCCGAACCTCTTTACAGGTCCTGTGTAGCCAAATCCCTTTGTGACAGCAGAAACATCGATGAACTCTCCACTCTTGAATACATCCTTGAAGTTTATTTCCTTTCCGAGAACAGACTCGGCATAAGAAATCTTTGCAGAAAGATCAGAACCTCCGATCGGCATTTCGAATACATCAGGTTTCTTCTTTGCCATTCCGGATTTCTTTGGCTGTGTCGCAACAACCAGGCGAACATCAGTAATCTTGCTTTTATCAATCTCGTGTTTTTTCTTAGAAACCATTAATTTTCTGTCAAGCTCAATTTCTTTAGGAATGGAGCCGAACCATTGATCGGCAAAAGAAACGAGCGCAGAAAAAGGGGATTTGCGGTAAAAACGAAGAGCACAAACAAAGAGAGAAGGAGAATCAAGAACCGTTGCAGCCTTTGTGATGATTTTTCCGGATGTAGGCGACTGGGCTCTTGTATCAATGTACTGAACATGAGTCATCCCGGCCTTCCAGGCAGCAAAGCACATCGGTTTGACGTCCTTGGACAGAACCTTTTCAACGCCGGATGCCCTCGGGTAGATACGCTTGGCTCTCTTTCTCGGCCAGTATCCCATCGATCCTCTTCTAGGTCGGCTATGTTTTGGCATGAATTACCTCTATTTTCTAAAATATGACAAAGCCTTGGCGTCAGCCGCAGGTTTTGGCATTGTGCACCCACCATTTCACAATCTGATGGCTTTATTATGAGTGTTTTTAAGCCCTTCCAATCGCTAGAACACGCAGCTTCAACGTTTTCCGCTAAATTAAAACGGAAAATCGGTCCATGAGAGTTTAACTAATATAGAAAAAGAGTATATAAAAGCATCTATTGAAAAACATTTGACATATTTATCATTTCAGACAAACATAGATGCTTTTGTATGCAGAATACCACCTGGTATTCTAGCATTTAAGGCTTGGAATGGCGTTTACCCGACGTAGCATCCGTATCCAGCGCATTTGGAAACAGGCATGCCGTCATTTGATGCATGACTGTAGTATCCCGGATCATTCGGCAAGTAAGCCGCATAGTATGGAGTCGGGTTCGGGGATGCAGAATAGGCGTAAGGATAAACTTGAGGAGGATTGCGATAGCTGGCGTAATAAGCGCCGTAGTATCTGTAGTTCAAAGGATAGTAATATGGTACAGGATTATAGTTGTAATAATAAGGATAGTGGGCTTTCTGGTAGCTCGCATAAACATATCCGTCTCTATCAGCATTCGCGTAGTAAACGCCGTAAGAAGAACTTGCCTGCACAACAGCAGGCCCGATTGCTATGCCGACGGCTAAAAGAATCATGAATACAGAAATAAGAGATGATTTACGCATTTTAGCACCTACACCATTTATTACCAGATAGTGACAGAAACCTATTTAAAGCCTTCGGTGGGCGCTGTATAATGGACCCGCTGTGGATTAACCATTTAGTTCGGTTCTCCAGAATAGAAAGTACGAATTGGATTAATATTGCGCTTCGATTTTAGAAACATTCTTCAATTTCCGTTCTATCTGTTCAAAATGTTCCTAAAATCAGAACCCCCAGGATATTTTTTATTATGAGCCGCAGCCTTAACTCTGCGCTCTTCTTGAGATCTCTCATTGAGTTCTTTTAGTTCTTTTTCACGTTGTCTATCGATCTCAGCATAATATTTTGCTGCTCCTTCTGGATCTCTTTTATAAAAATCTATTTTATCCATACGTTCTCTCATAGATTTGCTATATGGACTTTCCCCCATACTTACCACCAGATAGTTTATTACTGAAAACCCTTTTAAAGCTTTCGTTTTGTTGTTACTGGAGAGAAACTACAATGGACCCGCTGTGGATCGAACACAGGACCTCTACGTTTTACCGCAGATGAATAATCATCCGAATCAGCGTAGCGCTCTACCACTGAGCTACGGGTCCGCTGACATTAAGACATTATTGTAGAATGAGATTTAAATGTAAAATTCTATTCAGGCATCTCGCTATCGATAAATACCTTCTTGAATTTGTCGTAAAACCTGTTTTCCCCGAAGTGGACGACCTTTATTGGCTCTGCCTTTTCGACGACGAATTCCGAATCCGCCTTGAAGTAATCCCCGGAATGCCCGTCTACGATCAGGGCGCAGTCGCCGGATTTTACAGTGATATGGATTTTCTTGTTCGCAGGCACCACAATGGGCTTGACCTTTGAGTTGAAAGGATACAGTGGAACTATTATAACAGCATCCAGATGCGGGTCGAGAACAGCTCCTCCTGCTGATGCCGAATATGCCGTGGAGCCAGCAGGCGTCGCGAACATTACTCCGTCTCCTGCAAACCTCATCGGAGGACAGCCTGCTATTGACATCTCAATATCGAGTATCTTTGATGGCCTTTTTCTCGCAAATGCTATCTCGTTGATGGACAATGGATAAGTCCCTCTGAATATACGGTCTATTATTCCCTTCCTGGATTTTGTGCACTGCAGTCTCATCTGCGGTATTATTCTATAATTCTTCTTTTGCAGCATTTCCATATTCTTGATGAGCTCCTTGAAATTGACTGAGCACAGGAATCCATATCCTTCCAGTCTTACAGGCAATATAGGCACTCTTGCCTGATACCCCGTCCACAAAAAGGTGCCGTCTCCACCCAGAGATATTATCAGGTCTCCGTCAAATTTCTTTATCGCAGTGCCCCTGCCCCTGAATTTCTTCAGTTTCTTGGCAGTCGAAGGGTCGAACTCGACATCAGAGAATTTTACAAGCTCCTTGTGCAGCCTTTTGGCTGCCCTGAGACCCACTGCATTTTGTTTTGCCGATATGAGTATGCGCATGATATCACAATAACTCTCAGATAGAAATAGTTAAAAGTTGATAATTAAACTCTTGGGACGTTGTTTTTCATCTTGTCAAAGAAATCCATAACTTCTTGGAGAGAAAGGTGGTAAGTTTCAATATCAGCTATTCTTTCGTAATGTTTACGAACAGCTCTCCTAAGCCCCCCTGTTTTGTTTTGCTTGTCACCCAGTACATGTAGCATTTCTACATTTTTCACATTGGGCACATCAACCGGTCCTTCAAACAAATAACCGCTGGCAGTGACTATATGTTTTTGATCAGATCTAGAATACAGAAAATGTCGCTTGAAGCCCCCGGGATCTCCAGTAGTTGCTATCGGTGATGATACTACTTCAAGATGAGCTACTGCTGGATCATTCTTATAGAAATTTAATATGACGTCATCATAGGTCAGTTCAAATGGACAGGCTAGATATTTTTCTCCTTTCTTTCCCATTATTCTCAGAGGAAAATTGTTTTTTTCTACTATTGCTTCGGTTGTTGCCTCAGACATACATTTTTTCATCACTAAAAGTTTATATTAACATCAACTATCATTTTATTTTCTTCAAAATCTTCCCAAGTCCAGACAAATCCTTTATTATATAATCTGCTTTCAGCTTCCTCGCTTCCCCCCGGTTCAAGACTCCGGTAAGAACAACCACGACTTTAACTCTGGCTCGTTCAGCCATTTTTACATCACTTGGCGCGTCGCCCACATACAGGCACTCAGAAGGCCTCACGCCAAGCTTTTTCATGGCCTTGCGGATAGATTCAGGATTCGGCTTCCCTTCTTTGACATCGTCCGAGGTGATTGTGGTTTCGAAATATTTATGCAATCCGAACTTTCTTATGCTAGGATACGCAGAAACCCTTATCGCGCCTGTTATCAGCGCCAGTTTGTATTTTTTCGAGAGAATTTCCAATGCATTCTTCGATCCGGATATTATTTTCACCCTTTTCAGGAAATCCTTCGATCTCACCATTTTCGTATATTCGGAATAAACCTTGCTGACGTTGTGCTTATGGAACTCCTCCTGGATTATTCGTTTTGGTTTCTCCCCGAAGTGGTGCAGAACCTCTTCCTTTTTCGTTTTTATCCCGTATTTTTTGAAAAGTTTCTCTAGAATATCAAGGTACGCGTAGTTGGAATTCAGTATGACTCCGTCATTGTCGAACAGGACTGCTTTGATTTTTGACATGATTCTATTTGGATTTGAGGAGTTAATTACTTTTTCTTAGAAGGAGGCTTGGGTTTTTTCATGGCCTTGGTTCCTGTATAATCCGTGCCGTAGCCTGGATTGGTTTTAGGCCTGTACTTGTTGGGGTATTCTATATCCGTCTTTACATCGTATGAAACCTTCTTGAAGAACTTGAATACATCGTAAGGATTTTGAATATGGCTGAATGTGTAGGGTTTCTGAACCGGTCCTGTTCGGGAATAGGTGAACGATCCGGCGGATGCCAGCAGTATGCTGCCTGTGTTCTGCCTGCAAAGCACATCAGACACACCTACATTAACCTCGGCATTCGTTATCTGGTCGAAATCTATTGTCTCGAAATCTCTTCCAACCAAGCCTTTCTGTAAAACAGCTCTTTTGTTGGTTATTGCATAATTTATTTTGCTGTAGACAAAAATCCTATACAATAAAAATCCAAACACGATTCCGGTGAATACCCAGAAGTGAGGGAGTATAAAGACTATCCACAAATATTCGCCCGTGAAAATAACTGCAAGTATCAGAACAACCAGCCAAATGATAAGAAGTGCCAGAGCCCATAATACATAGGGCAGAAATTTGGGTTTGCCTTCCCACATGATTTTCTCATTCTTATTGAGGATCTTGTCCAGTTCTTTCATATGATTATAACACATCGGCACATATTTATTTCTGAAATGGACCCGCCGGGATTTGAACCCGGAGTCTCCGCCTTGCGAAGGCGGCGTCATTCTGGTCTGAAATTCCAGGTTAGACCACAGGCCCGGAAAAATGGACCGGAGGGGATTTGAACCCCTAGCCTCTTGCAATATGGTTTTTCGAATGCCATGCAAGCATCATTCCAGATTAGACCACCGGCCCTTACAGATATTGTTCTAGCAACGATATTTAAGAGTTTTAGACACAACTCAACGTATGAAATTGCTCTCAGAATTATCGAATGAATATAGCAAACTTCTAGAAGAAAGACTCGATTGGGGAATGTTGGCAACCTTTACTCCGAACAAGAATGACCCCATCCACAGATGGTTTTACTACAAGGAGGGGTTTGCAAAAGAACTCGTAATAAAACTGCTTGAAAAATTTGGAGTTAGCGATGGCGGCTGGGTGCTGGATCCATTCTGCGGAAGCGGAACCACACTTCTCGCATGCAAACAGATAGGGATAAATTCCATTGGCCTTGATGTCTTGCCGATTTCAGTTTTTGCTTCCGAGGTCAAGACAAGAGACTACAACACAGCAGCACTTCGGGAAGCTGCCAGAGATCTTCTGCGGCAAAAATTTTATCGCCAGAAAATACATCTGATATTTCCTCCCATGAAGAGGCTATTCTCTCCCTATGCCCTCGAAGACTGCTTGTTTTTCAAGGACAAGATAGAAAAAATCGAGGACGAGACAATCAAAAATTTCCTTCTTCTTGGCCTGATAAAAGCTGCAATGCGCGTGAGCTGGGTTTGGAAGGACGGCGCTGTGCTGAAGGTTAAAAAACAGGACTCCTCGAAGATGCCGTTGCGAAAGATGCTGAAAAATGTTCTAAAGCAGATGATAAAAGATCTTGAAAATCTCGAATCTCAAAGAACAGGAAGTTCTTTGCAGACAATCGTAAGCATCGGCGATGCAAGAAACATAGAAGGTGTTGAGGATGAAAAATTCGATGCAGTAATAACCTCGCCGCCATATCTCAATAATATTGATTATACCAAGGTATATTCCATCGAAAACTGGTTTGTGAAGGACATAATCAAGCAGGAAACCGGAGTCAGGTCTTTCATAGGAATGGAAGACAAGCAGACAGAATTCCTTGAAGATTATGATATGCCGCCACAGGCAAGGACATACTTCTATGATATGAATCAGGTATTGAAGGAACTGCATCGCGTGTGCAAGCCGGGCGCAAATGTCGCAATAGTTATCGGCAATGCGTACCTAAATGAGCAAGTCATAGAAAGCGACATAATTCTGGCTCACCTCGCAGAGCAGATCGGCTTCAAGATTGAAAAAATCCTGGTACTAAACAAGCGCGCAGCTCTCGTGGAAAGAACAAAAAAAGTCGGCACGCTGAGGGAAAGTTTGATTATCTTGAAGAAATAAATTTTGTAAAGAAAGTTCACGCATGTGCCAGATTCGGATCGGCAATGCAATTGTTTACTGAGTAAACCACATTACCATTGACGTCATGATCATATTCAGTTATGTATCCTTCCTTGCAGAAAGTTTGTGTCGTCAGAGGCATGCAACCTGAAAGATACTTATCTTCGATACATCTATATTCCGTATAGTAATTACAGACTGTAGCGCCATTCGGTAGGCCGATCCATTTGTCCCACGTATCACATGTGGTCGGTGTGTTGTACCCACTATTTTTACACCAATTCATATTGCATTGTACGTCTCCGCAACCCCCTGCTTTTTGCGACACAGAACTGTATGATGTAAGCATCTTGACACAGTACGCCTGTTTTCCGCATCCCTCGTCAATAACTCCATTACAATTGTTGTCCACCCCATCGCAGGTTTCCTTTGTTATACTTGCTTTCCAATCCCATTTACCATTCGTGCAAGTACAATAGAGATCACCGACTTTTTGGTTTCTGTTTTGTTCAGAACATTGAGGCATGCAGACACCATTCATATTACATTTAGAGAATCTGGCTGAATCAGGCAGTGAATTTGCAAATTTGGTGCACTTCTCAGCATTATAATTATTGCAGTCGGCAGGATAACAACAATCTATTATGTTTTTTATCTGTTCTATATCTGCATTGCCAAAAGTAATTTCACCGCCTGTCATGACATTTCCATCGCAAGGTCTCCACATATTAATGCCGAGATCATTCCCAAAACAGCAGCCTGAATTGCCCACACAATTTACACCTATATCTACACCCTCTTGTTTTGGGACACCAATACGTTGAGTAAAATCATATGGTGGCACACAAGAAATGCTACCAAAATATTCGTCAAGAAATCCTATTACTTCACCATTGCCCACCCATACACAACGCGCATTCCAAAAGTCTTTAGAATATGTATTTTCACATTCTGCCTTTGTTTTCTTTTGTAAGCAAGTGCTGTTATATTTTTCTGGTGGAAAAGCATAAGCTCCACTACACCATTTTGGACAACCTGCAACATCTACATTAGGCTGGGTCCTGACAAAGCTGTCTCTTTCTTGTTTAGTGATATTCAGATTCCATCTTTGATATTCATCGTGTAAATAAGCAAAACCATGACCTAATGCTTCATGAACACAAATAGCATTCCAACGTTCCCTTGTAATTGAAACACTACTGTCAACCCCACAACATGCACTACCTATAGTTATACCATAATCCCCGTAAGATTGCCCTCCGCCACAGGGGGAATGATTTTGAATAATTATATCAACAATAGAATCAGGGCAGTATTTCGTCATTTCCAACCTGTACTTACCACCATCAGGATAAACGGAGCTAGGTGTTCCATAACTAGTCGGCTGGTGTGTAACAATATAGATATTAAACTTGTCTTTATAGGATTTGAACGGTTCGTAATAAAAAAATCCTTCATTCCTTCCTTCAAAATCTATATCACTTAATACTTCTGATTTGAAATTACTATAATCTCCATAACCATCTCCGGGGTAAAATATGATATTTATGTTATTTTTATTTTGACTGTTACCGTATAATATTTTACATTCAGGGTACCCATCAACATTTGCACCACAACCTTCGTCCACAAGTCCGTTACAATTATTATCTATACCATCACAAATCTCAGAGCTGGATGCACATTTGCACTTTCCACCTTCACAGCCGCCTGGGCATTTGTATTTCTCATAAGCGAACTTCCCATTTTGACAGTAATGTGTTATCAAATAATCCTTCTCGCCGGGATACGTCGAACAGAAAGAAGCCCGTTTTTCTATTTCATTTCCGGCTGAATCCGTTATAGTAATCAGGCCTTTTGATCTGTTGAAATATTCTTTGGTGTCTGGTCCTACACATGAGAAACCGCTGGCCGAGAGGTTTATTTTTCCGCTGCTGGGTCCTGTAAATTCCCCAGCAGGGTTTGATATCGAGGACAGATTTCCAGAAATAAAAACAGATCCAAGGACAACCGCAATGAGAACTACGAATACAACTGCCAATTTTTTATTATTGACATCTCCCTTGTTCCGGTGAGAAGTTTTTTTCATGCATTTCACTCAACCTTAAAATCAACATGCACCAGGGGCTGCAATAAGATATCCAGGATTATAGTTCGTATCATCGACTTTCAGGCAGTAGGTGTTTCCTTGCGTGGATTTTACCTGAATGCCTTTCTCAAAGTTTGCAACGCCACTCTGCACAGACAAACCTCCAGATGTTATTGTCACTCCATTAGGCGAATTTATTCTGAGACCGCTTCCTGCCCCGCCATTGTCTAAGGTTACTGCGCCAACATCGCTGCCATAGTTGTATCTTAACTTCAAAGCCCCAGCGGTTCCGCTAGTTGTTGATGTTGGCTCAAGAATTATGTTTCCGCCATTCAAGATTCCGACGTTGCCGCTATTAGCTATGGTTACTCTATGATTCCAACCATCGCCAGAACCGCCTCTAAAAGTATCAAAGAAAATACTGTCAACAACTTCTGTTGTTAGATTGCCGGAATTTACACTAATAACGGAATTTGTTCCAGCATCTGGAGTCATCACAATTATAGTATTATTTCCTGTGATAGCTATTCGTCCGTCATCTACAGTTAATTTTTGACTAGGATTCGTCGTCCCGATTCCAACATTGCCGTTTTCATCCACAGTCATCCTCGCTCCACCGCCTACCGTTCCTGTGAAAAGCGTCACAGTTTTTCCTGAAACAACCATTGGCTGATAATTTCCCGAGCTTCTATTGATAGCGCCAACATAACCAACTCCGTTATTGTAGATGAGCTCAGTGCCGGCTCCGCTTGAAGGAATTGTCTGCTTGGTTGATCTTATAGTTCCGCTCACATCCAGTGCCGTCTGTGGACTCGCCGTCCCGATTCCGACACTACCACTTTTTGCAATGGTCATCCTGGTTCCCCAGCCATTGCTATAAGTATCAAAAAATATATTGTCACCGTTTTCTATGGTTAGATTGCTTCCAGTATATGGTTGACTAATGATTGCATTCACGCCAGTATCGGGGAGGAATTGAAAAACTGGATTATTGCCTGTTATCGCTATGCGCCCATCGTCAACAGTCAATTTCTGTGCAGGATTCGTTGTCCCGATTCCGACATTCCCGTTCGTGTAATAAATATTATTTCCAGAAGTTGTCCACTGGCTTGCTCCGCCACCTCCGGATGGCCATGATGTTATGCAAGTCGCGTTGATGCAGAATTGTGGAGCTCTTACTGGACCTTTGGCGACAATATCTCCTGTGGTATCGTAAAGCATTATACTCGGGTCACCTTTTGGTCCTACATATGTAAAACCTTTGAGATATGAAATTCCATTTACCTCAACACCTCCGCTTATCCCAACATCTCCGTTCGTTGTCAAATCCCCTGTTTTTACTCGTCCAGCCACAGACAATCTATATTCAGAGGTGGCTGGAGTGTTTATGGCAAAATTTCCATCGTTGACATTTATTCCAGGAATGCCGCCAGCCTGATTCGCGTACAGTGCATAAGGCGAGGGCAGAAGTCTCTGGCGCTGATTCATGACCTCTCCATTGACCTTGATCTCAAGCCAGATATCTTGGTCGAAATTCATGCTCGTGAGTGGATTGTTTGACCCAAGCTGAGCCTGAAAATTCCCGTTTGTGATAGGCAGGTTTGCCCAGGATTCTGTCCATAGAACCACACCGCCGCTCGACTGTTTGTATAGAGAGAAATCTATATTATAATTTCCAGTCAAAGGCAGCCCAGCACTGTCAGTCAGCCTTCCTTGCACAGGAATTAGTTTCGAAACCTCAGCTGATGACACGAAAGGCAGTGCTAGAAGCAGCATCGAAAATATCGCAATAATTTTTATCGAACTCATATGATTGTCTCTCCATTCCTATTCATATTATCTAGGCGTCTCATATAAACTTTTTCTTCTTTGCTCAGTAATGCAATTTGTGCAATACATCGTGCCTCCGCGCATGACCATGTGTCTGTAGCACATCGGCTTGCCGCATGATGCGCACTTGTAGTGCATGGTCGTTGGCTGACCGCAGACCACACATTTTCTTGCAAAGACTTTTTTCTTCATGACGATATATGCTAAAACAGCAGAGACAGCTATTATTATTCCGATCAAAACGAACTCAACCGGGAAAGCAGACGGCAGCAAAGGAGCTGTCTTGGCGCTTGCAGCTGCCTGGTCCGCAAGGCTCTTGGCATTTGCATAGTCCACCGATGTGAAATAGGAATTTGCTCTGGATAAAAGTCCTTCAGCTTCTACAGTATTCTTGTTTGCGAGCTTCGCGCCGTCTATTGCCGCTCTTGCAAGACTGATTGCCGCAGATGCCTCCTCTCTCGATACACAGCTTTTTTCTTCTGCAGCTGCCTTGCATTGATAGCTTGTTTCCGCATCGCATGAATATGTCGTTCTGCTTTGCTTATTCGCTATGCAATCCGACCATACCGTGTCATCAGGACACGTTGGGCAGCAGCTCTGGTTTGCTGTTTTAGATGCGCAGACAAATCCAGTGTTTTCATTGCAGTAATATTCTGTTCTGGTTTGAACCCCGCTGATGCACGCACTCCAGTCAGAGGCTGGCGCACAAACTGGGCAGGAAATCTTCTGGCCTGATATTGCGAAGACAGAAAATCCAGGAGTATTGGAATTATAGTAAATACGAGTGGCGTCTTCAGCTGTCTTAGATGTTACCAGACTGTTCCACTGGCCAGCAGAAAATCTATACATTGCAACTGTTGAGGAGTTCAGCTTATTTTGGTCGATCCATGTCTTATTCACGGCAAAAGAAATTGCAGCGTTGCTGATATTTGCATCAGCAACGCCGTACG